>OHZS01000216.1_pt1 | contig 25497 bp, 22 predicted proteins | sample 1580521 | NCBI WGS metagenome assembly OHZS01 (sample SAMEA3882503, study PRJEB24775) | human gut metagenome | biome: human-associated habitat; feature: intestine environment; material: feces | place: Netherlands | collected 2009/2010
TCCTCTCCGGTGTTTCGGGCCTGACCCTCTGCGTTCTCCTGGGCAAACGCTATGGCTATGGGAAAATCCCCATGGTTCCGCATAACCTGCCTATGACCGTCCTCGGCGCAGCCCTCCTCTGGTTCGGCTGGTTCGGTTTCAACGCCGGCAGTGCTCTCGGCGCCAACGCACTGGCTGCCAGCGCGTTCATCGCTTCTCAGGCCGCTGCCGCTGCGGCTACGGTCACCTGGGTCGCTGTCGAATGGATTGTCCAGGGTAAACCGACCATCCTCGGTGCCGCTTCGGGCTGTATCGCCGGCCTGGTTGCCATCACACCGGCAGCCGGCTTCGTCGCTCCCCTTCCGGCCTTGATCATCGGCGCTGTCGGCGGTGTCATCTGCTACTTCGCCGTCGCCGTCGTCAAAGCCAAACTCGGTTACGACGATTCCCTCGACGCCTTCGGTATCCACGGTATCGGCGGTACATGGGGCTCCATTGCCACCGGCATCTGGGCTACGACGGAAGTCAACCCGGCCGGGGCTGACGGCCTCTTCTACGGCAGCTCGGATTTGCTCGTCGCTCAGATTATTTCCACTGTCGTCGCTTACGCCCTGGCCATTGTCAGCACGTTCATCATCTTCAAGATCATCAGCCTCTTCATGACAGTCCGCACCGATAAGAATGAAGAAATCACAGGCCTGGACATTGGCGAACACGGCGAACGGGGTTATAATTATGCTATCATGTCCGGCAGCCCCTTCGGCGAAACGCCGACGACGCCGCTCGGCAATGCATCCTTGGACAATGCCGCCGTCAACAACGCAGGCATTAACGGTCGTAACTTATAGAGGTGATACGAATGGAAGAACATCCGATTACAAAAGTAGAAATCATCACTCGTCCGAGTAAATTGGAAGAGCTCAAAGAAGCCCTGAACAACATCGGTGTCATGGGCATGACTGTCAGCCAGGTCTTCGGCTGCGGCCTCCAGAAAGGCTACGTCGAAGTCTACCGCGGCCAGCGGTACAACATCAACCTCCTGCCAGGCATCAAAGTCGAAACGGTCGTCTGTGAAGTACCGGTCGACAAAGTCGTCGAAGTCGCCCAGAAAGTCTGCAAGACAGGCAAACCGGGCGACGGCAAGATCTTCATCTACCGCTTGAACGATGCCGTCCGCATCCGGACAGGCGAACGAGGACCTATCGCCATCATGGACGAAAAGTGAGTGTACAAACGGAGCTGCCGCATCGCGACAGCTCCGTTTTGAGTATCAAGTTTACAAAGAATCGGCCCATTTCACAAAGTCCCTCGCTGCCAGCGGGATAAAAGGAAATTACGGAATCGTTCTACAACCGGCAAGACCTGGGCCTGCCGTAACATGGCCAGGAAGAGGTATCGCTGTTCAATAGGATCGGCGATTGGTATCCGGTCGAGGTCATAATATTGTAACGTATAAAAATCAGGTACTATCGCAACGCCATAGCCAGCTGCTACGAAGCCGGCCATGGCGTTGTCTTCTTCTACGTGGCAGGCAACTTTTAAATGGACGTCAGCCTGTTCTAAGAGACCTTGGATAATGTCACTGAGCCCACTGTTTTTGCCGAATGCGATGAAAGGATAGGGTTCCAGTTCCTTCAGGGATACGGAGCCGCGATTGCTCAGGGGATGTCCCTTGGGGACGGCGACGACCAAATTTTCTTCGGCAATTGGATAGAAGACAACATCCGGTTCATTTTCGACAGAAGAACAGAGGGCAACATCGATTTCTTCTTCTTTCAATTCCTTGATGAGCGCTGCCGTCGTCCCCTGGTGGAAGTCAAAGGTAATGCCGCCATTGCCCTCGGCAGCCTGGAACTGGGTAATCATCTCCGGGACCATCGTATAGCCCATAGTATAGGTGAAGCCAAGGGTAATTTTCCCCTGGTCCGGCCGCGTATAGGCCTTCATCAAGTCGACACCGCGGCCGAGTTCCTGCAGCGACCGTTTGACATAGGGCAGGAACAGATGGCCATACTTATTCAAATAGATATTGCGCCCCCGTTTTTCAAAGAGCTGGATGCCCAGCTCTTTTTCCATATCACGGATAGCCCGGTTCAAACTCGGCTCAGTAATGTACAGGGCTTCGGCCGCTTTTCGATAGTGTTCGGTCTCGGCCAGTTTCAAGAAGTATTGAAGTTGCTTTAAATTCATGGTCTTCTCCTTTCACATACGTATTTATCATAGATTGTGATAAAGAGCCCTAAATTAATAGTTTTTTAGTTCGTATTTCCGCAAAAAACAACTATCAATTCACACCTTTTATAGCAATAAAACTATTCGTTTAACGAACAATCCCCTTTTACTGGTCTTACGCTATATTATGCGTTTTACAGAAATCTCGACAAGCGGGTCTCTGGAAATGAATCTATCATACCAAGGCAATTCTCAAGATTATTGTATCATTTTTAATAGTTTTTTTGAACTGTTTTTTCTTATTTTAAGAAATTGTGCTATTGGATTTCCCTCCGTATAATAAAGGCATACCGAAAACATAGTTCGATATTTCACAGAAAAGAAAAATCTATTTCTATATTTCTTATAGTATGATAAGGAGGAACTCCCTTTATGAGTCAGCACTATCCGCACATTTTTGAACCGTTCACTGTCAAACGCACGACTTTCCGCAACCGCGTCATCATGCCGCCGATGGGTTCAAACCTGGCCACCTTTACCGGCGAAGTTTCAGAAGATATGAAAAACTACTACGGTCTCCGCGCCCGCGGCGGCACAGCCCTGATTATCGTCGAAAACGCCTGTATCGACTATCCCCTGGCAACGAACGGCACCAAACAGCTGCGCATCGACAACAAGCAGTTCATTCCGGGCCTCTACGAATTGACGGAGCGCATCCATCAGTACGGCGCCCTGGCTTCTATCCAGCTCAACCATGCCGGCGCTTCGGCTTATCCGGAAAGACTGAACGGTCTTCAGGCCGTCTCGGCATCGTCGGTTCCTTCCAAAGAAGGCAATCCGGCACCGCGTCCGCTGGAAAAATGCGAAATCCTCAACATCGTCCAGAAATATGCCGAAGCTGCCCAGCGCGCCGTCCAGGCCGGCTTCGATATGGTCGAAATCCACGGGGGCCATTCGTATCTCCTGGACCAGTTCTTATCGCCGTACTACAACAAACGGACTGACGAATTCGGCGGCTCTCACGAAAACCGGGCTCGCTTCTCCCGCCTCGTCGTCGAAGCCGTCCGCAAGGCCATTGGACCGTGGGTGCCCATTTCTTTCCGCATTTCAGCAGACGAATTCATCAAAGGCGGAAACACCTTGGACGACACACTGAAACTCTTGGAATACATCGAACCGGAAGTCGATATCATCAACGTTTCTGCCGCCGTCAACGACTCCATCCAGTACCAGATCGATAAATGCGACCTGCCTGACGCCTGGCGCGCCTACCTGTCGGAAGCGGTAAAGAAAAAATTTAACAAACCGGTCATCATTTCCGGCAATATCCGCAATCCCCAGGTAGCTGACCAGATCATCGCCGAAGGCAAGACAGACTTCATCGCCATCGGCCGCGGCCTCATCGCCGATCCCGATTGGGCCCGCAAAGCACAGAGCGGCCGTACCTGCGATATCCGCAAATGTATTTCCTGCAACATCGGCTGTGCCGATCACCGCATCGCCAAATCCCAGCCGATCCGCTGTACCGTCAATCCGGCTGTCTGTGGCGGCGAAGCCTATAAAAAGCAGAAAGTCACGCGCGATATCCACGTCGTCGTCATCGGCGGCGGTACATCGGGCCTGGAAGCAGCCTGCACGGCCGCTGAAGTCGGCTGCCGCGTCACCCTCATCGAACGGGAAGGCGAAGTCGGCGGCCTGGCCCGTAAAATCGCCCGCTTCCCGGAAAAGAGCCGAATCGAAGACTTCCCGGCTTATCTCGAACACCGGGCTGCTCAGCTGCCAAATCTGACCATCAAACTGAATACGACGGCTACCAAAGAAATGCTGGCTGAACTCAAGCCGGACATCCTCTATGCCGCCACGGGTTCCAAACCGATGCTGCCGCCTATCGAAGGCCTGCGCGAACTGACCGATGCCGAAGGCTCCCACATCCGTTCCATTTATGGCTTCATGGACAACATCCCTTACTATGAAGCCAACGCCGAAGGCAAAAAAGTCGTCATCATCGGCTGCGGCGCTGTCGGCCTGGACGTCATGGAATTCTTCACGCTGCGCAAAGCCGACGTCGCCATGATCGAAATGATGCCGTCCTTCGGGAAAGACGCGGACATCGTTTCCAAATCGACGTTCAAGGAACTCCTGACAACCCATCCCGTCGACATGCATCTCGGCACGGCACTGCAGAAAGTCTGCCCGGACAAATTCATCGCATCCCACAACGGTGAATCTGCCGAATATCCCTTCGACTACGGTTTCATCTGCATGGGCCTCGTCCCGGATATCCCTGCTGACGATCCCTTCAAGATCTATGCCGAAGAACAGGGTATCCCCTTCTGCAACTTCGGCAACAGCCGCAAGACAGGCCAGATCATCCACGGCACGGAATTGGGCCGCAACATCGTCGCTACCATCGATATGATCGGCGGCTTCGACGACTAATGACTTCCGTCTGTATTTCTGCCATAACCAATATCCCACATTGGTTATGGCAAAATACAAACGGATATTTTTTTATTAACGATTATACGGGGTTCATTGTATTTCTTTAAATTATTTGCTACACTAAAATTCAGATTATCTGTATTTATCACTAGGAGGATGTATCATGGGTAAAATTGCAGTTACAGAACGCGTTACAGGGCATACGGAATTAATCGGTCTCATTGCCTATCCGATCCGCCACAGCATGTCTCCGACCATGCACAACGAAGCCTTCAAGAAATTAGGCCTCGATTACGTCTACGTCTGCTTTGAAGTCGACAATTCGACGCTGGAAGACACGGTCAAAGGCCTGCGCGCTATGAAAGTCCGCGGCTGGAACGTCTCCATGCCCAACAAAGGCCCGATTACACAGTACCTCGATAAATTGTCGCCGGCATCCCAGATTATCGGCGCCTGCAACACCGTCGTCAACGACAACGGCGTCCTGACCGGTACGATTACCGACGGTATCGGTGCCATGCAGGCCCTCAAAGACGAAGGTGTCGAATACATCGGCAAAAAAATGGTCGTCATCGGTGCCGGCGGTGCTGCTACAGCCATTGAAGTCCAGGCAGCCCTCGACGGCGTCCGCGAACTGACGATTTTCAACCGCGCCGACGAATTCTACGCCCACGGCGAAGAAACGGTCCAGAAACTGCGCGAACGCACGGACTGCATCGTCAACATCTATCCTCTTGAAGACTATGCCAAATTGAAAGAAGAGCTGGACAGCGCCGATCTCTACATCGACAGCACGTCGTGCGGCATGAAACCGTTGGAAGACGTCGTAGCCATCCCCGACAAATCCTATCTCCGCCCGGACCTGGTCGTCATGGATACGGTCTATGCGCCGCGCCAGACGAAACTCATGAAATGGTGCGACGAAGTAGGCTGCAAAAACTTCAACGGCCTCGGCATGATGCTCTATCAGGGCGCTGCTGCTTTCAAACTCTGGACTGGCAAAGAAATGCCGGTCGACTTCATCAAAGACGTCTTATTCTAATCCAAGGAGGCTATGCTCAACCATGGTAACAATCGGTAATGTCGCTTTAAACAATGGAATCCCTAAAATCTGCGTCCCCATCGTCGGCCGCACTCTTTCTGAACTTGTCCAGGAATGCCGTTATCTCCAGGATAAAATCTACGACGTCGTCGAACTGCGCATCGACTTCTTAAAAGACGTCACGTCCCTCGATGCTGTCGGCGAAGCCTTGGCAACAGTCCGCCAGGAATTGCCAAACGGCGCTATCCTGTTCACATTCCGCACCAAAGAAGAAGGCGGCGAAACGGAAGTCCCTGAAAGCTACTATTTCGACCTCATCGGCTACGCTATTAAAAGCGGCAAAGTCGATGCCGTCGACATCGAATACTTCCGCGACCGCGCCTGCATCGAAAAAGTCCTGGCCGTCGCGAAAGAACACGGCGTCACGGTCATCATGAGCAACCACGACTTCGACAAGACGCCGTCTTTCGATGAAATCACTGGCCGCCTCATGGGCATGAAGAAACTCGGCGCCGATGTGGCCAAACTGGCTTGCATGCCGAACTCGGCTAAAGACGTCCTGACCCTCTTGTCGGCAACAGAAGCTGTCAAATCCCAGTATCCTGATGAACCGATCATCACCATGTCCATGGGCAAACTCGGCGCCATCAGCCGCATCAGCGGGGAAATCTTCGGCTCTGCCCTGACCTTCGGTTCGGCTAAAAAAGCCTCCGCTCCGGGTCAGCTGGAAGTCACGACACTGCAAAAAATATTACAAGCCCTTCACTAAAAGCTATTAATGAGCTCTCCTATAAAGGCTAAACTTAATACTCAAAAAGGCGCTGTCCCCTGAAGACAGCGCCTTTTTGAGTATTAAGTTTGTTGTTTACAGTCTTCTTTTCATTTAACAGACTGAATACGATGAATGTCGCCGACAATAAAGATCAGGGACAATACGCCGACAGCGGCGACAGCACTGATAAAGACCATGGCTCCTACAAAAGAACCGGTTAAATGGACGATAAGGCCAATGACAATGGGTGTCACAATACCGGCCAGATTGCCAGCAAAGCTGAAGACACCGCCGGCCAACCCGAGAGAATCCTGCGGAGCGACATCGCCAACGGTACTCCAGATGATAGCCGCCATGCCCTGTCCAAAGAAAGAAAAGGCCATGATGGCAATGATGACATCCAGGGAATCGAAATAGTTGGCAGCCATGATCGACATGGAACAAATGAGGCCGCAGGCAATCGGCAGTTTACGGGCTTTCGATAAAGAAGCGCCTTTTTTCAGCATATGGTCGGACCAACGGCCGCCGAGAAGGACGCCGCAAAGCGCGCCGATATAAGGGATGACTGCATAAATACCAGCCTTTAACATGGGCAGGTTCTTGGCCATGATTAAATACGTCGGGAACCAGGTCAGGAAGAAATACATCGTACTCGTATTAGCAAACTGACTGATATAGATGCCGATAAGCTGGCGATGACGGAAGAGTTCCCGCAGCTGGGCCATGGTAATCTTCTTGGAAGTCCCGGCATTTTCAGCCTGGCCGCCGCCTTCGCGGATATAGTCGAGTTCTGCCTGGTTGACGCCCTTACAATCTTTAGGGTCCCGGTAGAGAAGATACCAGATGACACTGACGCCGATTCCTACAAAACCAGTGATGTAGAAGATTTCCCGCCAGCCAAAGGTGTCAAGGATCCAGAAAAGGACAGGTGTCAAAAAGGCCAGGCCCACAAATTCAGCAGCCGTATAGATAGACGTTGCCGTTGCCCGTTCGCGGTCCGGGAACCAGGCGGCAACGACGCGGCTATTCGTCGGAAAGGCCGGGGATTCAGCCGCCCCGATAGCCATGCGGATGCCAAAAAGGGATAAAAAGCTATGTCCTAACCCCATGACCATGGTAAAGAAGGACCAAAAGAAAAGAGAAATCGTATACGTAATGCGCGGACCAAACCGTTCTAAGAAGCAGCCGCCGGGTACCTGCATCAGCGCATAAGCCCAGGCAAAGGCCGACAGCAGCATCCCCATCGTAGCGGCACTGAATCCCAGTTCGGCACTCATGCTGGGCGCTGCAACGGCCATATTCGTCCGGTCTAAATAATTAATCGCCGTTAAGATGAAGATAAGGCTCAGCATGAACCAGCGTTTCCGCGTCGGCTTTCCAGCGTGTACCGACTGGTTAGGTATTGTTTTTTTATCATTCACAGGAATACCTCCCTTAATAGATTTTATCTATGAAAATTACATCGTCTCATACTTTGTTCTATAATTCACATACTCAGGCAAAAAAATAATCTTGCTATCAGATGGTGAAAAGTACCATCTGATAGCAGATAATATATTTATGCCTGTTTTTTCTTGGCCGAAAGATTGACGAACAGGGCCAACAAGACGCTCAGCAAAGTAATGGCTGCATCAAAGATGATGACGTAGACCGGGCCATCAGCACCGCCAGCCGTGGCTATAGAACCGGCTGCCGATACGCCGACCCAGGTACCGATACTGGACAAAATCATGACGATACTGATGATGGTCCCTTTGACCTGGGGGAACAAGTCACTGACTGTAGCCGTAACCAGCTGCAAAACACCGCCAGCTGCCGAAAAGCCGATGACAAAACCACCGATGATGGTCAATGTCGGATTGTGTACAACGGCCAGGATAGCGAACATGATGAAGGCGATGAGCGGATACCAGAAGACGAGGCGGATCGATTTGATGACCTTATCAGCGATGACTGCTGTGAGCAGTACAGCGACGATGACACCAATCGAATAGTAAGACTGAATGACCGACGGATTGGACATGCCGACCCATTTCCCATATTCCTGATTGCAGTTGACCCAAATCTGGAAAGTCGCCGTCGTCGTGAAGCCCATAATGATGAGGGCAATGCTGCTAGCCGTAAATTTCAGGCTCTTCAAGCTTTCCATGAAAGACGGCTGAGCATCTCCTTTTTCGGCAACACCACTCTGTTTCGGGAAAGGCATGATCATCGTCAAGACGGCGATGACAGCGCAGACAACCGGGAAGAAATAGAATAATGTCGTATGAGGCATCTGTGTAGCCGCAACGAACATGATCATGAAGGGCAGGATGAACTGGCCAATAGCGATGAACAATTTTGTCATGATGCTGGCAAAAGCACTGCGGCCGACAAAGATTTCCATAGCTGCCGGCATAACGCCGCCATTGAGGAAAGCATTACCGATGCCGCCGATGAGGCCGGCAATATAAGCAACGGTCAGATTGTCGGCAACGGCTACACCTAAGAAAAAGATGGCATAAAAAACGCTGCCAAAGAACGAAATGATACGGCGGCCGAAGCGGTCCGATAAAGGGCCGGAAAAGAAACTGCCGATAAGGCAGCCCAGGCCTAAAGAAGCCGATACCCAGACAACACCGCTGGCATCATACATGCCGCCAGCCAGCTGGACGGACCCCCATTGCTGGGCCAGGGCCTGTTTATAATGACCGAGGATGGATGCCGCAACGCCGAGGATCAAATAATTCAGATACAGTACGATAGCTGTAAGATAAAGTTTTTTACTTGTCTTTGTCTCTTCCACGTTAAATTCCTCCTGTTGCCACTACGTCTCCCGAATCATGGACCCGGGAGACGTAGTCACAGACAATAATGGATCTATTAAATTTCCAAAGCCGCATTGAAAGCATCTGTCGTAGCCGTCAGCGCGCTGCCCGGCGCCTTGAAAGCTTCGCCGATGACGAAAGTCTGCGGTACAAACTTGGAAACTTCTTCATTGAGCGGGTTATAGCTGCGGGAACCCATAGCCAGGACAATGCTGTCGAAGCCTCTCAGTTCGCCTTTTGTTCCATCAGCCAGTTCATAGCTGACGCCATCTTTGAAGAATTCTGTAACTTTGGCGCCCGGTACGAGCTGTACGCCGTGACGTTTGAAGTCATCAAAGATGAAGACGCGGTTTTCTTTGGAAACATCTGCCGCCAAAGTATCTTTCATTTCAATGACCGTTACTTTGTGATCCCGTTCGCAAAGGAATTCAGCCGCTTCGCAGCCGACCATACCACCGCCGACGACGAGGGCTTTTTCGCCGATTTCATACTTGCCGTCGAGCATATCCTGGGCTGTGACATAACCAGAATCAGCTAGGCCAGGGATGTTCAAGATGAGAGGGATCGAACCAGTCGCAAAGATAACGGCATCAGGAGCCATTTCTTTCAAGAGGTCTACGGTAGCTTCCGTATTCATCTTGATGGTAACGCCAGCTTCTTCAGCACGGACGATGTAGCTGCGGACAGCCGACGTGAGGTCGCCCTTATCAGCCGGATAAGCGGCTAAATGGAAGTTGCCGCCGAGGACGTTGCTCTTTTCCAGCAACGTAACCTGATGACCGCGCTGTGCGCAGATGCGGGCTGCATAGAGACCGCCAGGACCGCCGCCAACGACGACGACTTTTTTCGCTTTGGCAGCCGGCGTTACTTCCGCTTCACGGCCACATTCCGGGTTCAGCGCGCAAGTAATGGGGTCGCCGCGGAACATGTACGGCACGCAGCCGAGGAGGCAGCCGATGCACGGTGTCATGCTGTCGAGCTTGCCGTTTTTAGCTTTATTCGGCATTTCCGGATCAGCCAGGCTCTGACGACCAAAAGCGATGATGTCAGCACGGCCTTCACGGACCATGAGTTCAGCGTACTGCGGTTCTGTATAACGGCCGACCGTAATGACCGGGACGTTGACAGCCCGTTTGATTTCTTCGACGAGGGGTGCACTGAAACCGCCATGGACGGCACCGGGAGCCCACATGAATTCATCATGGACATGGACGGCACGGCTGACATGCAGGGCATCAATGCCACATTCTTCGACGAGGTAAGCAGCTACGGTTGCCGCATCCTGAACGGTCTGGCCGCCTTCGATGTCATCGCTGGCATTGATACGGCAGAGAATCGGCATCTTGCCGCCCGTCTTTTTGCGGATATTTTCAATGATCAGGCGCGGCAGGCGCATGCGGTTTTCAAAGCAGCCGCCGAATTCATCGACACGGTTATTGGTACGGGACGAAATAAAAGTGCTGACCAAGTAGCCGTGTGCACAGTGTACTTCGACCATATCGATACCGGCACGCTGAGCGCGGGCAGCGGCATCACCGTAACATTCAATCAATTTGTAGATTTCTTCGCGGGAAATAGCAACAGGTACTTCACGACCTGAAGAAGGAGCAATGGCGCTGGCTGCTTTCAAGGGGAAGCCCGTGAGAGCCGAATTACCTTCTGGACCTGCATGCTGCAACTGAATGGATGCAATCGCTCCGTTAGCATGGATAGCGTCGGCAACTTTGCGGAAGCTGTCTACGGTATCATCGGAAAAGAGGCACGGTTTTCTCGGGCCGCCTTTCGCTTCACTATAAACAACAGTAGATTCGATGGTGATCAAACCGAAACCGCCTTTAGCACGAGCTGCATAGTAAGCTGCGGAGCGGTCGCTCAGTGTGCCATCGGTATTGGCGAAGTTATTGCCCATCGGCGGAACAGCAAAGCGGTTCGGAATCGTAACGGAACCGATCTGAATCGGTTGGAACATAGCATTGAATTTCATGTTTATATCTCCTTACTCTATGTGCGAATAAAAGTTAAGCGAAGAACTTTTCAAAGACTTCTTCATGAGGCATATCTTTGCCAGTGAAGAGTTTGAAAGCAGCAACGCCCTGCCAGAGAAGCATGCCGATACCGCCAACAGCGGCTTTGCAGCCAGCTTCCTGTGCGTCTTTAATCATCTGTGTTTCTTTCGGGTTATATACCGTATCGGCTACGACGAGTTCCGGACGGAAGTATTCTTTTTTAATCAGGCTCTGGCCATCGAGGGGTTTCATGCCGACTTTCGTAGCATTGACCAGGATATCAGCCTGGGCAATAGCAGCTTTCAAAGCAGCATCGTCAGCGAGGTCCGTAACAGAAACTTTGCATTTGAGGTCAGCAGCCGTAATTTTTTCTACAGTATGTTCTGCATTGGCGAAAAATTCGTCTTTGCGGTTGAAAATAGCGATTTCAGCAGCGCCATCCAAAGCAGCCTGGCAGGCAATAGCCGTAGCCGCACCGCCAGCACCGAGGAGGACGATTTTCTTGCCTGTGATGTCGACGCCATTTTCACGGAGATTGTGGACAAAGCCGACGCCATCGGTGTTGTTACCGATCAATTTACCGTCTTTTACGACAACCGTATTGACAGCCCCGATCAGCTTAGCTGCCGGAGACAGTTCATCGAGATACTGGGCGATTGCCGTCTTGCAGGGCATGGTAACGTTGAATCCGCCGAAGTTCAGTGTGCGGACTGCCTGGATAACAGCAGGGAGCTGATCGATCTGTACATCAAAAGCGAGGTAAGCGGCGTTGATGCCGAGACGGGCAAAGGTGTAATTATACATAACGGGCGAGCCGGAATGACCGACAGGGGAACCGAATAAACCGAATAACTGTGTGTGACCATCAATTCTTGCTTCCATGATAAAACTCCTTTCAATACGACTTATTTATTGATTAACCGAGGATTTCAGGCCAAACCTGTTCCAAGACTTTCTTTGTACCTTCAAAGTTTTCTTTGGCTGCTTCTTTGACACCTTTCGCAACAATGACATCGCTGATGACTTCAACGCCGCAGACTTTCGGTTCAATACCCTTATCGCGGATCATCTTTACGAAGCCTGCTGTATCACCGTAACCTGTGCCCGGAACCATGCGGTCGTGCATGGATTCGTCGCGGAGGATCGTCGGGGCATAGGGATGCTGCTGAACGTCGTTGATCTGGATGGAAATGATTTTATCAGCCGGGATATCAGCCAGATAGGACGGATCATAGGACTGATTAGCGCGGATCCAGTGCCAGCTGTCAAGAATAAGTTTTGCATTATCGCAGCCGCAGCCTTTGACGACAGCCCAGCCGGTCTTGACATCGGGAATACCCGAGTACGGCATCGGTTCTACGCCGATAATATATTTACCAGCACGCTGGCAGAGTTCTTTCAGCTTCTGTGCCGTATGTTCAACAGAATATTTTTCCATCAAGCCGATGTTGATATGCTGTACGCCGAAGAGGTCGCACATATGGAAGCAGATTTGTTCTTTATATTTCTGTTCATACGAACGATGGTCTTCTGCCCACATGGTAATGTATTCGACTTCTGTAACCTTCATGTCATATTTTTTGAGGATAGCCAGGATATCTTCATCATGAAGGCCTTCTGCCAAGGCATCAACATACGTTTCAGCACGGAGGCCGATACCTTCAAAACCGGCTTCTTTAGCAGTGCTGACGCGTTCTTCAAAAGTGCACTGGTCACCAAGGGTCCAAGAGCTTACAGTAATCGGGGATTTTTTAGACATAATAGATACACTCCTTAATATTATATGTATATGATTCGCATAGTTTCCTATGTATAAAACTTATTTATAAAGCAACTCTTTGATTTCATCGACAGGCATCGTTTCGCCGGTATACAAACGGTAGGCTTCAGCGCCCTGGTAAAGAAGCATGCCCAGGCCTTCAAAAGTACGGCAGCCTGCCTCTTTTGCCTGTTTGAGCAGCTTCGTTTCAGCCGGCATATAAACGACATCAGTTACGATGAGGTCCGGACGAAGGACATCGAGGCCATCGATGATGCTCTTATCTTCCAGCGGAGCCATGCCGAGGCGGGTCGCATTGGAAAGGATATCGCTTTCAGCAATTTCCTTTTTGAGCAATTCTGTATCGGCTAAATCATTCAAGGTGATTTTGATACTGGGAACAGCCTGGCGGATGGCCTCTAAATTGGCTTCAGCCCGCGGCCAGAAAGCATCTTTCAAATTGAATACGGCGATTTCACGGACACCTTCCAAAGCGCATTGGATCATAATGGCCGAAGCGACGCCGCCGGCACCGACTAAGGTAATCTTTTTATCTTTTACCGAAACGCCGCCAGCCTTCAAGTTCAACGTGTATCCAGCTCCATCGGTAATATGTCCGGTCAGGACGCCGTCATCGTTGACGATGGTGTTGACAGCTCCGATAGCTTTAGCTGCTGGCGAAAGCTTATCGAGGAACGGGATGACTGCATTTTTCAACGGCATCGTGACATTGGCACCGCGGAAATTCAGAAGTTTCAGCGAATTGATGGCTTTTTCCGTATTTTCTTCTGTAACGTCAAAAGCGAAATAAGCGAAATCCTGATTGAATTTCTGAAAGCAGTAATTATACATCTGCGGAGATTTAGAATGACCGACTGGCGTACCGATAAGGCCTAACAGCCGGGTAGTTCCTGAAATATGCACGAATAAACGCTTCCTTTTCATAAGTAAGTGTAAAAATGAACAATAGCGTCGGGACTGCGGTTTCCTTTCAGAAGCCCCTGTCCTTCCATGGCTCTATGGTACCGTATCGTGAATTATTTAACAAATCAATAATTTTCATGTTTTCATAGACTGAAACTATGATAAATGGTAAAATAAAGCTATATGTAACTAAATGTAATAGCAAACCGTGAAAATATGACAGGAGGTCCGCTATGAATCTTTCCCACCTCAGATATTTCGTCAAATTAGCCCAGATCAAGCACTACACCAAAACAGCAGAATTACTATGTATCACACAGCCCAGTCTGAGTCATGCCATTTCGCAGCTGGAAAAGGAACTCGGCGTCGTCTTATTTGAAAAAGGCCCACGCGGAACGGAACTGACCAGCTTTGGAAAACAGTTCTTTGCCAGCGTGAACTCATCATTGAACATCTTGGACAACGGCATCGAAACCATCAAGAACGGCGCCCGCGGCAACGGCATCATCCGCATCGGCTGCCTGCGGACTCTAGGGGTACACTACGTACCAGAGCTGGCAGCGGCCTTTAAAAATGCTCATCCCGACAGGGACATCCAGTTCACCTTCCACGTCGACCTGACCAACAGCTTGCTGAAGTCCCTGGCTGAAAGCGCTTTCGACCTGGTCTTTGCCTCGCGGCCGATGGTCATGTCCCAATTTGAAGCGACAGCCGTTTCTAAGCAAGAACTGGTCTTAATCGTTCCCAACGACCATCCTTTAGCCAAAAAATATATCGTCGATTTACGGGATACACTAGATTATCCTTATATCTTCTTCGATAAGACATCGGGCCTGCGCCCCATCGTCGCTCACATGTTCGCTGAAATCGGCGCGGATCCGAAAATCGCCTATGAAGTTTCTGAAGACCAAGTCATCGCCGGACTGGTAGCACAAAACTTCGGCATCGCCGTCGTCCCCTTCATGGACATGCTCTTGCAGCTGGACGTAAAGATTCTGCCCATTGCCTATCCCTCATACGAGCGGAAGTTCTATATGATTTCAAATAAGAACCAATATGTCCCACCTGTCGTGCAGGAATTCAAAAATTTTGTCCTGGATAAAGTTCGTAATACCTAATATTTTTTCGTATACCCTCTATATAGGTCAAAAAGTCATAAAGATAAAATTTATGTCATTATGCATGTTTTCAATAATAAGTGATAGACATGTATTATACGGTAAAAGGGCTTGCCGCAAAACGACAAGTCCTTCATTACACATTATTTTCACATACTTCAGCAAATCTTATTTGTCTATCTCTAAAAACTACAAACGGAATACTTAAAAGGTCCTGTCATTATGCGACAGGACCTTTTTTTCAGTCTATATCTTTTATGAGTTCTTCAAAGGCATCGAGTACTTCTTCGATGGTCTTGTTATTGGGGACGCGGTAGTCGGCAGCATTGCGGTAGAGGGCAATGCGTTCGTCATAGAGGTCGTAGACTTTCTGTTTGCCGTCTTTCAGCAAGGGCCGCGTCGATACGTCGACGTCGCTGACGATGTCTTCAGGCGAGCGGTCGAGGAAGAAGACCGTGCCGGTCTTCTTGAAGATGTCCATGTTTTCCGAGCGTTTGACGACGCCGCCGCCGCAGGCTACGACGATGCCCGATTTTTCTGCCAGGAACTGGCTGGCCCGGACTTCGGCATCGCGGAAGCAGTCTTCACTGACGGCGAAGAGTTCCGGTATGGTCTTGCCTTCCTGTTCGACGATGACGTCGTCGGCGTCGTAGAAATCGCGGCCCAAACGCTGTGCCAGGGCTTTGCCGAAAGTGGTCTTGCCGCTGCCGGGCATGCCGATGATGATGATGTTCTGTTTATTATTCATAGTAGTGTTCCATCTCCTTAGCGATTTGTTCGATGACCGAGAACGGGATGTCCCGGCCCATCCAGATTTCTTCTGAGCCGATGGCCTGCGCGACGAGCATGTACATGCCGTTCAGGGTCTTGGCGCCGTGACGGCGGGCGGCCTGCAGTATCTGCGTGTCTTTCGGGTTGTAGACGATGTCGACGACGGCTGGGAAAGTGGCGATGATCCGTTCCGATACGGGACAGCCATTGACGTCGGGGAACATGCCGACGGGTGTGCAGTTGACCAGGACATCGCCGCCTTGGGAATGTTCAAAGTCCTGATAGTCGATGGTATCGGCACCGACGGTCTTGGTGAAGGCGTCGAATTCCGTCTTCGAGTGAGGATGGCGGGATACGACGGTAATCGACTTGGCACCGCTGTCGGCCAGGTACTGGATGATGGCCCGGGCACCGCCGCCGGAACCGAGGACGACGCAGTCCTTTTCTTTGACGCCGATTCCGGCATGGTCCAGGGAGCGGCCGAATCCGCCGTAGTCCGTATTGTAGCCGAAGGTACCGTGGTCTGTGAAGTGGATCGTATTGACGGCACCGATGATACGGGCTTCGCGGGAAATATCCGTCAAGTACGGCATGACGTCGAGTTTGTAGGGAATGGTGACATTGGCTCCCGTATACCCTTCGTCGCGCAGGCGCTGAAGTTCATTGGGGATATCGTTGCGGTCCATTTCCAGGACGCCGTACTGATGCTGCCCCTCGACCTGTAAGATTTTGAATAATTTTTCGTGGATTGCCGGGGAAGCCGTATGGCCTAACTTAGCCCCGATGACGCCTAATTTCATCTACATTCCCTCCTTGATCGGATACGTAATTCCCTAAGATTTTAAAATAATTGCAGTGTTCTGCCAGGTTATGCAGGACCCGGGTTGTCGCCGGATTGCGCAAGTTGCCCATGACATCGATATGGAAGAAGTATTCAAAGGGCCGGCCCTTGAGGGGCCGCGATTCCAGATGAGTCATGTTCATGCCGTTATAGAAGAAGTAGCCCAGGACGTGATACAAGGCGCCTGGCCGGTGCTGTGTCGTCAGGACCAGGGTAATCTTGTCGGCCTCTGGGGACTGTTCCATATCGGCGGCGATGATGAAGAACCGCGTATAATTCATGGTATTGTCGTTGATGTGTTCCACCAGGACATCGAGGCCGTACATATCAGCTGCCGTCTTGTTGGCAATGGCAGCGATATGGGGGTCCCCCATTTTTTGAACCTGTTCGGCACTCTGAGAGGTACTGAAATAGGGGTGGAGCTGCCATTCGCCGTGGTGTTTGAGGTAACTACGGCACTGGTTGAGTCCCTGCGGATGAGAATAGACTTCGCGGATATCTTCGAGTTTCGTCCCTGGCAGGGTCAAGAGGCAATGCTCTACTTTGACATATTTTTCTCCGACGACGCAGCAGTCGTAACGATGGATGAGGTCATATACGTCGGTGATGCCGCCAGTCGACGAATTCTCGATGGGCAGGACGCCGTAACGGGCCTGACGGGTAGCGACGGCCTGAACGACGTCTTCAAAGTGAGAGCCATAAGCAGGCGAAATATTCTTGCCGGCAAAATAGGACTTCATGGCTTCATACGTGTACGAGCCGGGCTGGCCGAAACAGGCGATGTTCAATGGCATATCTTCAGACGCATCCATTACCAGCACCGCCCTTTCTCCGACAGGCAGACGTCGAGGATGGCCCAGGCAGCGGCCGCTTCGACGACGGGAATGGCGCGCTGGACGATGCAGGGATCGTGGCGGCCCTTGATGACGAGGTCGCAGTTTTCCTTCGTGTCCGTGTCGATGGTTTCCTGTTTCTGGCTGATCGACGCCGTCGGCTTGACGGCCAGGCGGAAGACGACAGGCATGCCGTTGGTGATGCCGCCGTTGATGCCTCCGTTGTGGTTGGTCCGGGTCTTGACGGCATCGCCATCGTAATAAAAGGCGTCGTTGGCCTGGGAGCCGCGGAGGTCTGCCAGGGCGAAGCCGTCGCCGAATTCGATGCCCTTGACGGCCGGTACGGAGAACATCATGTGACTGAGTTGGCTTTCGACGGAGTCGAAGAACGGGTCGCCGATGCCGGCAGGAAGACCTGTCACCATACATTCGATGACGCCGCCGACCGAATCGAGGTCGTTCTTGGCCTCCAGGATTTTTTCTTCCATCGGGCCTGCCTGGGCCTTATCGAGGACGGGCAGTGTTTCTTTTTTCAGCGCCTGCAGGGTTTCTGCTGTTTCCCCGGCAGCATCAAAGGGCTTGTCGGCGATGCCGGCCAGGCGCAGGATATGGGAGCCTACAGTGATGCCGTGGCGGGCCAGTATCTGCGAAGCGATGGCACCGGCAAAGACCAGGGGCGCCGTCAGACGGCCTGAGAAGTGGCCGCCGCCGCGATAATCGTTGAAGCCGCCATAGCGTATCTTGCCGGAATAATCGGCATGGCCAGGCCGCATGATGTGGCGCAGCTGGTCGTAATCCCGCGAGTGCTGGTCACTGTTGCGAATGATGGCGCACAGCGGCGTCCCCGTCGTATGGCCGTTGAAAAAGCCGCTTTGCACTTCAAAGGCATCTTTTTCCGAGCGGGCCGTAGACATTTTATTCTTCCCCGGCGCGCGGCGGGCCATTTCGCTCCGGACGGCGTCCCAGTCGATGGCCTCGCCCGACGGCAGGCCGTCGAGGACGGCGCCGATAGAAAGGCCGTGAGATTCACCGAAAATCGTAAGGCCGATCGTTTTTCCAAAGGTATTCATTTTACTCCCCCTCCTTTTGGATGATGCCGCCTAAGGCCTGGAAATCCTGCCAGAATTCCGGATACGATTTGCGGACACATTCAGCGCCTTCGATGCGCAGCGGCTGGCTGCAGCGCTGGGATGCGACGGCCAGGGCCATGGCGATGCGATGGTCATTCCAGCCGCTGACCGTACCGCCTGTAAAGCGGCCGACGCCATGGATGATGAGGCCTTCTGCCTCTTCTTCGACGTCGCCGCCGATTTTGTTGAGCTCTGTAGCCATGGCGTGCAGGCGGTCACATTCTTTCAGCCGCACACGGCCGGCATGGATGATGCGGGTAATGCCTTTGGCACAGGAAGCCAGGACGGTCAGGACCGGGACCAGATCCGGGCAGTCTTCGACGTCGATGACCCGGCCAACCAGGTCCGACGGGCAGGCCGTCAATTCCGTCTTGCCTTCGACCTGGCCGCCCATGTCGCGGATGAGGGAGACGATGACTTCGTCGCCCTGGGACGACTTCGACCGCAGGCCCGTGCAGCAGATAGCCCGGCCCAGGCTGCCGGCAGAGAGCCAGAAAGCGGCCTGGGAATAATCACCTTCGACGACGTAGGTCCCTGGCCGATAGTGCTGGTTGCCGGGAATCCGGTAGGAGCCGTCCCATTCTTTATCGATGACGATGCCGTGCTGGCGCAGGCAGTCGATGGTCATGTCGACGTAGCTGGCCGATTCCAGCGGTGTCGTACTGCGCAGGACCGAGTCGCCGTCGAGAAGGGGCAAGGTCATGAGCAGGCCCGTGAAGAACTGGGAACTGACATCGCCGGCCAGAGCATACGTCCCGGGCTGCAAGGTCCCCGATACGGTCAGGGGCAGGGCGCCTTCCGTCGTTTCATAAGTGATGCCCTTTTCATCAAAGAGTTCATAATACGGCGTCAACGGCCGTTTGGCCAGGCGGCCTTTGCCGGAAAAAGTAACCTTATTGCCGCTGAGGATGGCGACGGGAATGAGAAAGCGCAAGGTCGATCCCGATTCATTGGCATCGACGGCCAGCGGCTGCCCCTGAGGCTTCAAGCCGCCTTGGACGCGATAGGCAGCCCGTCCGGGATGAGGCGATACGACAGGCGTAATGGCGGCACCTAAGGCCCGCAGGATATCACACGTCGCTTCGATGTCCTGGGATAAGGAAATGTTGTCGACCAAGCTTTCCCCTTCGGCCAGGGCCGCGCAGATGAGGTCGCGGTGGCCGATGCTTTTGGAAGAGGGCGCTTCTACCGTCCCTTGTAAGGTATGTGGTGTAATGATGACATTCATTGGGCGTCCTTCTTTCGGATGTATTTCGGCAGGTCTTCCGCAGCCAGCGGCAGCAGGCGGCCCTTGCCGATTTCTTTGAGGATGATGAGAGTCATGTGATTGCCGCGCATCTTCTTATCGTTGCTGATGTAAGGGATGAGGTCTTCGGCCGATGCATCGACATCAGTGGGCAGGCCGTACTGTTCGAGGACCTTGCGCAGCCGCGCCGTCGTCCCGGCTTTCGTCAGACCCATGGCTTCGGTGACGCCGGTCAGCATGGACATGCCGGCAGCGACGCCTTCGCCGTGAGTGTAGTGGCCGAAGCCGTAACAGCCTTCGATGGCGTGGCCGATGGTATGGCCGAAGTTGAGGATCATGCGCTCGCCCATATCGAGGACATCCCGTTCGACGAGGTCGGCCTTGCTCTTACAGCAGCGTTCGATGATTTCTTCCCAATGCTCGAAGATAGACTGATCATCGAGTTTCTCTAAGAGTTCAAAGAGGGCCAGGTCGCGGATGCAGCCGTATTTGATGACTTCGCCCATGCCGTCATGGATGAAGCGCTTGGGCAAGGTCTGTAAAAGGGTCGGGTCGATGAGGACGCCTTTGGGCTGGTAGAAATTGCCGGCCTGATTCTTGCCGCTGGGAAGGTCGATGCCGACTTTGCCGCCGACACTGCTGTCGACTTGGGAAATAATCGTCGTCGGAATCTGGATAAAGGGAATGCCGCGCAGGAAGGTCGCTGCCGCGAAGCCGCCGAGGTCGCCAGTGACGCCGCCGCCGAAGGTGATGACGTAGTCGCTGCGGGTAATGCCGGAATCAGAGAGCTGCTGATAGAGGTCGAGGAGCGTCGCCGCGCATTTATGTTCCTCCCCGGCCGGGAAGACCAGGCGGTGGACGCGGAAGCCGGCGCCGGTCAGGGCCGTTTCCAGCCGCTGTCCGTAGAGGGCATCGACGTTCGAGTCGGTAATGACGGCCAGGGTCCGCGATTTCGTCAGGTTGCGGATATAATCGCCAGCCCGGTCGAGAAGGCCATTTTCAATATGGATATCATAAGAATCTTTTCCTAAATCAACGTGAATGTGTTTCATGAACTAATTCCCTTCTCCGCATAGCGGCTTGCTGTAAAAAACGGGTCATCCCTTGGGCATCTTCTTCGGCCAGCATGGTCGAGAAAGATTGCAGGGCTGCGCTGAAGCGGTTGATTTCATACAAGAGGTTGTCTTTATTGGATAAGAACAGCTTGGTCCACAGCGGCGCATTTATGTCGGCAACCCGCGTCCCATCGCGGAAACTGCCGGCTACAAAATACTTGGTCAGCGTATTCATGGATTCGCTGTTGACCAGGGCCGTCGCCAGGACGTGGGGCAGGCTGCTGGTATAAGCGATGAAGCGGTCGTGGTCTTCCGGCGTCACGCGGACGACGTGGGAACAGCCCAGGGCCATGGCCATATCCTTCACAGCCCGGATATGGTCTTCGTCGTTGCCCGCCATGGGGACGAGTATATAATTGGCACCATTGAAGATATCAGCATTGGCCATGGCATACCCCCGGCCTTCACGGCCTGCCATGGGGTGACCGGGCACGAAATCGACGCCTTCCGGGAGAAGAGCGGCAATGGCCGTCGCCGTATCCCCTTTGATACCGGCTACGTCCGTCAAGACCGCCCCCGGTGCAAAGAAGGCTTTATTCTCTGCCAGGAACCGTATCATCACATCGGCGGCCGTACAAAAGATGACCAGATCCGCCTGCTTCAATGCCTTACTGCCAGCCGTATAGATTTCATCGACCATGCCTTCCTGCTTAGCCTGGTGGAGGGCTTTTTCATCGGGATCGATGGCGATGATATGTCCGACGCCGATGCGCCGCAGGCCGCGGGCATAGGAACCGCCGATGAGGCCCAGGCCGATGATGGCCACAGTCTGTTTCGTATTAAAACCACTAGCTTCCTTATCCATGATTGTCTCCCCCTGTATCCCTTATATTTCCCGGCCGACGACGGGTGCCAGTTTGCGGAGCGAATCCATGAGGTCGGCGAACATGGCCGGCGTAATCGACTGAGCGCCATCGCACCAAGCCTTGTCCGGGTCGTTGTGGACTTCGATCATCAGGCCGTCAGCACCGGCAGCGACGGCGGCTTTGGCCAGGTCGGCTACCATCCAGCGCTTGCCCGTCGCATGGCTCGGGTCGACGACGATGGGCAGGTGGCTCTGGCGTTTGACGGCCAGGACGGCACTCAAGTCGAGGGTGTTGCGGGTGTACTTCTCGTAGGTGCGGATGCCGCGCTCACAGAGGATGACGTTCTCGTTGCCGCCGGCCATGATGTACTCGGCGCTCATGATCCACTCCTCGATGGTGTTGCACAGGCCGCGCTTGAGCAGCACGGGCTTGTGCATCTTGCCCACGGCCTTGAGCAGCTGGAAGTTCTGCATATTGCGGGCGCCGATCTGCACCACGTCCACATACTCCTCAAACTCCGGGATGCGGTCCTCGCTCATCAGCTCGGAGACGATGGGCATGCCGGTGGCCTTGCGGGCCTTTACCATATCCAGAATGCCCTCGGTCTCCAGACCCTGAAAGGCATAGGGAGAGGTGCGGGGCTTGTAGGCACCGCCGCGGAACAGCGCCGCGCCGCCCGCCTTGACCCCCTGCGCGATGCGCAGAGCCTGCTCGGCACCCTCGATGCTGCAGGGGCCTGCCATGACGGCGATCTTTTCCTTGCCGCCGATCTTCACGCCGCCGCAGTCGATGACGGAATCTGCCGGGTGGAACAGGCGGTTGGCACGCTTATAGGGGGCAGAAACACGGGTCACGTTGTCGATCCAGGGGTTGGCCAGCACGTCCCGCTCGTCGATCTTGGTGGTGTCGCCCACCAGACCGAACACGTTGTAGTCCTTGCCGGTGATCAGGGTCACGTCCAGACCCTGATGCTCGAATTTGTCAACGATCTTTTCCAGCTCCTCTTTGGGAGTGCCTTTTTTGGTGGAGATGATCATGGGAGGTCGTTCCTTTCCTGTTTGTTTTACATCACGATATGCGCCTTAGAGGAGCCGTCGGTGCGCAGCAGCTGCGCCAGCCAGATGCAGGCGTGCAGGTAGCCCTGCGGGCCTTCGCCGATGAAGTGGCCCTGACAGCCGAACGAGACGATGTCCGTCTTGCGGAAGGACTCGTGCTCGTCGGGCTCGCTGAGCAGCACTTCCACTGCAGGCACGCCGCAGAGGCGCAGCGCGTCGAGGATGGCGACGCTGTAGTGGGCGTAGCCGCCCGGGTTCAGGATGATGCCGTCGGCCCGGCCTGCGGCAGACTGGATCTCGTCGATGAGGTCGCCCTCGTGGTTGGACTGAAAAAATTCCACTTCCATGCCCATCTGGGTGCAGCACAGCTCGAGGTAATCCAGCAGACCGTTATAATCCAGCTGACCGGCCACGCCCGGCTCGGTGAAGTGCATCATGTTGAGGTTGGGGCCGTTAATGACTAAAAATTTCATCCAGTGCCTCCATTGCGGCGGTCACGGCGTCTTCCACCGTGCCGCTGTTCGGGATAACGGCGTCTGCCGCCGCGAGATACAGGGGGCGGCGCTCCGCCTCCATCTTTTTCAGCGCCTCGGTGCTGGACGAGAGCGGACGTCCGCCGCCCACCGTCAGCGCATCCAGGGGCCGGTCGATAAAGAGCACGACGCCGTTCTGGTGCAGGGCGCGCAGATTTTCGCCCCGCTTGATGATGCCGCCGCCGCAGGAGAGCAGCTGTCGGCCCTCTTTGGCAAAGCGGGCGGTCTGGGCGGATTCCTTCGCGCGGAAGCCGTCCTCGCCCTCGGCGGCAAAGATGTCCGGGATGCTGCGGCCCTCGGCCTTGACGATCTCCTCGTCGAGGTCGATGAACTTTTTGCCCAGCTTTTCGGCCAATGCACGGCCTACCGTGGATTTTCCACTGGAGGGCATTCCGATGAGGGCCACGTTGAGCATATCGCGGCGGAGTGCGGCAGTGATGCGGCCGATCTCCCCTGCCGCGTCGTCGAACTTCCGGCTGAGGAAGTATTCGGCGGCATACACGGCCTGCGCCACCAGCATCTCGAGGCCGCCCACAGCCACCGGGACCCCGGCCTCTTCGGCCCGGAGGATGAGTTCCGTCTTATCGGGGTTGTACACCACGTCCAGCACAGCTTCCAGCCCGGGCATTTTTGCCACGTCCAGACTGCACACGCCCACGTTGGGGTACATCCCGGCGGGGGTGGTGTTGATGACGATCTGTGCACCGCTGCGCACGGCTTCCGCATAGCTCAGCTCGCCCGTTTCCGGGTCCGGATGGCGGCTGACCGTGAGCACCTTTGCGGCACCCTTGTCCCGCGCCACGGCGTTGGTGGTGTTGTGGGTGCCGCCGGTGCCCAGCACCAGCACCACAGCCCCGGCAAACTTCACGCCGTGGCAGCGGGCCAGGTAGGCAAAGCCGGTATAATCCGTATTATAGCCATACAGCTTGCCATCCCGGTTGACCACGGTGTTCACTGCGCCGATGGCCGCCGCACGTGGTTCCACCTCATCGCAATATGGGATGACCAGCTTTTTGTACGGGATGGTAACATTGATGGCTTTGAACGCCTTTGCCTGCATAAAGGCATGGGCTTCTTCCTCCGTGGGCAGCGGATGCAGCTCATAGGAATAGCCGCACACGGCCTCATGGATGATTTTGGAATAGCTGTGGCCCAGTTTGGCTCCGATCAGACCGTATTCCATGTTGCGCTTCCTTTCTATTTGCTTCAGCTGTATTACTTTTGCCCCAGCGTACCGTAACGCACGGTCAGCAGGTCCAGCACGGCAAATGCTGCCAGGGTGTTCTGCACCACAGCAGCACGGGGCACAATGCAGGGGTCGTGCCGGCCTTTGATCTGCAGTTTTGCATCTGCCTTGGCGATATAATCCACGGTATCCTGTTCTTTATAAATGCTGGGGGTGGGCTTTACCGCCGTGCGGAACACAATGGGCATGCCGTTGGCAATGCCGCCGTTGATGCCGCCGTTTTTGTTGGTGGCCGTTACCACTTTGCCGTCCCGCATGGTAAACGGGTCGTTTGCCTGGGAGCCGCGCAGGTCCGCAAAGGCAAAGCCCGCGCCAAACTCAATGCCTTTGACAGCGGGGATGGCAAACGCCAGGTGGGCGATCTCACTTTCCACACTGTCAAAGAACGGTTCGCCGATGCCCGCGGGCACCCCGGTGATGACAGTTTCCAGAATACCGCCCACGCTGTCGCCCTCGGCCCCGGCTGCGCGGATGGCTGCCTGCATGGGGACTTCTTTTTCAGGGTCCAACAGGGCAAAATGGCCCGGCTGTGGTTCCGCCATAATCAAACCGGCAGAGCTGGAAAGCGGAGCATCCTCCACCCCGGCACAGCGGGCAATGTGGGTATACACCTTAATACCGCGCTGTGCCAGAATGTGCTCACAGATCGAACCCGCAGCCACGCTGGCTGCGGTGATGCGGCCGGAAAAGTGGCCGCCGCCGCGGGCATCCTGCCAGCCTTCATATTTGGCATATGCCGTGTAATCCGCGTGGCCGGGGCGCAGCAGATCCGCCGTTTTTGCATAATCTCCGCTGCGGGTGTTGGTGTTGCGGATCATCATGGTGATGGGGGTGCCGGTGGTATGGCCGTTGACCACACCGCTCAAAAACTCCACCACATCCGGCTCGGTGCGGGCGGTG
>OHZS01000235.1_pt1 | contig 24324 bp, 8 predicted proteins | sample 1580521 | NCBI WGS metagenome assembly OHZS01 (sample SAMEA3882503, study PRJEB24775) | human gut metagenome | biome: human-associated habitat; feature: intestine environment; material: feces | place: Netherlands | collected 2009/2010
TTCCTGACCACCGGCAACAAGCCGGAGGCCATGGTGCTCGACGTGATCCCGGTCATCCCGCCGGACCTGCGCCCGATGGTGCAGCTCGACGGTGGCCGTTTCGCCACCTCCGACCTCAACGACCTCTACCGTCGTGTGATCAACCGTAACAACCGTCTGAAGCGCCTCATCGAGCTCGGCGCCCCGGAGATCATGCTCAACAACGAGAAGCGCATGCTCCAGGAAGCCGTCGACTCCCTGTTCGACAACGGCCGTCGTGGCCGTCCGGTCACCGGCGCTTCGAACCGTCCGCTCAAGTCCCTGAGCGACATGCTCAAGGGCAAGCAGGGCCGTTTCCGTCAGAACCTGCTCGGTAAGCGTGTGGATTACTCTGGCCGTTCCGTGATCGTGGTCGGCCCGTCCCTGCGCATGCACCAGTGCGGTCTGCCGAAGCCGATGGCCCTCGAGCTGTTCAAGCCGTTCGTCATCAAGCGCCTCGTGGACCAGGGCTTCGCGCAGAACATGAAGAGCGCCAAGCGCCTCGTGGACCGCGCCGACTCCGAAGTGTGGGGCGTGCTCGAAGAGGTCATCTCCGAGCATCCGGTGCTCCTGAACCGTGCACCTACGCTGCACCGTCTGGGCATCCAGGCATTCGAGCCGATCCTGGTGGAAGGCAAGGCCATCCACCTGCCGCCGCTTGCCTGCGCCGCATTCAACGCCGACTTCGATGGCGATCAGATGGCAGTCCACCTGCCGCTGTCCGCCGAAGCCCAGGCTGAGGCCCGTTCCCTGATGATGGCTTCCGACAACATCCTGAAGCCGGCAGACGGCCACACCGTGACCATGCCGAGCCAGGACATGATCCTCGGTCTGTACTACCTGACCACCGTCATCGACGGCGCCAAGGGCCAGGGCCGCGTGTTCTCCTCGCTGGAAGAGGCCGAAATGGCGCTCGACAAGCACGAGATCGACATGCAGGCCAAGGTGCTCATCCGCCTTCCGCAGGACTTCGTGCTGCCGAAGGACTGGGAGCCGGGCGAGGTCAAGGTCGTCGATCCGGAACCGGGCAGCCCGGACGTGGTCAAGGAGGAGCGTTTCCATGACGGCTCCGTCCTGTTCGCCACCTCCTACGGCCGTATCCTGTTCAACGGCACCTTGCCGGTCGACTACCCGTTCGTCAACGAGCAGGCGCCGAAGAAGCGTCTGAGCAAGATCGTCGACGACATCGCGACCCGTTACTCCACCGCTCAGGTGGCCGTGACGCTGGACGCCCTGAAGGATCTGGGCTTCACCCGCGCACCGTGGTCCGGCGTGTCCTTCGCGTTCTCCGACGTTATCCAGCCGCCGGAACTGGACGAGTACATCGAAAAGTACGAAGGCGAAGCCGACAAGGTTAACGAGAACTACGAAATCGGTATGCTCACCGAAGAGGAGCGTCGTCAGGAACTGGTCGACCTGTGGACCAAGTGCACCAGCGAGGTCTCCGAGGCGGTTGAGGAACACTTCGATTCCAAGAACAACCTGGCCATCATCGTGCAGTCCGGTGCACGAGGAAACATGATGCAGATCAACCAGATCGCAGGTATGCGAGGCCTGGTGGCAAACCCGAAGGGCGAGATCATTCCTCGACCGGTCAAGTCCAACTACCGTAAGGGCCTGTCCGTGCTGGAATACTTCATCTCCCAGCACGGCGCGCGTAAGGGTCTGGCCGATACCGCACTGCGTACCGCAGAGTCTGGCTACCTGACCCGTCGTCTGGTGGACGTCTCCCAGGACGTGATCGTGCGCGAGGAGGACTGCGGCACCAAGCGCGGCCTGACCATGAAGGTCGGCGAACGCGATGCCGAAGGCAACCTGCACCTGGTCAAGGCCGCCGACGGTGGCCCGTACTCCCGTCTGCTCGCGGCCGACGTCATCGACCCGGCCGACGGCGAGACCGTGCTGTACAAGGCCGGCGACGCCCTGTCCATGGACGTGCTCAACGATCTCGTTGCCCACGGCGTGGAAGAGGTCAAGGCCCGTTCCGTGCTGACCTGCGAATCCAAGCGTGGCGTGTGCGCCAAGTGCTACGGCTGGTCCCTGGCCACCAACAAGCTGGTGGACGTCGGCGAGGCCGTCGGCATCGTGGCAGCACAGTCCATCGGTGAGCCTGGTACCCAGCTGACGCTGCGTTCCTTCCACTCCGGCGGCGTCGCTTCCGCTTCCGATATCACCCAGGGTCTTCCGCGTGTCACCGAGCTTTTCGAAGCCCGTACCCCGAAGGGCGAGGCTCCGATCGCGGAGTTCGCCGGCGTGGTCAAGGTGGAAGACACCGAGCGCGGCCGTCAGGTCACCCTGAAGCCGGACGACGACTCCGTCGAGCCGATCGTCTACCCGGTGACCCGTCGTGCGCCGATGCTGGTCAAGGACGGCGACCATGTCGAAGCCGGCACCCAGCTCATCGAAGGCTCCGTCGACCCGAAGAAGATCCTGCGCATCCTCGGCCCGCGCGCCGCACAGGTGAACATCGTGGAGGAAGTGCACACCGTGTACCGCTCCCAGGGCGTGGATATCCACGACAAGCACATCGAGGTCATCGTGCACCAGATGCTGCGTCGCATCACCGTGATCGACTCCGGCGACACCGACCTGCTGCCGGGCGAACTCGTGGACAAGGCACGCTTCAAGGCCGCCAACATGGAAGCCGTGAAGAACGGTGGCAAGCCGGCCGCCGGCCGTCCGGAGCTGATGGGCATCACCAAGGCTTCGCTGGCCACCGATTCCTGGCTGTCCGCGGCCTCCTTCCAGGAGACCACCCGCGTGCTCACCGAAGCCGCCCTGAACCAGAAGGTCGATGACCTGAAGGGCCTCAAGGAGAACGTCATCATCGGTAAGCTCATCCCGGCAGGTACCGGCCTCGCCCGTTACCGCAATGCCACGGTGGAGCCCGACAAGGCCATCCGCGACACCATCTACCCGAACTTCGGTTTGGGCGGCGAAGGCACCGACAGCTCCTTCGGCGACACCGACCTGTCCGATGTGGACTTCTCCAACATCGACTTCGGCGACCTGAAGCTGGGCGATGACTTCAACCCGGATGACTTCCTGGACGACAACGGCGGCCAGACCGATCTGGGCGATACCCTGTGAGATTCCCCTCACGATAGTCGACAGACGAATCATCTGACATAGCGAAAGGCGGAACCGACCAATACCGGTCGGTTCCGCCTTTCGCTATATCTATATGTCGTGGGATTGCGAGGTTGTGGATTAATCGCGGGGGAGGGTTTCGCAGTCGTCTTTTGACGTTACTTGATCTTCTCCGAAAGCGTGGTTTCCAGATCCTTCAACGAACCGCTGAGATCGGCCTCCTTCGCGGCCTTTTGCAAATCGGACTGATCCAGGGTCGGCGAATCGATGTCGGACATCTTCGCATGAAGATCCTGAAGCTTTTCGTAATCGGCGGACCCATACTCGATATCGTTGAGATTCAGATCGGCCATCTGATCCACAATGTCCTTCTTCTTGCTGACGCTTTCCTGCATATCCGCGCCATACTCGGCATAGGACTTGATGGGAACCTTGGCCAGATCGCCGGCGTCGGCGGCACAGCTTTCGAGCGCCTTGGAAAGATCGCGATAGTACGAAGACATGTCGGCGGAGTCGAATTTCGGCAGCTTCGTGCAGGTATGCGTCATCTTCATGAGCGCGGGCATGGTCTGGGCCAGATCGTTCATGTACCTCTCGTATTTCGCACGGTCCCGCTCGAACGTCTCGTACTTCTCCTTGACGTCCTTGTCTTTCTTCACGGCCTTCATGGCAGCCAGCTTGTCGCTGTCCTGCTTGAAGGTCTTCAACTTCTTCTTGCCCTCGTCATAAGCGGAGGATGAATCGTTGTCCGTTGCGCTCGCCGCCGAGCTGAATTCCTCATTGATGGCTGTATAGCTGCTTTCCAACGCCTGCGTTTGGACCAGCGCTTCCTCGTAATCGGAACGGCTGACGCGATTCGTAAGGAAGAACACCGCTGCCAGCGCGATGACGACGACTGCGGCCACCGCGCCGATGATAATGGCGACCGGCGGCTTATTTTTGGCCGCGGCGCCGGCTTGCTGGGAAGGAAAGTTGCCGGGCATTGGCGGTTGCGGCTGACCGTATTGTTGCGATTGGGCATATTGTGGCATCGCAGGCTGTGGAACCGCCGGTTGAGACGCGGTAGGCTGGGGCATGGCGGGCTGACCGTACGGCATCGGCCGCGGCTGACCATACTGCGGCATCGGCGGCTGAGGCTGTCCATAAGGTTGCGGTTGTCCGTATTGCTGCGGCTGGCCGTACGGCATGGGTTGCGGCTGTCCGTATTGAGGCCCGCCCGGCTGTGGCTGACTGTAGTTTGGCGCCTGCGGCTGCGGAGGCTGGTTATACTGCGGTTGCCCATTCTGCGGTTGACCATACGGAGGAGTGTTCGCCATGTGAAAAGTCCTTCTTATCCTTTTTCCTTTTTTGAATGTCGAATCCGTGAACACGGAGGGAAACATCGACGTGTCCGTCTCTTTTGACGAGTTACAGCATAATATTTTGAGATGGAATATGCGAGCATCGTATTGCAGAATGAGTATCGTCAGACGGCATGGACGTCACCTTCCTACAATGGGAATATGAGTTTTCTACCTTACCCGCCGCCGCCCGAACCAGGGTGGTATGACGATGACGTCACGGTGATGGCGCAACCCACAGCCGAACCCGTCGACAATGCCGCCGATTCCTTGGAAACACGCGAACGGCTCGCCGCACAGAACGAATCGGACGACCACGATATGCAGGATGTTTCCGTTGCGAAGGGCGACGCTGCCGTTTCGGACGAGGACGATATCGACTGGGACGGCACCGTGCTTTCCGAAGCCTTCACCATGAAGCAGCCGAAGCACACGTACGTGCTGGACAACGAGCAGACCGGACAGCAGGTGATCGTGGATATGGGCGTGCTCCTTGGCCGCAAGCCTTCGGCCGAAGTGCCCGCCGGCGCCAAATCGGTCAAGCTGGAGGATCCGACGCGCACAATCTCACGCAACCATGCGGCGATCAGCTTCGACCAGGATGGCACGCTGTGGATAGAGGATTACGGTTCGCTCAACGGCACGTACATCATCCAAGACGATGTCGAAACCAAAGTGGAACACAAGCCGATGCAGCTGGAGGCGCCATGCACGGTGCGTATCGGCGACCAGTTCTTCCAATTCCGCAAACAGTGAGGACGTTTGTCAGTGAAGACACGATTACGCTGACGGACTGCGTTGACGATTTGTGTTGACAGCGTCGGCGCGGACGGTTAGCGGTAAGACGATAAGGGGTTGTCACGGAGATTCCCGCGACAACCCCTTATGTTTCAAATGGTCTGATAATCGGCGTTAGCTCACTGCTGGCGCAGACGAATGGCCGCGTTGATGGCCGAATCGTTCAACTGGCCAAGCCAGGCAAGCAATTCCGGATAGATGTACGGATTGCGCGCAAGACACGGACGAAGCTCCGGCGCTTCGCTGGCGATACGGGCCATCAGCATCTGATCGGTGGTGGTCATGGCCAGTTCCGCGGTGAACCCCGCGTCTGCCGGCGATTCCTGGGCCGCGGCATACTGCTGTTCGGCATACTGCTGTTCCGGTTCGTTCTGCGGCTGGCTCGATGAATAATCGGCCACTTCGGACAAATCGGCGGGATTCATGTATGGGTCGACATACTCGGTCGAAGCCTCGTTAGACGCCGCATAGGCAGCGTCCTGACCGTATTGCTGGTTCACCGGCTGTTCCGGCTGATACTGCTGCTCCTGCTGGAACTGTTCCGCCACTGCCGGCTGATACTGCTGTTCCGGCTGGACCTGTTCGGCAACCGGTTCGGCCATTGGCTGGGCCGTCGGTTCGGCAATCGGCTGCGGCTGCACGCCATTTTGCGGAACCGGCCAGCCCATCGCCACCAGCTGCTGGCGGGCGCGCTCATCGCCGAATTCGGCGACCCAACGCTTCAGACCCGGGTACGCTCGCGGATTGGCAACGACATTCGCACCGAATTCCGGATTCTCGTACGCGATTTTCGCCAGGAACACGGGATCGGCGTTCGGATCCTGCACGGCCGCCACCGCGGCATCGAAATCGACCATCATGATCTCCTTGTCTCGTGGTCTGTAACCATCTTATTGAATGACTCGTAACGTTTGCAACGTACCGTCCAGCGCATCGTCGATATCCTCGTCATCGCCGATTTTGCTGACGTTCCAATCCTCGTCGCACGGCATATCGGAACGCATGTCCACCACGATGACGGTGATGTTGTCGCGGCCGCCGGCGTTCAGCGCGGCATGTACCAGCATGTCCGCGGCCATCTGCGGGTCGGCGTACGCCGCCGCGATCTCGGCAAGCTGCTCACGGCCGATCTGCGCATGCAGCCCATCGGAACAGATGATGAACCGTCCGTCCGCACGCGCGGCGTACCAGTCAGGCTGGATGCCGGCAGGCGCGCCGACACATTGCGTGATGATGTTGCGCGGAATGCAACGGCTCGCCTCATCGGGCAGCATCTGCCCCGAATCGATGGCGTTCTGCCGTTCCGAATGGTCGCGGGTGATGCACGTCAGCGAATCCGCCAGCCACGCGCCATTGCCGTCGGCGCGCATATGGTACGTGCGGGAATCGCCCACATTGACGATGTAACACCGTTCGTCGGAACATATCGCGTCATCGCCGACACGCGTCGGCAGCAGCACGCCGCTGATGGTAGTGCCCGCAACGCCGCCGAGCTGCTCACCCAGACGGAGCACCTCCTGCTGGGCAAGGATCAGCGTTTCGTCAATCGCGTCAAGATCGCGCGTCGGCAGTTCGGCCAAACGCGCGAACCGTTCCGCAACATCGGAACTGGCCTGCTTGCCGCCCTTGCCGCCACCCATGCCGTCGCACACCACATACACGCCGTTGCCTGCGCAGGCGCTGTCCTGGTTGTCTTTCCTACGCAAGCCGATATTGCTGTTCAGACCGACCTCAATATGTTTGACGTTCATGAGTCCCGCCCTTTCACACCGATTTTCCGCAAGCGGATTTTCCGGAAGTGGAACACGTCCGCAAGCGATAGTTTCGCCCGCCACCTGCGGAACGTCGGCAGCGAGCCGAGCATGAACTTTCGTTCTTCGGCGATGTCATGCCAGTAGCGTTCCGCATGCTCCTGCGTGACATCGCCTCCGGAGAAGGCCGCGTAATCAGCCTCCCTGCCCAGCTCGAGCAGTGTATTGGCATCGAAGCCCATCTGTTCGGCGATGGCCTGCGCCTGCTCGTTTCTGGTGCCTTGGACGTCAAGGCCGCTTTGCCGGGCAAGCGCCGCGACCGCCTGCCATCCGGCAGCGACGCGTTGCGATGCGCTGCCATGCCTGCGAGCCCGAGCCAGGGCGATCGCCTTGATGGCGAGCAGCAGGCCGCAGACGATGAGCACCGTCCACAGAGGGCTGCCGTAGATGGCGACTTTTCTGACGATTCTGCCGAAACGCTGCCAGAACAGGCTCGTCGGCGTCTCGTCGGCCATGCTGCCGCCAAGCGACGTTTTGCCCTTGGCTTGGTTGTCGTCACGCAGCGGATCGGTAAGCGGCACCGGAGGCTGACGCACCAAGGTCTGCGGATTGGGCGGAGTGAGATTCTGGTTCTCGTCGGGAACCTTCGTTTCCTTCGGTGTCGGGTAGAACGCCACCCATCCGTAACCGTCCAGCTTGATCTCCACCCAAGCGGTCACATCGTTGCCGGTGAATTTCGTGGTGGTGGTTTTGCCATGCTTCTCGGTGCGGCTGTCACTGATCTCGCCCTCGTCGTTCTTCGGCAGGAAGCCCAGCACCACGCGGCTCGGCAAGCCGAGACTGCGGGCCATAAGCGCCATCGCGGAAGCGTATTGCTCGCTGTCTCCAACCATCGCACTGCCGGCGAGCAGCTGGTCGATACGATAGTTGCCGTGACCGGCTCTGGATGGGTAATCGCCATTCAAACCATGGGAGAACCAGCCGGATTCCCTGAGCTTGTCGGCAAGAGACTGCGCGGCCTCGCCGCCCTTGGACTGGCCGCCCGCAATCGCGGTGGCCAGCTTATCCACGCAATCGGGCACATCCTCCGCCTTGGGCTGGCTGATGGAGGAAGCATTCGCCTTGGCGATCTCCTTATCCGTCGGCGTCCGTGGAATGACGCCGGTTTCCGTATAGGACAATCCCGGAGAGGTGCGCGAAGGGTAGATCGCCGACATGGTGTCGGTGTTGTAGTAGAACGAATCGGCGTCCGACGATGTGGCGAACTTCACGCTGGAAGCCGCGCCGGCCATCGGCAGCCAATAGTCGCTCAAACCGTCATCGACCGTGAATTTCGCGGTGAACCGCTTGCCGGTGGCGTTGTTTGTGATGGAATCGCCCACACGATGGTAGTTGGAGGAATCCGAAGCCATGGTGGAATCGGACAGGTTCCACACATTGCCGTCGAAACGGTCCATAACCGCCAAACGCACCGTGGAACCGGCCGGCAGATCGTCGACGGTCAGCAGCACATCGTCCTTATGGTTCTTGATATACGAACGCATGCCGCTCAACGGGCTGGTGTAATCGTACGGGCTCAGCGGCGGATCATAATGGTCGCGCAGAATGGTGCGGTTTTGCCCGACCACCAAGCATCCGCCGATCGCCACAGCCGAAGCCAGCAGCACGATGACTACGGAACTGAGCCAACGGCCCAATTCCAACAGTTTCCAACGCGCGCTGACCCAAACCACCAGCACGACCGCCATAATCGTGCCGATCGCCATACGGTAGAAGCCGCTCGACGTGCCAAGCAGCGCGCAGATCGCAAGATTCGCCACGACGGGAACGACCGCGACCATCGTAAGCCGGCCATCCTCCGCAACCGCGAAGATACCGGCCAGCAGCGCGGCCCACAGGCAGATCGTCCACACGGCGAGCAGCGAGCCGTCGCCGGTGCCGGTCGGCGGGTCGATGGCCAGCAGGTATTTGAACGAGCCGAGCATCCGCATCCACCCCTGCGTCAACGTGCGCAATGTGGGAATGACATGGGCGATGGTGGTGCCATTCAGGAAGATGACCGGGCCGACCACCAGCTGCGCACACGCCATGAACAGCATCTGCCACCACAGGCGCAACGCGGGAACGAGACCGGCAAGCGCCACGAGCGAGCCGATGATGGTGGCGGGGATTGCGGCGCTCGTCCAAGACAGGGCGGAGCCGTATACGTCGATGAGGTTGCTGGCTGCGGCGATGGTCAGCAGGGCGGCGACCGTGAGGCTTGCGTATTGCGCGGCGTGCGGCTGGTTGGTGTTGGGCATGGCTGGGGACTTGCCGCTGCGGGACATCCAGATGACGGAGTGGGTGGAGTCCGCCCATGAGCCGGTGCCTGTGCCGGTCGCCATGCCAGTGTTGGTGTTGGCGGAGTTGGTGCCTGTGCCGGTGAGGTTGCCGGTGAAATTGCCGGTGTTGGTGAATGTGGTGCTCATGCCAGCACCCCCATGATCATGGGGAGGTCGTTGAGGTCTCCCACGGTTGCCAAGGTGAAGTCGGAGTAGCGTTTGATGGCGCGCGGTTGGCCGGTTGCGGCTTGAAGCACCACGCAGGTTGCGGAGCGGGGGAGTGCGAGGACCATGTGTTTGATGTCGTCGATGGTTTTGAGCCTGCCGACGGTGAAGAAGTAGAAGGATGCGTCGGGGGCATGTTCGAGAGTGGTTTGCGCGAGGTTGGGATTGTCGTCGATGTCAGGGTCGATGCCGCTGCAGCCATCGAGAAATTCCGTGGCGTTGCGCGGAATGGCGTGCGTGGAACCGGCATGCGCGGTGACTGGCCGGTTCTGCTGCAGGCATTGCACGCCGATGGAGGCGTGGACGGATACGGCCAGTTCGAATTCCTGGGAATCGATGTAATCATCCGGGTTCACGCTGATGGTCAGAGCGGTGTCGGTACGGCGGGTGGCTTCGTATTGGCGGATCATAAGCGATCCGGTTTTCGCGGAGCTGAGCCAATGCACGTTGCGCACGTCATCGCCGGGCTCGTATTCGCGCAGGCCGTAGAAGTCGAGGTCGTCGTCGACGATTTCGCCGCTTGGCTGACCTTCCAAATCGCGTGGAATGCCGGCGTTCAGGGTGCTGAGCAGCACGGTCTGCGGATGAATGAACACGTTGATCTGGTCCACGAGTTTCTTTTCGTGGCGGATCAGACCGAACGGGTCGCCTTTGCGGATGGATAGCGGGCCGATGGGCAGCACCGCGCGGCTGACGGCGGTGAATTCCACGGTCGTCTGGCGTGACTGTCCTGCGGCGAGCATGGGAATGGCGAACCGTTCGTGGTTGTCTCCGATGGGCAGGTCGCCGCGCGCCGACGTGGTGGGGGTGCGGCCCGGATTGTCCACGCAGACGTCGACTTTCACCGTGTCTGACACCGTGACGCGTCTGCTGGACACGTCGATGGTGGCTTGGAACGAGGTGTTGCCAAGGGAAAGCATGACCGCCGCGGCCAGCATGACCGCGAACACCACCGCCATGGCCAGCAGCTCATGCCACCCCAGCAGGACGAACGCCACCAGCGAGGCGACGGCGAGCGCCGCCACCGCCCAGCCAAGCGGCGACACGTATGAGGTGGCCAGTCGCTTGATGCGATGTTTGAGGCGGCGTAGGGATCGTTGGATGGTCCGTCTGCGCTGCACTGTGTGCGAATGCCGCATTCCTTGACCTTTCGGATTGTGTGGTGCGTATGCCGGGGGCGGATTGTGTTTCAGGCGTTGGCGCCCAGGGTTGGGGCCGGCACGTCTTCGAGGATCTGGCCGATCATCTGTTCGGGGGTGTTTCCGGCGAAGGTGGCTTCGGCGGTGAGGGTGATGCGGTGCGCGAGCACGGGTACGGCGAGGTTTTTGACGTCGTCGGGCACTACGTAGCCGCGGTTGTCGGAGGCGGCCCATACGCGCGCGCAGCGGGTCAAGGCGAGCGCGCCTCGCATGGAGGAGCCGACTTGGATGCGTTCGTTGTGGCGGGTGGCTTCCACCAGTCGCACGATGTATTCGAGGATCGCGTCGTCGAGATGCACGGTTTCGCTGATGTTGCGCATGCGCAGCACGTCTTCGCCGGTGAGCACCGGATGCACGGTGGCGGCGCGGTCGGTGACGTTGACCTGCTTCAGGATGTTGACGCTCACGTCGTGGCTTGGATAGCCGATGGTGGTTTTGATGAGGAAACGGTCCATCTGCGCTTCCGGCAGCTTGTAGGTGCCGAGCTGTTCGATCGGGTTCTGGGTGGCGATGACCATGAACGGCTGCGGCACCGGGTGGGTGACGCCGTCGACGGTGACCTTCTGCTCTTCCATGACTTCGAGCAGTGCGGACTGTGTTTTCGGTGAGGCGCGGTTGATTTCGTCGGCGAGCACGATGGACGCGAAGATCGGGCCTTCGCGGTATTCGAATTCGCCGCGCTTCTGGTCGTAGTAGGTGACGCCGACCACGTCGGACGGCAGCAGGTCCGGGGTGAACTGGATACGTTTGAACGACATGTCGATGGAGTTGGCAAGGCCTCGCGCCAGCTGGGTTTTGCCGGTGCCCGGGTTGTCTTCGAGCAGGATGTGCCCGCCGACCACCATGGCTGTGGCGCATTGGCGGATGGGTGCTTCCTTGCCGACCACGACCTGGGAGACGTTGTCTACGAGCTTGGCGAACTTCTCATGGAATTCGGTGATGTCTTTGCTGGGTGCGGTCATCATGGACGTGTCGACGACCGGCTGGGATTGTTTGACGGGCTGTACAGGCTGGCTGGGCTGGACGGGTTGGGTTGGCTGGACGGGCTGCTGCGCGGGCATTGCGACTGCCGGATTGGCGGCCGGTTGGCGAAGGTTCTGCGGCATCGGCTGACGGAACCGCGGCTGGTTCGGCGTTGCCGGGGCGGACTGTTGCGGCAACGCCGGTTTGGTGGTGCCGTGCGCGCTCAGCAGCGTGCCCTCCGGATCCTCATCGGCTTGCGGCTGCTCCGGCAGATTCGGCGTGTGGAACGCCGGCTGCTGCTGGCCGGGTTGGCTGGGAACGCTTGGATTATGGCCGATGGAACCCAGCTGGGTGGCGTCATCGAAATCGTTGCTCATGGGTTGCTCCTTGCTTGTTGTGTTGCTCGTGTGGATGGTTCGTTGTGTTTGCGATTGCTGTGATCGTCCGTTTCACCATCTGGCGTAGTAGGCCAGGCCGCGGATCCAAGGCTTGGATGCGCCGTCGACGGTGGACAGGGCGACGGAGGATGCCACAGGCCGGTCATTCCGCGTGGCCGCTTCGCCTTCCGTGGACGCGTCAGAATCCGATGGTTCCGACGGTTTTGATGGTTCTGAAGGTTCCGACGGTTCGGGTTTCGGCGTGGGAGTCTTGTACCTGTCATGGTCCAGCAGTGTGCCGCCATTGTCCTCGTTGTTGAGCGCGGTGTCGGTGCCCACCACCTTCGCCTTCCACGCGTAATCGGCTCCGGTCGGCAGCACGTCCTTGACGTTCAGTTTGTCGGAGCCCAATGCCCAGGCGACGTCATAGGATTTGCCGTCCGCGGTGAAGGTGATCACGGTTTTGCCGGGCTGGCCGTACATGTTCACCGATCCGCCGCTGACCTTGATGATGTTCGGATCATTGGCGTCCCACGTCAGCATCGGCGCCTTGACGGCGGCCTTCACCTTGCGGACGTATGCCGGATCGGCCCTGCCGGACTTGGAGGTGCTTGCCGCGCCATTGAAATGCTGCGTGACGGAACCCGAGGAACAGGACTGCCATTCCTTGAGCGGGAAATCGTGCGATCGTTCGGAAGCGCCGGCATGGTAGGAGCCGAGTCCGTCCGCGCTCACCGTGAACCCGTCGGCGTGGCCGTTCTCCTTCCAACTGACTACGCACACGTCGTCATGCCCCTTGACGCTGACCGATTCGGGCGCCTTCACCGCGTATTTCGGTGTGAAACGTACGGTCGAATCGTCGCTGGTCGTTTTCTCCTTGCCGACCACCGCCGCCTTGATGGTGTATTCCCTGGTGTTGAGATCATGATCCGGAATCTTGAAATCGTAGGATCCGGAACATCCGTCGATGCTTGCGCTGACATCTCCGGAAATCTCGACGGCCTTGCATCCCGCGTTGCGGGTGTTGCCCACGGATTCGACGGTGACGGTTCCCGTGGTGTCGTCGTTCGTCACGGAGATCTTCGGCGCATCGGGCTTGCCCCACGGCTTGACCGCGTCGGACGCCTTGGACGGTTGGCTCCAATTCACCTTGTTGTGGGCGCGTACCGTAGCCGTGTACGAGTCGCCGTCGGAAATCGCGTTGTTATCGAAAACAAAATCGATTCCGGTGGAATTTGTCGTCTGCTTGGACGGCGCGTTCCTGCCGGACAAAGTCACCTCGTAATTGTTCACCGACGAGAAATTGCCGTCCGGAGCCTTCCACGTGACGCTCACCGTGTTGCCCTTCACACTGGCCGTCACATCCGTCGGCGCATCAGGCAGCTTGTCCGGCGTGCCCTCGACGGCGTTGGAATCCTTGGACCAGCCGACCTCGTTCCTGGCCTGCACCTTGAACGAGTAGGTCTTGCCGTTCTTCAACCCGTCGATGAGACAGGAGGTTTTCTGCCCGCACGAGCGCTCGCCGGACGCGTCTCCGCCCCACATCACCTTGTATTCGGTGATCGGGCTGCCGTTGGCCGAACCGGCCGTCCAGCTCAGATTCACGGCGCCATCCTGCGGGTCGCCGGACACCGCGGAAAGCAGCGGCGCATCAGGCTTGTCCATCACCGAAACGCTGATGGTGCCGGTCACCTCACGTTCCTTTGTTTTGGTGGCGTCGCGCACGGTGACGACCACCTTGTTGGTGTTCGCGCCGATGTCGGAAGCCGCCCTGATGGACACCACGCCGTTGGACGGGCAATCCACCGTCAGCTTCGACGCGCCATCGGACGTGCATCCGGTCACCGTCAGCGGAGTGTCGGGGAACGGATTGTACGCGTCGGACAGCAGATTCACCTGCTCGCTGGAACCGGCCTTGATTTTCACGGTCTTCTCGGTGACACGGGCGAGCGGCCTGTTGGACGCGGTGACGCGCACGGTCATACCGGCGCTCACCGTACCCTTCGCATATTTGATCGAGACGGGCACGCTCACTGTGGTGTCCGGCGTGGCCGTCTTGTCCGCGGACACGGTCAACGTGCCGGAGGGAGACACTCTGGCATCCACACTGCCGGAATTCACGCCGCCGGAATACGAGTACTGCTTCTCATCCTCGTACAGGCCCGACGCCGAATGGGTCAGCGCCGTCAGATCGATGGTAGTGGCCTTCTCGCCGGCCACCACATCGACGGTGGAGGATGAGAACGTCGGCGGCGGAACCTCACGTCCGATCACCGTGATCGGAAGCGTGAGCACCGCCGAATTGACGATCTTCACCTTGTCGTTCTTGTCTCGCTTGCCGTCCACCGCGGTGAAGGTGATGGACGCGGGACCCGCGTAATCCTTCGGCGCGGTGAACCTCAACGTCTGGTCGTTGACGTACAGGTCGCCGTCCGCGGCCTTCGTGGCGCTCACCGAATCGGCGCCGTCCACATACGCGGTCTTGCCCGCGCCCACACGCACGTAGTCGGCGATGTTGATGGTGATGGTCTCACGCGCATTGACCTTCAACGCCGGCGCCTTCGGACGTAGAACCGGCGGAAACACGCCATATGCGGGCACTTGGATGAACGCGGTGGACGTGATGCCGTACGTCGTGTTCGTGACGGTGTACGGCACCGCGCGCGCCTCGTCGGTCAGATCAACGGTGATGATGGTGGAATCCTTGCCGCCCTTGACATGCGCATGGTCGGTCGCGGAAGGATCCACGCCCACCTGAAGCTCGTCGGCGGTGCCGGACGGATTGGCGATCCACTGCGAAACGTCCACGTCCACGGATTTCTTGTCGATCGTGGCGGCGGCCGGAACACGGTAATCGTACGCGGTCGGCGGGTCGATGGCGGCGTTCTCGTCGACATTCACCGTCAACGTCGCCGAATCGGACAGGCCAGCCTTGTCCTTGACGGTGTAGACCACGTAATACGTGCCCGCCTGCTTCGGCGTGGTGAACGACAGCATGTTGTCAACGACCTGAATGCCGCCGATGCCTTGCGATTCCACGTCCTTGGCCACGGTCAGATCAGTATTGTCCCCGGAAATGTCGTTCTGCGCCACCGGCACGGTGGCCGCGGTGTTCGGACGCAGCGTGATCTCGTCGTCGCGCGCGTACACACCCGAATCGGCTCCGGATTTGAACACGCCCACACGCACCTGCGCGGTGGCCCTCTGACCGGTCCAATCCTCCACGGCGTAGGAGAACGTGTCCGTTCCGGACGAATCGGCATACGCCTCATACACCAGATACGTGGCGCCCACCTCGCTGATACGGCCCAGTTTCGGCGCTTTGTTGCCCAAGCCGAGCAGCTGCACGTCATCGCCGTCAGCGTCGATGCCGGTGAGCGTGATCGGAATCTGCACCTTCTGCCCGGCCGCCACCTGCGCCTCGACGTCGGACGGTGTCGGAGCCGCCTTGTTGGACGCGTCCTTCTGATGCACGTTGATGGTGATGGTGGCCGAGGCCGCGTTGCCGAGATTGTCCTTCACCGTGTAGGTGACGGGGAAGGAGCCGGTTTGTCTGGTGGCCTGATAGCGCACGGTGTCGCCGGACACGAACACCAGACCCTTGAACGTGTTCTTGTCATACTGCAAGTCGTTCTGCAGGCTCACCGTGGTGCCGTCGGAATACGTGACATGGTCGAGCACGTCCACGGACACGATGCCTTCGGTGCGCACCTGTGTGGTGATGTTCTCGGCCTTCGGCACGGAATTCGACGTGGTCAGCGCCGGCGGCTGCAGGACGATGACGCCGGTCGACGATCCGGCCGCGTTGGCCACGGTGTAGGAGATCCGCACCGGCTCGGTAGGCACCTGACGCGCGGTGATATAGACGCGCTTGTTGCTCACCACACCGGTTTTGATGCCGCTTTGCGCGTCCGCGGTGACGCTGGTCACCGACAGCACGCCGCCCATCGGGTCGACGTCGTTGGCAAGCGGCTCCACAATCGCGGTATTGTCCGCGCCTAGCAGCGCCACATCGTTCGCCGCGATCGGCTTGGCGGCGTCTCCGGCCACCGCCTGCACCTCCACACGAGCCAGACCGGTCGACGGAATGGAACCCTGCGTGATGGTGTACGGCACATAGTAGGTGCCGGGATTGGAGGCGGTGAACGTGATCGACATGTCGGTGGCGTTCATGGTGGTGGCCGCGCCGGACGGCGTCTCCACCGCGGTCAATTCGGCCGGTTCGACGGACGTGCCGTGCACGTACGGTTTGAGCGCGATGGTAGTGCGGGTGTCGGGCGTGGTCTGTTTGACCACGGGGTCGATGACCGCGCCCAGCGTGTTCGCCGGCTTCACGGAGAAGTAGATCATGCCGATGCCGGTCTGCTGGCCGTCGGACACCGTGACCTCGATGCCCGCCCTGCCGGACGACATCGAACCGGCGTTGAAGACCAATTGTCCGTCGGCTCGCGTGGACACCGTCACCTGATCGGTGTTCTGCGGCGATGCCGACACCAAGGTCAGCGGATCGCCGTCGGGGTCGGAGAAGCTGCCCAACGCGTTCGCGGTGTACGAAGCACCCTGCTCCACGTCGATTTCCGGCGGAGTGTCGCTCTGCAGCGGCGCATGGTCGTCGCCGCCGGCCAGCGTGAGCGACACGGTGGCGCTGGACGTCTGCCCGCGCCCGTCGGAAATCTCATAGCTGAAGGACACGTTGCCCGCGGCGGCACCGGAGGCGTCGAGCTGCAGATACCGGCCGTCATACACGGGGGAGACGGTGATGTTCGCGCCATCCGGAGCGCTCACCGACGTGATGCGCAGCACGGAACAGTCGGTCTGCTCGTCGTTGCGCAACACGTCGAGAATCTGCTGCGATCCCACGCGCGCGCCGAACGAATCGTCCACGGCCTTGATCTGCCCCGACTGCGCCGAACAGTTCTTGCTGAAATTATGCTGGTTGTTGGCGCTGTCGTTGTTCTGCTGCTGTTGCTTCGACTGCTTGGTCTCCACCTTGTTCCACTGGATTTTGATGACCTTGGTGGACTCCTGCGGATTCCACACATTGCCGTTGACCACGTCGTTGAGCACCACCAGACGATGGTTGGTGCGGAACACGAGCTGCGAGGTGGGATTGACATCTTCCAACGAGGAAAACTGTGCGTCCTTGTCGTTCGCCGCGCACACCCTGATGTAATTGTTGGCCTTCTGCGCCCACGCGGCGAACACGCAGCCATTGGTGGACACCGGCTGCGCGGCATCGCCCTTGCCGGCATTCGGCAGCTGCGTGACCTTTTTACTACCCAAATCGACCATGGCGATGCCCCGCGGCGTGGAAACCGCCACCCAGCCAGTCTGCCTGCCATCCGTGGACGGCGCCTGCAACGTCGCCTGACCCTGCAGGCCGATATCCGCGCTGCCCTTCGGCCAGAACACCTTGCCGGCACCGGCTACGACCGGCGTCTTGCCGACCACGGTGAACGATTCGACATTCGTGGCGCCCTTGATCGTCGCATCCTTGCCGGGCGTTCCCTGAGGTCCGTCGACACTGAGCACCGCGCCGTCGGACGTGCGGTAGCCGTAGACGACACCGTCATGCGTCACCGCGATACGGCCACCCGACCCCAGCTTCATCTTCGGCGAATCGGTGGTCGGATTCATGGATTTCACATCATCGGCGGACCCGACCCACACATTGCCCGTCTTGACGTTGATGAACGCCGCGGTGTTGCCTCCGACGACGGTCCGCATATCCGATTTGATGGTGGTGTTGCCGCTTTCGCTGACGGTGGAGGCCTCGATGTTGCTGGCCTTCGTACCTTCGGAGATCACGGTGGAGCCATCATGCTGGGCCACGTCGAACCGGGCCGCAGTGGAGGCGACGCCCGCGTCGGCGTCCCGGTTGCGCACGTTGAAACGGGCGGCCTTGCGGTCCTTGAGCGAAGTGACCCACACGGTGCCATCGTCGAGCTGCACGTGACGTTGCGTCACCGAACTGACGATGACGGCTCCGGCGACGATGCCCAGCAACAGCAGCAGCATGACGATCGGCGTGATCCACCGGCGACTGCCGGAAGGCAGCAGCTTGCGCAGCATCGACCCGAATCGCAACTGCCGTTCGTACGATTGCGCCGACTGGTTCTCGGCGTTCCTATGCTTGCTCATCGACTGGCTCTTCCCTGATTGTGCCCAAACTTTGCTTGACCGCGCATCCAACCGCATGCGCCTACCTGTTTGCCCGCATGCATGCCGGGCTGTATTGGTTCGTATCGGTTCATGTCACCCGCATCCGGCCGCAAACTCACGGCTTGGCCGCGCACGCGATCATGGGATTCTCGGACATCTGCCGGTCCGCGCGAACCAGACTCACCTGCACGCACGTCTGCGCGCCGTCGGCCGGATCGATTTCGATACGCGTCGACTCCGTGGTGGTGCCCTGCGCGTTCGGGTCGGTTCCCGAATCGCCGACCAGCGACCACGCGTACGAATCGCCATCCTTCGGAGAAGGATTGACCCACGTGAACCGCACTTTGCCGTCGGCGGTGTATTCGCCCGTAAGATCCTGCACGCTCGGCACACTGCCCGACGTGATCGCCGAATCGGGATCGTCCTCGGCATGGTTCTGGGCGCCATGGTTCTGCACCTGCACCTTGCTGTTGTCGGAAGCCGCATCCATATTCGGCATGACGACGGTGACGAACGCCAACGCCATCACGACCACGGCGGCCGCCGCAGCAACCGTGACGGCCAACGGCTTCGCCCACCGGGCATGCTGTTTCGCAACCGGGGCGGACTGGTCGAATGTGGAAGTCTGCGCGTACATGTTCTGCGGATAATCCGGCACACCCTCGACGGTGGTCTGCACGGCACGGCCATACAAGGCCTGTTGCACGCGCTGCATGTCGCGCGCGAACTCCAACGCGGAATAGTAACGATCCTCGGGCGTACGGCTCAAGGCCTTACGCAACACCCGTTCCACTTCGGCCGGCACGTCGGGACGGTTGAGCTTGGGCAGCGGATTGTTGAGAATGACGGACTTGAGCCGTTCGGCCCGCACCTGCCGTTGGGAATCGCCCAGCACATCGGCGTAGAAATACTCGTACGGCGATTGGCCGATCAGCATGGCGAACAGCGTGGCGCCAAGCGAATAGATATCGGACGATTCATTGCCGCCACCGCCTTGGGCAAGCACCTCCGGCGCGGCCCACGCGATGGTGAAGCCGACACCCGGACGCCCATAGACGGTCCCGGCGATGCCGAAATCGGCGAGCATGGGCATATTGTGCGCGTTGATGAGAATATTGCTGGGCTTGATGTCTCGATGGATGATGCCTTTGCGATGCGCGGTGAACAGCGCGCTCGCCAGATCGATGCCGACGGTGAGCATCTGGTCGGCGGTGAGACGGCCATGCTCGAGGAACGTCTTGTAATTGCCGCCCGGAGCGTATTCGAACACGGTGTAGCCGCGCCCGTTGACGGTCACGCCGTTCTCATAGACGGAAAGAATGTAGGGGTGTGTGGAGATCTGCCCCATGAAATTCGCTTCGGAACGGAAGCGGACCGCGGCACGTGGGTCGAGCGTGTTCTTGCTGATTTTGATGGCCACCTGACGGGCCGGGGAAAGCTGCTGGTACAGGTACACGTCGGCTTCGGAACCGGAGCCCAGCCGTTTGATCAGTGTGTAGCCGGGAATCTGAGGGGGAATGCTCCTTGAGGCTTCCATGCTTCCTCTTTCTTGTAGTTCCTGCCCGGTTCCGTGCGTTGCGTCTATGCTTCGACCGTACTCGTCGTCATGGGCAGGCCGTCTGTTCGCTGTTGAACCTTCCCGGGCTGCGCCGCTAGTCAATCTTATTGGTGGCGGTGTCCGAAAAACTTTGTAGAGGGTATCGATGTCCATATATAAAGATGGCGGTGTCCACGATGACGTTTTCAGGACGGCTTCGGACGATGATATGCGATTCGTGGCCGGACCGTTCGGCTAAGCTGGGGAGACATGATGGATGTGGACGATCTCGATGACGCGACATTGGTTGCGGGGGCACCCCGCAGCGGCAAGACCCGGTTCGCGCTGGACATGCTGGTCGCTGCGATGAAGCGGCATGGCGACGCGTACGCCGTGATGACGGTCTCCGGCAGACAGGTGGCCGACCGGCTCGGCGACACCGTGATCCGCGAACTGTCCGCGATCTCGCAGGCACGCCCCGTCACCACCCTGCCAGCCGTCGCGTTCCGCATCATGACCGCCGTGCGATCGCATGCCGGACAACCCCTGCCGAAACTGCTCAACGGGGCCGAACAGGATGTGGTCATCCGCCGCGTGCTCGCCAAGCATGCCGAACATGCCGAGCACGGCGACGAATGCTCCACCTGCGCGCTATTGCGCACCTACTTCGTGGTCGCCGACTGGTCGGGCATGGTGGTGGACGACGCCACCGACGCCTTCGCCAACCAGCTGCGCGACATGCTTGCCCGCATGAACGAGATCGGCGCGAAACCGGAACTCGAAGACGCGCTGATTTCCCGCGCTGCCGACGAGCACGGCACGCTTGACGAACGACGCGAACGACTGCGCGTGCAATGGCGGCTCGCCTTCGCGCTGCGCGCCGAATACAACCAGGCCATCAACGAGGCATATCCGGACCAATACCGTCTCGACGCCTCGCAGCTCATGATCGACGCCGCGGCCGCCGTGAACGAAGCCGAAACGTCCGACCTGCCGAAACTCGTCATCGTCGACGATTTCCAGGACGCCACACTCGCCGGCTTCGACTTTCTCACCGCATTGCGCAACCGTGGCGTGCGACTGTTGCTCGTCGGCAACCCCGACGAGGCGGTGCAGACGTTCCGCGGATCGTACCCTGAATATTTGTTCAACATGGCGCAATCGCGATTGGGCGCGCGACTGGTACGGCTGGAACCGTCCCATATGGCCGAAGGCACGGACCTGGCTGCGGTGACGAGCCGCGTGAGCCTGACCATCGCCAGCACGGAATCGACCGACGACGCGCTGGCGAACCGCCCCGGCAAAATGCCGGCCATCGCCATACCGGAGACGCACGACGGCAGTCTTGAAGCCGCGATGTACCGTTCCACCGTCGAAGAACTCGACGACGTGGTGTGGAAAATCAAAACCGAACATCTCGAACACGGCCGCGACTGGAACGACATGGCCGTGATCGCCCACGACAACGCCACCGTGCGCACGTTCGGCGAACGGCTACGCGCCGACGGCGTGCCCGTACGCTATTCGAGCGTGACCCGCCCCCTCAAGGACGAACCGTTCGTGCAGGGCCTGTTCTCCATGATCGAACTGGCCGAACTGAAACGGCAAGGCATCGCCACCTCGTCCATGAACCTCGACACGGCCGGCGCATACGTGCGCTCACGCGTCGCATCAATCATGAACTCGCCGCTGATCACCACCCCCGGCGAACGTCCGGCTCGGCTGTGCGTGGTCGAATCGGCGATGAACGCGCTCGGCTCGCTGGCCACGGTTTTGCATGACGATACAGCCGATCCGACCACGTCCGACACGTCCGGACGCGCGCTGCTGCCACAGCTGATCGACGATTGGAACGATTACGTCGAAACCTTCCACACCGCACGCGTGGCGGCATCGGCGTCGGACACGGAAAACGCTGCCGACATGGGCCTGCCGGCAATCGACACCGACGACCGGCTGATGACGGGAGAGCGTGCCGCTGAGGACGCGGACGAACCATCCTTCGGCATGAACGCGCTGTACATCCTGCTATTGGAAGGCGACACTGACCGCGTGCTCGACGCGATCGCCTCCGTACTGGGCCGCAAAGACCCCCAAGCGCAAGCCTTCGCACGCCTGTGGAAAACGCTTGACGATACCCTGCGGTCGGAGGCACGCCTGACATCCCACGAACCGCAATACATGCTCGACTGTGCATGGCAGGCGTTCGGCAAAGCCGAAATCTGGCAGAAAACGGCGTTGCGCAACAACGCCGAAGGCCGCGCGGCCAACGACCGGCTCGACACCGCGATGCGCCTGTTCAGCTACGCGTCCGGCGGCGAATCGAACGGCGTGACGGCAGCGCACACCATCGACGCGTTCATCGAACAGGTCCGCGCGCTCGCCATCGAAGCCGACTCCCTGGCGCACACCGCGCCGATCGATCAGGCCGTGACGCTCACCACGCCCGCCGGAGCTGCCGGAAAACATTGGAAACTAGTATTCATGCCTGCGTTCCAACAAGGCCAATGGCCGAACCTCGCGCCGCGCAACACCCTGTTCGGCGGGGAGGAGCTCGCCGACATCATGCTGCATGGACGACTGTCCGACGACATCGTCACTTCCGCAGGCCGCGAAAACGCGCAGCTCGCCGCGGTGCTCGCCTCCGAACAGAAAAGCCTCCTTGTGGCGCTCACCCGCGCCGATGAGCGCGTGACGGTAAGCGCGGTCCTCAACGAAGACCATGTGCCGTCCGACTTCCTCTACGGCTACCTGCCGGAATGGTTCGACCGCGACCGGGATGCCGATGCGGAAACACGCGTGTACACGGCGGTCGGCGAGGCCGGCGAATACGCGGGACTGGAGGCCGACCCGCGTGGCCTGGTCGCCGCCGCGCGAAGCGTGCTGGCCCATGCGCCGGCCGATTCCCCCCAAGCGCGCGATGCCGCGCAAGCCTTGGCGTTGTTGGCATCGCATGGCATCGCCGCCGCGAATCCCGACAATTGGGCGTTCCTTACGGAACATGCGGGAGCCGACGATATGACGGGAATCGACGGCAAGATGGAATCTGACGGAAAAACGGAGCATGCCGACAAGGCGAAGCTTATCGAACAACCGGAATCCATCGAAAAAACAGACGGCCAATCCGACGTGGTCACCCTTTCTCCATCCGCCGTGGACAGTTTGTGGGCGTGCCCGGTGTGCTGGATGCTGGAGAACCGTTTCGCCGGCCCACGCATGGGCAGCGCGGCCACCAGCTTCGGCTCGCTCATCCACGCCGTCGCGCAACAGGCCACCGAAGCCGGCCTCGACCTGCCCCAAAACCACACCGCGGTAAGCGACGAGGACAACATCGACGAAATCGCCCAATGGATGATCAGCCGATACAAGACCCTACGTGGCGACCTCAACGCCATCGACGACCCCGAGGAACGGTACAAGGCGCTCGGCAAGGACGCGAAGGCGTCGGTCGCATTGCGCAACATCGCCACATATTTCGTCAAGTCGAACCGTACGGGATACCCGTCGAACAACACCGAAACCATCACCGTGGGAACATTGGACCATGCCGAAGCGGAACGGCAGTTCGCCGCGCAATTCGACTTCGACGACATCCTCGACGCCTACAACGCCATCGACGGCAACGCTCCGATCTCCCGCGACGAACTCATCGCCATCATGGGCGCGCTCGTCGGCGGCTGGCCGGAAACCGGCATGAGCGACCGGCTCACCGTACGCCTGTCGGGCAGAATCGACCGTCTTGAACACCGCCGTACCGCAGACGGCCGCGAACAGGTACGGCTGATTGACTACAAAACCGGCAAAGTGCCGAATGGACGCTCCCTGTTCAGCGACCTGCAGCTCGTCTGCTACCAGCTGGGCCTCGCATTCCCGGAACACGACGGAAAACGCGGCGCGCAGGCGATCGCAACCATGCCGGACATCACCCAAAGCGCCCTGTTCCACGTCATGGAATACGCGGCACCCGCGCCACGCAAAGGGCAAGGCGACGAAGCGTACCACCAGCAGGCGCTGTTCGCCGGCGGAAGCATCAACGCGGGCGATTTCATACCCCGCAAATACGTGCCCAAAATGGCCAGCGTCTTCACCAGCGGCCTCGACGACGTCGAACGGCCGGCGCAGGTCAGCGAAGAACATTGGAAGCAACTTCTGGAATCGCGGTCGAAGATGACGGTATGGTCGCTGACCATGATCTCCCGCGTCTTCTATGCGGCCGCGGCGAGCCGGGCCACCCGCATCACCGCGCGTCCGACCGTGGAACACGTCGGATACTGCAGAACGTACGGCAGTGGGGTCTGCCCGGCCTGCCAAGGCGAGCAGAACACCGTATTCGAAAGGACCGTGGCATGAACGGGAGCAACGGTATGAACGGAAGCATGTCAACGAACGGGGCCACAGCAAAGGGCGATGCGATGGGCACTGCGCCGGCCGCCACGCCGAAATTCACCGACAGTCCGGAACAGGCCGCCGTCATCCAAGCCCCCTCATACGAGGACGTGGTCGTGGTGGCGGGCGCCGGCTCCGGCAAGACCCGCGTGCTGAC
>OHZS01000245.1_pt1 | contig 23877 bp, 24 predicted proteins | sample 1580521 | NCBI WGS metagenome assembly OHZS01 (sample SAMEA3882503, study PRJEB24775) | human gut metagenome | biome: human-associated habitat; feature: intestine environment; material: feces | place: Netherlands | collected 2009/2010
ACATCGGATCACAGTTCAGTCCATCCATATAAAACTCTTTTCGCAGGATGCTTCGTCCGGATTCATCTACAATCTTTTTCCCGGTTTTTTCATCATGTTCAAACAGAAGGTAATTGATAGCAGCCGAGTAATTTGCATTTCTGCTTTTAATGTGTTTTACGATTGCCATTCATACCACCTGCCAGTTTCAGTACCTCTTTTCTCAATAGGAATAAGTCCGTGATGCACTGATGGATTTCATTTTCTATAGCACGTGACTGACTGCCACCGCTGTTAAAATGCTTGGCGATCTGATTTAGATTCGATCCGATCTTTCCATATTCACTGACCAGTTTTCTGAGATCATTCATGTCTGCAACAACTACCTTGACAATCAGCGATACCTTCATCGGCTAATGCCGGAACGATTTCACAGGGGGCCATGCTGGCATATTCTGGTCTGTTACAGATGTTTATGATCTCACGGCGTATCTCTGCGGGTATCTTATTAGCAGGATTTGAATGATCTGCGTGGGGACGTCCATCTTCATAGGAATCAGTATCCGCTTTTCGCTTTTTCCAACGGTAGAAAGTCCGTTCTGTGATTCCGAGGCGTTCACATGCCTTTTTACAAGACGCTCCTGATTTAATGGCTTCATTGATCAGCAGTACAGCATTTTCGCGATCTGAGGCGCTGATCATTCGTCCTCTGAATCCCCCCAGATCGCATTTGCTTTTTTTGACAGTACAAGTAAGGCAGCTGCTTCTGCAAGAGCCTTTTCCTTGCGCTGTAATTCTTTTTCAAGTTTTCTGCGTTCTTTCTCAGAATCCTTAAGTTCGCGGTTAAGCCGGGAAGCTTCTTTAGCGATGCCACCATTGGCATTCATGCAGGCATCTTTCCAGGCTTTGATCTGCTCGATATAAAGACCTTTTTTACGGGCATACTCGGCAAGTTCCGTTTCATTCATACTTGCTGTTTCAACAACAACTAAAAATTTATCCTGTGTACTCCAGTCATCAGGAACCGCATCCGTACCAGGAGCAGCATAGCCTTCCTTTCTGGCTTTATCCCGCCAGTTACGAAGTGTCTGTTCAGAGATTCCTTCTTCTCTGGATATCTTGGTAATAGATTCATTGTTTGGTGGAAGCATCCTCCTGAGGAGTGCATCCTTTAATTCTGGACTATAGTTCATAGCGAAAGCTCCCTTCCTGTGATAGCTACATACTACCACAAAAGTAATTATCTTTCACTGACAACTATCCTAACACACAGGGATATTGTCAATGTCAACTGCACCAGTGATCTCACCCTTATTAATGATTATAAGAATATTTGTTCCGTCGTCGTCGACAGCAAAGCACAGTTCATCAAATTCTTTATCAGGATTATTCTCGTGAAGAGAATCTGTCATTGTCCATAAATCGAAACATGCTCTTATAAGAAGTTTTACCAAATGGAGGCAGGACATCCTGTTATCTTTTGGTTACGATCCCTTGTATTGTCCTCATTGCAAAAAAGAAATGCTTTTAGTAGAAATCTATCACAATCATAAACGAGTTCCTCTTCAAGAACTTTACGAAAGGGCCATGGCAAAAGCTAAATGCCGCTCTGCTTGATTTTTCTGCCTGTCTGTATCATACTTCATACTGAACTTATTAACAGACAGGGAGGAATTTAAACCATGGATGCAAAGCTTATAGAGGAACTCAGACAAAAATACATCAAGAATCCTCCAGAGGGAATGACATCCCATCTGGTCAAAAACATGACAGACTCTGACCTTTTGGATATGCACTATTTTCTTACCGAGGATGATGACCTCGATGACGATGAATTTGAAGAAGGTTTTTACATCGACTTCTTTTAATCTATCGTCTGTTTTCTATGCCCGCTTTTGTGCGGGCTCTTTTTATCAAGAGTTCGACGAATGTCGAACTTTCCTATTATATAAGAAAATTCCGCATAGCCGCTGATGATAATGAGCTACATATCTTCCCGGATTTTTCTCAGCACCGAGCAGACTTCCAGTTCAAGTTCTTCCCCCAGGATTCTACCTTCCATCCTTTCTTTTCTGTCATACCCTGCTGTAAGTATAGCATAGACTTTTGTTTCCGACATTAAAAATTCCATCGACATCCGTTTCTGCACACGGTATAATAGGTATCATGTAAAGAAAAAGGAGGTTGTTTTCTTATGTTATCCTGCACCTACGAAGTAGTCGCCATCGATGGTGATTACGCGCATTTACGCCGCAATGACATCGAACCGGAGGACAATGAAATGAAACTGGTTGCCCGCGCGCTGCTGCCGCCGGAAATTATGGAGGGCAGTATTTTGAAATACGAGATGCTGCAGTATGAAATCATTGGCTGATGCTGTTTTTCCGGCCGAGGTGTTTTCTCTCCCGCTCTTTCATGGCATCTCGGAAACCGGGCGGACGGCTCTTGTTTCGAGCGGGTGGCTGCGGACGTGTTCGTTTGAGAAAAACCAGACCATTTATCACATGGGTGACCGCGTGTCCGAACTGGGGATTGTGCTGTCCGGCAGCGTTTTCGTGGAGAATACGGATCTCTGGGGCAACCGCAGTATCTTAAGCAAGATCACCCCCGGCCAGGTATTTGCCGAAACGTATGCCTTCTGTCGGGAGCCGATGATGGTGAATGTCACAGCAGCCGAAGCCTCGACGGTTCTCTTTTTCAATCTTCGAAACCTCGACCAGACCGCCGATGGTGATGATGCATGGCTGTCCCAGCTTCGCAGTAACATGCTCCGCATCTCCATGCAGAAAAATCTTATCCTCTCCAACCGCATTTTCTGCACTACACCAAAGACGATCCGCGAGCGCGTGCTGGTCTACCTCGCCGCGCAGTCTGCCAAAACCGGCGCCGACACCTTTACGATCCCCTTCGACCGCCAGGGCCTCGCCGACTACCTGAACCTCGACCGGAGCGCCCTCTCCAAAGAACTCGGAAAAATGCAGAAAGAGGGAATCCTCGAATTTCATAAAAACAAATTTACGCTGCGTCATCCGTCTCTCTAGGCGGTACCGCAGCGTAAATTTTTTACCGTTTCATCGTTTCAAATGCTTATTTTTCATAAATGAATATACACAAAAAGTATTTTTCCGTGGTTATAACCACATACTTTTCCTGTTATATCCGATATTCTATACGTGTAAATTATGAAACTCCGCGCAGATCTGTTTTTCCCTCTGCGCTTAACCCCTCGGAAATACCCTACAGGAGGAACTATTTTTATGGAACAGAATATGTTTTGCTACCAGTGTCAGGAAACTGCCGGCTGCTCCGGCTGTACAAAATCCGGTGTCTGTGGAAAGCGCCCGGAGACAGCGGCGCTGCAGGATCTGCTGATCTGGACGACGAAAGGACTTTCCGCCGTGACGACACAGCTCCGCCGCGAAGGAAAAACCGTCGATGCCAGCGTCAATCATCTCATCACCGAAAACCTGTTTACGACCATCACAAACGTGAACTTTGATGATGATACGATCCGCGCACGAATTGAGGCAACGCTTGAGACCAAAGCGCTTCTCGCTCAGCTTGCCGACTGCTCCGCTCTGCCGGAGGCCGCCCTCTGGAACGGCACAACCGATGAGTTTGCCGCAAAAGCAGTAACCGTCGGCGTACTTTCCACGGAAAATGAGGACATCCGCTCTTTACGCGAGCTCATCACCTACGGTCTGAAAGGACTTGCCGCGTACACCAGCCATGCCAATGTTCTCTTAAAAGAAAACGAGGAAATCGATGCCTTCCTGCAGCGTGCTCTCGCCGCAACGCTCGACGATTCCCTCTCCGCAGAGGAACTGACGGCACTCGCACTCGAGACCGGCTCCTACGGCGTGCAGGGAATGGCACTGCTCGATGAGGCCAATACTTCCGCTTACGGCAATCCGGAGATCACCACCGTAGATCTCAGTGTCGGCACCCGCCCGGGTATTCTCGTCTCCGGCCACGATCTGCGCGACCTCGAGATGCTGCTCGAGCAGACCGTGAACACCGGCATCGATGTTTACACCCACTCCGAAATGCTGCCTGCACACTACTATCCGGCGTTCAAAAAATATGAACATTTTAAGGGAAATTATGGTAACGCCTGGTGGAAGCAGAAAGAAGAATTTGAAGCCTTCAACGGCCCGATTCTGATGACGACGAACTGTATCGTGCCGCCGAAGGACAGCTACAAAAACCGTATTTACACAACCGGAGCGGTTCGTTATCCGGGATGCCCGCACATCGACGGCGTCATCGGTGAGACAAAAGATTTCTCTCTGCTCATCGAACAGGCAAAGCACTGCGCACCGCCGACGGAACTCGAGCAGGGAACCATTGTCGGAGGCTTCGCCCATGCACAGGTACTCGCCCTGGCAGACCAGATCGTCGATGCCGTGAAATCCGGCGCGATCAAAAAATTCGTTGTCATGGCTGGATGTGACGGCCGTGCAAAAAGCCGCAGCTATTACTCTGATTTTGCACAGGCACTGCCGAAAGACACCGTGATTCTGACCGCCGGCTGTGCAAAATACAAATACAACAAGCTGAACCTCGGCGACATCAACGGCATTCCGCGCGTCCTCGATGCCGGCCAGTGCAATGATTCCTACTCTCTTGCCGTGATTGCACTGAAATTAAAGGAGGTCTTCGGCCTCGACGATATCAACGATCTGCCGATTATCTACAATATTTCCTGGTACGAGCAGAAAGCTGTGATTGTTCTTCTGGCACTGCTGTCGCTTGGTGTCAAGAACATCCACCTCGGCCCGACACTCCCGGCATTTTTAAGCCCGAATGTTGCAGCTCTTCTCATTGAAAACTTCGGCATCGCCGGAATCGATACCGTTGAAAACGATATGGAATTGTTTTTCGGGAAATAAAGAAAACCCCTTGCTTTCTTTCATTTTTCCACGTATACTGTATATGTTCAGACAAAAATATCTTTGAATTTGGGCATATCAGAAAACGGACCTCAGATTCCATTTCTATACACGCCCGACACCGATGAGTCATCTCATCTTAATCACACATTTTTAGAACGTGCCTGGGAATTTTTTCAGACACGTTCTCATTCTATCACGGAGATTTATAAACTATGAGCATCATGAAAAATATCAATAAAGCCAAGGTTATGGTCTTAAAAGATCAGGTTTCCTACCAGGAAGGCCAGATCGTCAGCAAAACACTGGTACAGAATGAATCCGTCAGCATCACCTTATTTGCCTTCGACAAAGGCGAAGAAATCAGCACCCACGAGTCCGGCGGCGACGCCTTCGTCACCTGCCTCGACGGAACCGGTGAAATCACCATCGACGGCGTAAAATACGAACTCCACGAAGGCGAATCCATCGTCATGCCGGCAAAACATCCGCATGCAGTGTATGGCAAAGAGCAGTATAAGATGCTTCTGGTAGTGGTATTCTAACGTATCCTTTTTGAACCAATTATTGATATGCCTGGCAAAATAAGGCAGCATGCCTCAGGATTTCCTGTGATATGCTGCCTTGCCTTTTTATTCATTTAAGCCTTTTCTATCAGACATTCATGCTTTTTCGTCTTTTTATCATAATTAATTCCAACCAGCAGAATGTCTCCAATATAAGGTTCCAATGATGCAATGTACTTTTTCTCTTTGATCTGATTCAGTGCCGTATGGGCAGAATGATTCCATTTCAGTTCTACGAGAAGTGCCGGGTAATCACTGCGAAATTCCGGTTTCGGAAGATAAACAAAGTCTGCAAAGCCCCTTCCTGTCGGCAGCTCACGAATCGGCTTGAAGTAATACTTCATGGAGCTTAAATAAGCAATTGTCAGAACGCTGCTCAGCGAATTTTCATCATGGTAAGTGATGACAGACGTATAGGAAGAGTGAATCTTCTCGATTTCATCAGCAACTGTTTCGGTATCTAAATCAAGCGTCGCATCAAGAAGCTGATCCGAGGCCGCCTGAAAAGCCATCATTTCATCCCATCTTTTCCGCCGGGTTGCAGCAGTCAATTCCTGACGAAGTTCCTCATTTGGAATAAATGCTGACTGCGTATTCTGATCATAGCCAAGATAACCCAGATGAATCAAATAAGTGAGAACATCATCTTTACTGGAAAAATTGATCATATCATTCTGAAAACAGGAGACATCAACTTCAACAGAAGCTCCAGAAAGCATAGTGATAACAGCAGTTCTCAATCCGTCAAAATCCATATTGATGAGCGGGACAATCGCGTCATACGTGCCTGTGCGGGACCAGTAGCTCTGATATTTATTCCAGCGAAGGACTTCGACAACAGCTTTTGGATTATAAACCTGACAGTTCTCCAGCAGATAACCATCATACCACCGTTTGACCTTCTCAAAATCCCGATGATATTGATCACAAAGCGTTTTTACTTCTTCTTCTGTAAAACCAATATATTTCGCAAAACCGCGTGCGTCCAACATCGTAAACTCATTAAAATTATTCAGTGCTGATTGTGTCTGCACTTTTTTTATTGGGAGAATACCAGTCAGATACGCAAGCGCAATATATCTGGTTGGCAGCGTTCCCTTGAATAGACCGCGCAAAAAATTAATATAAGAATCCTGAATTTTTGTGTCCGCTGATGCATCACGAATCAGGACATCCCATTCATCAATAATAATAACAAATCGTTTTTGCGTAGCATCATTAATCAAAGACAGCGCTTCGGGAAGAGATGTGATATTTTCGGGCAATTCAGCTGAATATAAGCTCCTCAGCTCTTGAAGCGTATTCTGTGTAATAAAATCCACAAGATTTTCCGGCCCGCCAGCAGGTTCCATACACCATTGCACATCAAAATGAATGACATCATATTTGTTTAAATGCTTTTCCCAATCCGGTGTCTGACTGATTTTCAAAGATGAAAACATATCTCTGGAGTCACATCCTCTGCTGTAATAAGCCGTCAGCATATCCGCCGTAATCGATTTTCCAAACCTGCGCGGACGACTGTTGCAGATAAATGCATCCGTAGATTCCAGAACGCTGTTCGTATATTCAATTAATCCGGATTTATCAACGTAGATCTGGGCATTCAAAGCACTCTGAAACGCACTCTGATCCGGATTCACAAATAATCCCATATGGCTGCAAACTTCCTTTCTTTCATAATGCAATACGTGTTAGATATATTTTATTATAGCGTGTATAATAACGGATGTCGATGAAATTTTATGATCATCTTTCACCCGCAACCAACAATTTCTCCCCCCTTTTCCCTCAACTTATTGTATAATAAACATATTAGAGTTTTTTACACCAAACTCACAACGCATGCCAGCTCACTTGCCAATACGCGGACGCTGGAGATGGTGGATGTGCAGCTTGCCTGGCTGATTCTCCGGGCGCTCTACTATTATTATAAAAACAGTATGAGGAAAACGAGGACAAATCCGTTCTTGAGGAATATATCTTTTGCATTTTCAAGGTCGTCACCGTCGGCTACAACGTGATCCAGGGTTCCGACAAGGGACGCGCGACGAACAAGCTGAATGATGTTTACCGCAGTGTATCCATCGAGGCTGCAGAAACCGCAAAAGATTTCATGCAGAATCCGGAACTCTTCGCCCGCCTTTCAACAGACTCCAAAGAAAATCTGCTGGGCACACTGCTGTTCCGTCCTTCTATCTACGAACGTCTTTACTATGACAAAGAAATGGTCCGCAGGCAGATCGTCTGTTATGAGGAATATCTGCAGATTGTCCGCGACTCGCAGATCCGTTCCGCCATTATTATGAAAATATTCTGGCTGCAACCCAGCCGACGCTCTACGTCCACTGCCGTATGGTAACGAAAATCTCACTCGCCATTCTCGACGAACTTTACCGTCAGAATCCGGACCTGCTGCTGTACGTCAATGGCTGCGAAACCATGGAAGGCGTCCACGCCTCCATCGACAAAACCCGCGAGTTTCTCTTCTACTGCGGCATGTTCCACGACGCTGGAAAACTCTATTTCCTGGATACGATCAACCTGTTTGCGCGTTCCCTTTTCAATGAGGAATTTGACCTGATCCGACTGCCTCGATGCGGCAACCGATTCCGTCGGACGCGCCTACAGCTCCAGCAAAAATTTTGCCGATATGCTCGCCGATCTCCGCTGCAGCGCAGGCCGTATGTTCAACCCGGATCTCGTACAGCTCTTTGTTTCCAAGATTTCCTGCCGTCTTCTCACCAGCAGAATAATACGCTTATGCGAATCACGTGATTGCTGTACCTGTCTGCATGGCCTAATCAGAAACATAGCGCATGGTGCAAACACATCTTAATGTTGGTGTTCACTTTGTTAATCTTCATGTGAACATTGTTTTCGAAAAAATTATTTTTTATTATTTTATGTTCACTATGGTTCATTTTATTATTGAACATTCTGTTGACGCAGATAAAAGAAAACTGTTTACATTTTGAAAAAAATATACTAAAATAAGAAACAGGCAAATCTCCGCCGGGCGAAAAAACGGCGGAGATTTTTCTGGGAAAAAGGGCAAAAAAGCAGAAAATAAATTCTGCAGATCAGTCCGGAAAACATGAAAATACATTTTGTATTATTTTACAGGGAGGAACTCATACTATGAAAGAAATCATCCAGGGCTTCTACCAGAAGAAACATTTCTGGACCCGCCTGATTCTGGTCATCGCTGCCGTCATCCTGATGGGCTTTGCGCTCTCATGGCTGCTTCTCGTCGATCTCGGCACCGATCCGTGTACCTTGTTAAACCAGACCATCTCCACCCGCCTCGGCATCAGCATCGGAAACTGGCAGGCGCTCTTCAATACCGTCCTGCTCATCTTCGTTATCATTTTCGGCGGCAGAAACTTAGGCTTCGGAACCCTCGCAAACATGTTTCTCGTGGGATATTCCATCGACTTTTTCTCCTGGATCTGGGCGAAAGTCCTTCCGGCAGACCTCTTCACCTCGATGGGTGTGCGAATCGCCGTGCTGATCCCGGCGCTGATCCTGTTTATCCTTGCCGCATCCTTCTATATGGATGTTGATATGGGAACTGCACCATACGACGCAGTATCCTTCATTATCTCCACCCACCTGCCAAACGTTTCGTTCCGTGTGATCCGCATCGTCTACGACTTCGTTGTCACCGCGATCGCCGTTCTGCTCGGCGGAAAACTCGGCATTGTCACCGTGCTGATGGTTATTACCCTCGGTCCGGTCATTGAATGGCTGGGAAATATCATGAAACAGCATCTGAATATTTTTGATGACTGAAATCATTGCTTTTCCGCGCTTTCTATACTACAATAGAACTACCAGATGATCTTTTTTCTAAAAGAAAAGCCTGCCTCCGGGACTCACATCTCTGTGGCAGGCTTTTCTTCCCTAAAAATAGCCGAAAAAAGACTCAAAAAGCAGAAAATCATTTATATTAAGGAGGTTTTTCCTATGAGCAACACCCCAAACCCTGTTTACGAAAAACTGATGAAATGCTACGAGAGCTTTCGCTCCCAGATCGATTTCCAGCCGGAAGTCGCACTGATTCTCGGTTCCGGCCTCGGTGATTTTGCGAATGATATCCGCGTTACCGCAACCCTCGATTACCACGATATCGAAGGCTTCCCGGTTTCCACTGTTCCGGGCCACGCGGGCCGTTTTATCTTCGGCTACGTCGGCGATGTGCCGGTTGTCTGCATGCAGGGCCGCGTTCATTATTATGAAGGCTATCCGATGACCGACGTCGTTCTCCCGACCCGCCTCATGAAGCTGATGGGCGCAAAAGCACTGTTCTTAACCAACGCCGCCGGCGGCATCAAACAGGGCACAAAACCAGGCTCTCTGATGCTGTTAAACGGCCAGATCGCCTGCTTCGTTCCATCTCCGCTTATCGGACCGAACATCGACGAGCTCGGCACCCGTTTCCCGGATATGAGCCAGATCTACGACCTTGAATTCCAGAAAATCGCACGGAAAGCCGCAGCCAGCCTTGATATCGACCTGATGGAAGGCGTTTATCTGCAGCTCACCGGCCCGCAGTACGAGTCCCCGCAGGAAATCGCCATGTGCCGCACCCTCGGCGCAGACGCGGTCGGCATGAGCACCGCCTGCGAAGCCATCGCTGCACGCCATATGGGCATGCGCGTTATCGGTATTTCCTGCATTACCAATCTTGCCGCCGGCATCTCCCCGCAGCCTCTGTGCCATGCGGAAGTTCAGGAGGCAGCTGACATGGTTGCACCGCAGTTCAAAAAACTCGTTGCTGCAACGATTCAGGGCATCGCAAAGACACTGTAAACACACAGCGGCCGGGGTCTGTCAAAAAAGCAGGCCCCGGCCGCTGAAAACAGCACGTAAAATAAAGGAGAGATCTTTTTTGAATACACGTTTTTACAACGCCAAAATTCTCGTACTCGACGCTGAAAACCATTTTTCCATCGCCGAAGACGAACTTCATGTCACCGGCGACACCATCACCTATATCGGACCTGGTAGAAAAGCAGATCCAGATGCCGCAGAGACCCCTGTCTTCGACCGCGAAATTGACGCCCGCGGCAATCTCCTGATCCCGGGCTTTAAAAACGCACACACGCACACCCCGATGACCTTCCTCCGCTCCTACGCGGACGATCTCCCGCTCCACGAATGGCTCGAGCGCCAGGTCTTCCCGAACGAGGCAAAGCTCGCCGGGGACGACGTTTACTGGCTCAATATCCTCGGCATCATGGAATATCTGACGAGCGGCATCACCTCCAATTTCGACATGTACATCCAGCAGAAAAACAGCATCGCTGCCACGGTCGACACCGGATTCCGCACCGTTCTTACCAGCGGTCTCAACAACTTCGTCGACAGCCCGGAAATTCTCGAAGAGATGTATAACTATGTCAACGAACTCTCCGACCGCACCTCGTATCTGCTCGGTTTCCACGCCGAATATACGACCGGCGGCCCGCTTCTTGAAGCCGTTGCCAAACTCGCCGAAAAATACCATTCCCCTGTCTGGACACACAACGCCGAAACAAAAAGCGAAGTCGAGGGCTGTAAAGAGCGCTGGGGACTCACCCCGACACAGCTGATGGAACGCTTAGGCATGTTCCAGTACGGAGGCGGCGGCTACCACTGCATCTGGATGGAGGACCGCGATTTTGAGATCTTCCGTGACCGGAAACTGACGGCCGTTACCAATCCCTCCTCAAACCTGAAGCTCGCCTCCGGCATCTGCCCGCTGAAGCGTTTTTACGATAACGGCATCAACCTCGCCATCGGCACCGACGGGCCGGCCAGTAACAACTGCCTCGATATGTTCCGCGAAATGTTCCTGACCACCGGCCTTTCCAAAGTCCGCGAGATGGATGCCGCAGGAATCCCGGCCGACGCCATTCTCTACATGGCAACCGCAGGCGGCGCGCACGCCATGCAGCTTACTGACTGCGACCGTCTCGCTGCCGGCAAAAAGGCCGATCTCGTCATGATTGACCTCCATCAGCCGAACATGCAGCCGGAGAATAATCTGATCAAAAACCTCGTTTACAGCGGCAGCAAACAGAACGTAAAGCTTACCATGGTAAACGGTCAAATCCTCTACGAAAACGGCGAATTCCATATCGGCTTTGACCCGGAAGAAATTTATGCAAGATCCAACGCCATTATCCGAAGAATTTCCGGCTCGCATGCAGATAATTAGTGGATTTCACGCAGTTTTTCCTTTGCTTGACATACTTTTTTCTTTTATATTATAATGTAGCCATACACGCAAAAACGCTGTACCTCTTGAAAGGAGAATACTATTATGAAAAAGAAAGTAGTTAGCTTACTGCTTGCAGCCGCCATGACAACTGCTGCACTCGCAGGATGCGGTTCCTCCAACGGCTCCTCTTCCTCCGACGCATCCACAGGCGCCGATTCCACCAGCGCAACTTCCGCTTCTGCTTCCACAGACGGAGAAAAAAAAGACGCCGCAGGTGAGAAAATTGCCATGATCACAGACTCCGGAGATATCACCGACGAATCCTTCAACCAGATCACCTGGGAAACTGTATGCGCCTACGGCGATGCAAACGGCGTAGAGTACGAGTACTACAAACCGGCAGAGGATACCGATGAAGAGCGTATCAACTCCATCGATCTTGCTGTTTCCGAGGGTGCTACCGTTGTTGTAATGCCAGGTTACCTGTTCGGACCTGCCATCGCTGAAGAGCAGGACACCTATCCGGATGTAACCTTCATCGCAGTCGATGTTACCGAAGGTGATATTGTAAAAAACGGCAAAGCTGTTGATCTCGGAAAGAACGTGTACATCTGCTCCTTCGAAGAAGAGCAGGCCGGCTACCTTGCTGGATACGCTGCAGTAAAAGACGGCTACACAAGTCTTGGTTTCCTCGGCGGTATCGCTGTTCCGGCCGTTATCCGTTTCGGTTACGGTTATGTACAGGGTATCAACGCTGCTGCTGAAGAAGACGGCGTAGATGTAAACGTAAAATATTACTATGGCGGCCAGTTCTACGGCGATGACTCCATCACCGCCCGTATGGAGGGCTGGTATGCAGACGGAACACAGGTTGTATTCGCCTGCGGCGGCGGTATCTGGACATCTGCTCTGGATGCAGCTGAGACACACGACGGAAAAGTTATTGGTGTAGACGTTGACCAGCGTTCCAAAATCGGCGAGCGCTGCCTGACTTCCGCTATGAAAGGTCTTCCAAGCGCCATCAACAACGCTCTGGATTCCTACTTCAGCGGAAACTTCTCTGAACTTGGCGGAACTGCTCAGCAGCTTGGACTGAAAGACGGAGATTACATCGGCCTTCCTACCGATTCCGAATCCTGGGGATTCACAACCTTCACACAGGATCAGTATGAAACTGTACTGGCTGGTATCCGCGATGGTTCCATCGAAATCTCCAGCGATACAGAAAATCAGCCGGAAGTAGGTTCTCACGTAACCGTTGATTACATCAGCTAATGTGCATACTGTTTCTGTAACAATATGCCTTTTGGGGAAGAGAATATTATTTCTCTTCCCCTTTTTTTCTGTCACACAAAATGCTATACTAGACATAATGAAAGCCCGCAGTTCTGCCCTGTTTTCCATGCCTTCGGCAGTCCTGCAAAACCACGCTTGAAAGGGAATATGTATATGGAAAATGAGTACATTATTGAGATGTTGAACATCACCAAAGAATTCCCGGGTATCAAGGCGAACGACAACATTACGTTACAGCTCAAAAAAGGAGAAATCCATGCTCTGCTTGGAGAAAACGGTGCAGGAAAATCAACCCTGATGAGTATTCTTTTTGGTCTGTATCAGCCTACCTCCGGAATCATCAAGAAGAATGGGCAGGAAGTCCATATCAACACGCCGAACGACGCCAATGATCTCAACATCGGTATGGTGCACCAGCACTTTAAGCTGGTCGAATGTTTCTCGGTTCTCGACAACATCATCCTCGGCGTAGAGCCGACCAAAGGCCTTTTCCTCGAGAAAAAGAATGCCCGTGCAAAAGTCATGGAACTGAGCGAGAAATACGGTCTGATGGTCGATCCGGACGCTCTGATCTCGGATATCACCGTCGGCATGCAGCAGCGTACCGAAATTCTGAAAATGCTCTACCGTGACAACGAAGTCCTGATCTTCGACGAGCCGACCGCGGTTCTGACGCCGCAGGAAATCGACGAGCTGATGAAGATCATGAAGAACCTCGCAAAAGAAGGAAAATCCATCCTCTTCATCACCCATAAACTCAACGAGATCATGGAAGTTGCCGACCGCTGTACGATTCTCCGCAAAGGAAAATACATCGGAACCGTCAACATCAGCGAAACTTCCAAAGAAGAGCTCTCCCGCATGATGGTCGGAAGAAACGTCAGCTTCTCCGTCAACAAAAAGCCGTCAAAACCGGGCGACACCGTTCTGAAAGTAGAGCACATGACCGTACCGAGCAAGGTGCACGGAAACAACGCCGTCAAAGATGTTTCCTTTAATGTAAGAAAAGGCGAGATTGTCTGCATCGCAGGTATCGATGGAAACGGCCAGTCCGAGTTCGTTCAGGGCCTCACGGGACTGGAAAAAGTATCCGGCGGTAAAATTCTGTTCAACGGACAGGACATCACGAAAGCTTCCATCCGCGACCGCTCCAAGATGGGCATGAGCCACATCCCGGAGGACCGCCATAAACACGGCCTCGTGCTGGATTACTCCATCGAGCAGAACATGGTGCTGCAGCGTTACTGGCAGCCGGAATTTGAATCCTTCGGCTTTATCAAATCAAAAGCCGTGCGCGAATATGCCGAGCGCCTGATCGAGCAGTACGATGTCCGCAGCGGCCAGGGTCCTGTGACCATCACCCGCAGCATGTCCGGCGGAAACCAGCAGAAAGCGATCATCGCGCGTGAGATCGACAAAGATCCTGATCTTCTCGTTGCGGTACAGCCTACCCGTGGTCTTGATGTCGGAGCCATCGAATACATTCACAGCCAGCTCGTTGCACAGCGCGACAAGGGAAAAGCCGTTCTTCTGGTTTCTCTGGAACTGGATGAGGTTATGGATGTTTCCGACCGTATTCTTGTTATGTACGAAGGAGAGCTGGTCGGCCAGCTGGATCCGAAAACCGTTTCTGTCGAAGAACTCGGTCTCTACATGGCAGGTGCAAAACGGGATCCGGTTCCCGAAGAAGTATAAAAGAGAGGTAAGAAAAGCATGAACGAAAAAATGAAAAACGCTCTTCTATCCATTGTCGCTTCTCTTGTATGTATTGTGATCGGTCTTCTTGTGGGATTTATCATTTTATACTGCATCAACGCGGAGAACGCAGTGGATGGATTTACACGAATCATCAAAGGCGGCTTTTACTTAAAGCCGAAAGGAATCGGAAGTGAAATCGCTCAGTCCGCTCCCCTGATTATGACCGGACTTTCGGTTGCATTTGCTTTTAAAACAGGTCTGTTCAACATCGGTGCTGCCGGACAGTACACCGTCGGTGTCTTCGGCGCCCTGTATTTTGCCATCATCCTCCACATGCCGTGGTATGTATGCCTTCTGGCTGCTATGGTCTGCGGAGCCATCTGGGGAGCAGTTCCTGGTATCTTCAAAGCATACTTCAACGTAAATGAAGTTATTACTTCCATCATGTTCAACTGGATTGGTCTTTATCTTGTCAATGAGCTGATGTACAACACCATCCCGGGCATGTATGATCAGAAGACCACACGTACTTACAAATTAAGCTCCGCTTCTCCGAAATCCCTGATTCCGGACTGCGGCATGAACTCCATTTTCCGTACCAGTTCCACAACGATTGCGATTTTCATTGCGATTGCCATTGCGGTCATCATCTACATCGTTCTGAACAAAACAACCTTCGGCTATGAGCTGAAAGCCTGCGGGTTCAATAAGGATGCTGCCAAATACGCCGGCATCAACGAGAAGAGAAACGTTGTTCTCTCTATGACCATCGCAGGTGCGCTTGCCGGAATCGGTGCAGGCCTCTACTTCCTCTCCGGTGCATCCGAGTGGAACCCGCAGGTATCGACAGCACTCCCGGCCATCGGATTTAATGGTATCCCGGTTGCGCTTCTTGCACTTAGCAACCCGATCGGCGTTATCTTCGCTGCTCTCTTCGTTGCTCATATTTCGGTCGGCGGTGCTTACCTGCCTACGAAATATTATCAGCCGGAGATCGCGGACCTGATCGTTGCCGTTATCATTTACCTTTGCGCATTCGTTACCCTGTTCAAGGGCATCGTTGCAAACCTGTTCAAGAGCAAAAAAGAGCAGAAAGCAAATGCCAATGCAGACAACGGAAAGGAGGAGAAGAAATAATGTTCCTTTTAATTAAATTTACCTTACTGTACGCCGTTGTTCTGATGCTCGTTGCGATGGGCGGTATGTTCTCCGAGCGAAGCGGTGTCATCAACATCGCGCTGGAAGGAATCATGGCGATCGGCGGCCTTGCCGGTGTCTTCGTCCTGGTTCTGTTCCCGGATCTCCCGGCTCCTGCACTTGTGGCACTTTCCATTCTGGCGAGCGCCGTATCCGGTATGATCTACTCTCTGCTGCTTGGCTTCTCCGCCATCACACTGAAGGCAGACCAGACGATCGGCGGAACCGCGCTGAACATGCTGGCTACTGCCATTGCCATCGTCCTGGTAAAAGCATTCAACAACGGCTCGGATGCCGGAAACGGTGCAGCTTCCGCAAAGCTGAACTACACCAACGCCGCTTTCATTTACAAGATCGGACCATTTACCGTGAACATCTTCCTGTTCATCGGCATCATCCTTCTGATCTGCAGCTACGTGTTCCTCTTCAAAACGAAATGGGGACTGCGCCTGCGTGCCTGCGGTGAGCATCCACAGGCAGCCGACTCTGTTGGTATCAACGTATACCAGTGGAGATACACCGGTGTTATCATCTCCGGTGCACTCGGCGGTATCGGCGGATTTGCCTACATCGTTCCGTCCGTTACCACCTGGAACTTCGAAGTCGGCGTAGCCGGTGCCGGATTCCTTGCCCTCGCTGTTATGATCTTCGGTCAGTGGAAACCGTTCCACATTGCCGGAGCAGCCGTATTCTTTGCGGTATTCCGTTCCCTGGCAAACATTGCGGATTCCACCGTCCTCTCCCATCTGGGACTGTCCAAGAACATTTACAACATGATGCCGTTTATCGCATCCATGATTATTCTCGCCTTCACATCCAAGAATTCCCAGGCTCCGAAAGCCGAAGGTATTCCGTACGATAAGGGCGCAAGATAATATGTAACTATTCAGAGCCATGTGAAATGGAAGAAAAAATTGCGAATCATGCTTGCATGAATGAGCGGTTTTTTCTGGAATTTCATATGGCGAGCAGCCACATCGAGATGCAGCGCAGCGGAATCGAGATGTGGCTCTGAATAGTTACAATTTTTAAAGGCAGAGCCGTTAAATCCGAACTGTGTTTTTTCGGCTCTGCCTTTTCTCTATCATCCTGATTTATTTTTCATCAAAGAAAGGAAAAAATTATGCTGAACACCAAATTATTTGACCACACTATCTTAAAAGCAGACGCAACCGAAGCACAGGTTGCAAAGATCTGCGACGAGGCACTTGCACATGATTTTGCTTCTGTCTGCGTCAACCAGTACTACACCAAATTCGTTGCTGAAAAACTCAAAGGATCTGACGTCAAAGTCTGCACCGTTGTCGGCTTCCCTCTGGGCATGTCCGATACCCGTGTAAAAGCGTTTGAGACCCGTGCAGCCATCGAAGACGGTGCACAGGAGGTTGATATGGTCATCAATGTCGGAGCACTCAAAGACGGCAAATACGACTTTGTACGCTCCGATATCCAGACCTTAAAAGAGGTATGCGGCAAGGATATCGTTCTGAAAGTCATCATCGAGACCTGCCTTTTAACCGATGAAGAGAAAGTAAAAGCGTGCGAGCTCGCAAAAGAAGCCGGCGCTGACTTCGTAAAAACCTCCACCGGATTTTCTACCGGCGGTGCAAAAGCGGCTGATGTTGCCCTGATGAGAAAGACCGTAGGCCCGGATATGGGCGTAAAGGCTTCCGGCGGAATCCACAACGCAGACGAGGCACGGGCTATGGTAGATGCCGGCGCAAGCCGTCTCGGAACAAGCGCAACACTGGCTATCATCGGATAAAAAGGAGTTTCTTATGGATACGATACTGATAGGAATTGCCGGAGGAACCGGCAGTGGAAAAACGACACTGGCAGATAAGCTGGTAGAAAGTTTTGGACGCGATGAAGTGAGCATTCTGCGCCATGACAACTATTACAAACGCCATGACGATATTCCTTTTGAGGAGCGTGCCAAATTAAATTACGATCATCCCGATGCCTTTGATACCGACCTGTTATGCCAGCACATTCTCGAGCTGAAAGCCGGAAAATCCATCGAGATGCCGGTTTACGATTATGCCATGCATAACCGCTCGGATAAAACGATTCTGGTCCATCCTGCCCCGGTTATCGTGCTCGAGGGCATTCTCCTCTTCGTTGAGAAGGATCTCTGCGATCTGATGGACATCAAAGTCTTTGTCGATACCGATGCGGACGTGCGGATTCTCCGCCGGATCCTGCGCGATGTAAAAGAGCGCGGCCGTTCCCTGGACAGCGTTGTGACGCAGTACCTGACGACCGTAAAACCGATGCACGAGCAGTTCGTAGAGCCGAGCAAGCGCCGTGCCGACGTGATCATCCCGGAGGGCGGACAGAACACCGTTGCTCTTGAAATGCTGATCGAGCGGGTGCGTAAGCATCTGAATCTGGTGCAGAACCAGTAAACATCCGTTTATCGCTATAAAAATCTGCAAAAAAAGAACGAGGACTGAATTTTCTCTTTTTCCGTCCTCGCTCTTTTTATTTTTCCCTTACAGATGTTCCAGCATTCCCTGCAGCCAGATCTGGCCTTTGAAACGTCTTCCCACTTCCGGTACTCCAAATAAATCCTTTTCGTTGATACAGATGTCTATCGGCACATCGTTGCAGACGAGGCCGAGCTCATACATCCGCTCGCCCGTTACCGCGTTCTTCGTTGTATTCATCTCCGTAATTTCACCCATCACGCTGTACTGGTCACATTCGAGACCGCTCGGCATGAAAAAGCTATCTACAATAGAAAAGACATCTTCCTTCGTCAGACGCTGGGAAATCATGGCATATGTGTCAATATCATCCATGGTGAGACTTTCCATCGCATCCTCATCCCCGTTTCTGGCAGCCGAGATCAGTGAATTCTTCTGCTGCGTGCTGCGGCGCTCCTTCTCGACCTGTTCCGGGTCTTTCTGGATCGGAAGCAGAATTGTTCCTTCCGCTGCAAGACCGGAGACAGAAAGCGGGAGCGGAAGCGGCTGCAGCGCATTTTTCTGTTTCATCTCAAGATATTCCGCTGCATGCGTCAGATAAAAGATCATCGTGATGCCAAGCCGCATATCGTCGCAGGCGCCTGCAAACGATTCCTTATCGACGTGGCGCTCCACCGATACCTCCTCGTAGGAGCTGATCTGCCCGCCCTCGAAATAGGGATAATAATATTCCATCTGGAAACGGTTGTTCTCATCAATTTCCCCACAGACCGTGATACCACAGTCATATGCATATTCTTTCGAAAATTCAGCAAAAAGGTGGTGTTCTTCTGTTTCCACAATCTTTTTACGGTCGTAGTTTTCTACTACATCACGAAGAATCTCCTGGAGTTCCTTCGTCGTCTTGATCTTTGAAAATCCAATGGTTTTCAGGTAAGCGTGCATAAGAACACCTCCTCTCATTCCTTTGTATTTCTTATGCGATTAGTGTTTCGGAACCAGTTTCTCTTTTCCGCCCATGTACATACGAAGAACTTCCGGAATGCTTACGGTTCCGTCTGCATTCAGGTTGTTCTCCAGGAATGCGATCAGCATACGCGGCGGAGCAACTACGGTGTTGTTCAGGGTATGTGCCAGGTATTTCTTTCCGTCCTCGCCGTTGACACGGATTTTCAGACGTCTTGCCTGTGCATCACCAAGGTTGGAGCAGCTTCCTACCTCGAAGTATTTCTTCTGACGCGGAGACCATGCCTCAACATCGACAGATTTTACTTTCAGGTCAGCCAGGTCACCGGAGCAGCACTCCAGAGTACGAACCGGGATATCCATGGAACGGAACAGGTCTACGGTGTTCTTCCACAGTTTGTCATACCACATCATGCTGTCTTCCGGTTTGCAGACAACAACCATCTCCTGTTTCTCGAACTGATGGATACGATAAACACCACGCTCCTCGATGCCGTGTGCTCCTTTTTCTTTACGGAAGCACGGAGAGTAGCTGGTCAGGGTCAGCGGCAGTTTCTCCTCCGGGATGATGCTGTCGATGAATTTACCGATCATGGAGTGCTCGCTGGTTCCGATCAGGTACAGATCCTCGCCCTCGATTTTGTACATCATGGACTCCATCTCAGCGAAGCTCATAACACCGTTTACGACGTTGCCGTGGATCATGAAAGGCGGTACGCAGTAGGTAAATCCTCGGTCGATCATGAAATCTCTTGCATAAGAAAGGATGGCAGAGTGGAGGCGTGCAATGTCGCCCATCAGATAATAGAATCCGTTTCCTGCAACTTCTCTTGCTGCGTCCAGATCGATTCCGTCGAAGGACTCCATAATGTCGGTGTGATACGGGATTTCAAAATCCGGTACAACCGGCTCGCCGAAGCGCTCTGCTTCTACGTTCTCGCTGTCATCTTTTCCGATCGGTACGGAAGGATCGATGATGTTCGGGATCACCATCATGATCTTCTTGATTTCTTCTTCTACTTCTTTTTCTCTTGCAGAAAGAGCCTCGATGCGGGAACCGTCAACAGCTACCTGTTTCTTTACTTCCTCAGCCTCTTCTCTCTTGCCCTGGCCCATCAGTGCGCCGATCTGTTTGGAGATTTTGTTTCTTTTTGCACGAAGTGCTTCTACTTCCTGTTTGATGTCACGGTTTTCTTTATCCAACTCGATGACTTTATCAACCAGCTCCAGTTTCTGATCCTGGAATTTATTTCGGATATTCTGTTTTACAACTTCCGGGTTTTCTCTTAAAAACTTAATGTCTAACATAATTTCCTCCTAGTAGATCTTATCCCCTCATTTTGGCGGGATTCTTTTTGTTCTTTCCAGCCCGGAACCACTGCCGTTTTTCCAGCATTTATGCGGGTTTGGCGCGTTCCAGTACCATCATATAACAGTATATGCATTTTTTCAAGCGTTCTTTCATGCTGTTTTTCTGCGGTCCGCTTTTACATCAGATCGATCGAATTCATCGTAATTGCCTGGCGCAGCGCGTCGATTTCCTCGGCGCTCAGCATGATATAGGACTCGCCTTTTACGATCTCTTTCAGATATAAAAAGCAGTTGTCACGGCTGTGGATTGCATTCAGGATAAAACCTGTGTTTTCTTTGTCGAGCATTGCCAGCGCAAAACTCATCTTTCCGCCCACATCGTCAAACGCATCATATTTTACGATTCCGTATTTGTTCAGCGTCATGCCCTGGATCTTTTTCAGATCCGCAAGATTTTTTTTCGTCAGCTCATTCTGCTTGTTCAGTTTGTCAATTTCCTTGAACCGCTGATGAAACAGCTTTTCGAGTGACTGGGCGTCTTTTCCCTTCATAAAGCTTCTGTACTTCTGGTTCAGTCTGCTCAGACGCAGCGACATGCTGACCGTCATAATCATCATCACGATAATCAGTACAATCAGAAGAAGTACAACAACGCCAAGGTCAATTCCTACCTTACTAAATAAATCGCTCATTATTCTACCTCTTACTGTATTGATTCAAACAGATCCATGATTCTCTCGAGCTCTTCCTGGGAATAATACTCGATCTCGATCTTTCCTTTGTGCTTTGCCCCGCGGTGAATGGAAACCTTCGTACCAATGATGCTCTTAATTTTCTCTTCCAGACCTTCGTAGATGGCTTCCTCTTCCAGATTGACTTTCTTTTCTTTCTTCACCTTCGGATTCAGGATCTCTTTGACCAGGCGCTCGGTCTCACGGACACTGAGCTTTTCATCGAAGATTTTCATTGCCGTATTGTACTGGAGCTCTTTATTCTCCAGCGCCAGCAGCGTACGCACATGACCGGTTGTCAGCATTTCATCGACAACCATCTGCTGTACCCTGTCATCCAGTTTCAGGAGACGCATCGAGTTTGTAACCGCCGTTCTGCTCTTGGAAACGCGCTCTGCGATTTCATCCTGGCGGAGATGGAACTCTTCCATCAGGCGTTTGTATGCATGTGCCTCCTCAATCGGGTTCAGGGATTCTCTCTGAATATTTTCAATCAGGGAAATCTCGACAACTTCCTGCTCGGTAAAATCTTTGATGATGACCGGTACTTCTTTGATTCCGGCAAGCTTTGCAGCCCTCCATCTCCGTTCCCCTGCGATGATCTCATAATAATCATCTTTTTTCTGCACCAGAATCGGCTGCAGAACTCCGAACTGTTTGATGGATTCCGAAAGTTCGATCAGGCCGTCCTCGTCAAAGGATTTTCGCGGCTGTTCGCGGTTCGGTTCAATTTCGGAGATTTTCAGTTTCATCTCAACTGGTTTTTCGACAACTTTTTCAACAACCTTCTCGACTACTTTGACCTCCGGTTTTACCGGTTTCTCTTTTGCTTCTGCTTTGGCCGAATGTCCCGGTGAAATCAGGGAATCCAGGCCCTTGCCTAAGCCTCCTCTTCTCGCTGCCATTACTCTTCATCCCCCCTGTGAATCACTTCGTCTGCCAGGAGACGGTAGCTCTCTGCACCGGTGGACCGCTTGTCGTAATAGTTGATCGGCATACCGTAGCTCGGTGCCTCCGCAAGGCGGACATTTCTCGGAATAATGGTTTTGTAGATATTCTGATCCAGGCTGTCTTTTACGTTTTCTACTACCTGCAGAGAAAGATTCGTTCTCGCATCGTACATGGTAAAGACAACGCCTTCCATCTCCAGTTCCGGATTCAGACGCTCCTGCACCAGCTCAATCGTGTGCATAAGCTGGGATAAGCCCTCCAGTGCGTAATATTCACACTGAATCGGCACCAGAACGGTGTCCGCGGTGGTCATCGCGTTGATTGTCAGCATATTTAAGGATGGCGGACAGTCAATAATAATGAAGTCGTACTGATCGCGGACCTGATCAATTGCGTTTTTCAGGATGAATTCTTTGTCTTCCACCCCGATCAGCTCGATCTCCGCTCCGGCCAGATTGACATTGGAAGGGATAAGGGAAAGATTGTCAAAATTCAGAGGAATGATGCAGTCCTCCAGTTTTGACTCTCCAAGAAGCAGCTCATAGATGGTATTTTCCACTTCATTTTTCTCTACTCCCATTCCGCTGGTGGTATTTCCCTGCGGGTCCATATCAATGGTCAGAACTTTTTGTCCCATTTCTCCTAAACAGGAAGAAAGGTTAATTGCGGTGGTAGATTTACCTACGCCGCCTTTCTGGTTTGCAATTGCAATTGTTCTTCCCAAAATATGTATTGCCTCCTTTCATCTTTTTGTTTTCCATTTGCAGTTTTTCCTTTTTACAGGAAATGACCTGCCGGCACTTCTTTCAAAAAAATGATTCATGCGGCAGGTGTTTTGGCATATATATAGGAAAAATCTCCTTTTCTATGCCAGTCTATCTGAGGAATTCTTCAGATTCTATCTCAAAATTGCCCCAATTTGGGACAAAGATATTTTATCATACTACGCCGGATTTTACTACTGGAAATGTTTCACGTGAAACATTTTCTGCATTTTTGCATGATTAGGCGGTGTGAAACATAAGAAAATTGGAGATTTTTGGCGATGTTTCACGTGAAACATTTTGAAAAGCACTGTTTTACAATAATTTTTCTCGGTTTTTACGCTGTTTAAAGGTTTTTTGGAATTTTTTCAGCGATGATTTTGCATTTTTTGATGGTTTCCAAGTAATTCTGCAATGTCAGAACATTTTTTTCTGTTTCACACAGTTTTTATAAAATGTTTCACGTGAAACATTTTAATTTTTGACGTTTTTGAGGTACAAATATACTGGAAACATTATTTTAATCGTGTGATGCTCTTTTTCAAGGAAATCTCAGGTGATTAGAAAGAAAAAAATCAACTTATCAGGATATTATTGATACATAGATCAGGAATCAAAACTGTTTATGGTTGTTCGGTGATCGTAAATGTCTCTTTTGTATATAAAATGTATTTTTATTCACCAGGGCTCTGTTTTTTCATCGTTCTTCCTCGCTTTTTTCAAATTTTCAGCATTTTTCTCTTTATTTTCATCAGTAAGAGACATAATCCGTGAGACATCCTCTTTTTCATTTTTTCTCCAGTTTTTCTCTTTTCGGGCGGTTTTTCTTTGATTTTTTTTTATTTTACAGGCCAAGCTGCACATTTTCTGTTTTTTATCGATTTATTTG
>OHZS01000254.1_pt1 | contig 23164 bp, 20 predicted proteins | sample 1580521 | NCBI WGS metagenome assembly OHZS01 (sample SAMEA3882503, study PRJEB24775) | human gut metagenome | biome: human-associated habitat; feature: intestine environment; material: feces | place: Netherlands | collected 2009/2010
TCAGAATTTTTGTTATATCAGATAAACTTAATTTAAAAAAAGTTATAGAATGAGCAGAATGTTATATTCATATAACTTTATTTAGTATCTTTGTTGCGTATATATGACATTATAAGCAATGACAAAGTTTACAATAGCAAATCCGTTTGTTACGCCAAGCAAATGTCGGAGACTTTATCGGTGACATTAAGAACTATAGAATGAGATTTGTCGGTGATGTGAAAAGCCCTGTCATTAGATGTGAAGGCAGTAGTAAAACTGGTTTATTGAAGTTAATTAAAACTATTAAGTAATGGGAATCAGTAGAAATAGTGAAGATGTTAAATACTAAAAGTTGAAAATTATGGATCCAATTTCACATTTTCGGTCTCTTGACGATTTGATTCGCACCTTGGATAGGGAGCGAAAGTTGCTGATGGCCTTGTTTCAAGATCGTAAGCGACTTTCCTTTCGTCGTGATATAGCACGAGATTTAGCTTCAAGAAAGGATGAAAGTCTTGATTATCTACGGAGATTTGGCGTTATCCGAGACAATGGTGATTTCGTGGAACTAGAGGACATGTATATGAAGTTTTTCGAAGAGGTGCTTGAAGTAAACGAGGAAATCAGTGTAGCTAGTGTGAAAGAGAGCATTGATAACTTGAACGCAGCCATTGAATACTATCAAAACGAGAACAATCCCAACCGCAAATACGGCTATCTGAAAGATGTAAAGCGTATTCTTCGTAATATAGCTTATACAACTACAAGAAATGTGAGATTTAAAGCGTAACATAGACAATACATATAAAAACGAACCAACCTTTTCCAATAAGAAAAAGAAGTTGATACGCCTTGATGAGAAACGTAAAGATATTGCTGCGCTTGTCAATGAGTGTGAGCGTGTGATAGACGAAAAACAGGCTACCTTTTTCATTGTGGCTATGGATGTGCAACTTCGTGAGACGGTGACGGATGTTAAACTGCAATTGAGGGATGTATATCATAACCTCTTGGAGTTAGACAGACAAATCATCAGTTATCTTAATCTCGTAGAATATCAGAACCGACTTTTCGAGAAGCTTCAGAAACTCAAATATCTGTACGACCAAAAGTTGCTGGAGACCAACACGGATGTCGAGGCTAAAATGGACGCAAAAAATCCTGTTTGGATGGAACCTCGTCCACGCTACCCTTTGAAAGCGTCGCTCACTATGCTCCGTACTTCGGATATTGGTCTCCTGGTATTAAAGCAAATGGCGAAAGGAAAAGGTAACGACCGGTTGCGCAAGGGAAATCTTGCTGAACCTCTGACCCCAGAAGAACTCAGTGAACAGCAACAAGTGTGGCAGATGGTGGATGTACATGAAGTAAAAACGGCATTCATGGCATCGGGAGACCATCTTTTCCATTTTGTTATGAATTACTCAGGGTATCGTCAGCAGATGACTGATGAAAAAAAACTGGTGTTATTTTGCCAGATTGCGGCGCAATACCTCGATGAAATTTCCGTAAGTGAAGAGTATCATTGGTACGGTACTATTAAGTACCCATTGATTTATCCAAAAATAGTTTAATCGTTATGCGTTATACAAAAGATATATTCGACATATTGAGCAAGGGTGGGTTCGTCTCTCAGAACTCTATGCAGCGTGCGCTTCTCTATGATGACATAGAAGATAATTTTCAGGAATACCAAGAATATTATGAGAAAATTGGATTCATATTGGAGGGAGGAAATGGTTATTACTATTTCTCTCGCACGGAGAGCAAGGTGGAACTGACTGACAAAGTACAGCGAATGAAGGAATGGATAAACCGTGTAGATTTCCTCAAAACTTTCAATCCTACTTTTGGTTCGGGGTTTACTTTTCGCAAATCCAATATCCAAGAGAAGTTTTCTAGCGACATCGAACTAAAGGACAAGGCACGTGATCTCTATCCCGACCTCAAAACCCATGAGGAAAAGATAGATAAACTCGTTAGTGATTTGGAGCGACAAGGATTTGTTGAACTAGAGAATGAACTTGACGGAACCTACAAAGTGACAGCAGCCTTTCATTACATCGAGGAATTGATAGATTGTCTTACCATCATAGAAACAGAACAGGCATGAGAGCATTACGTAAAATCATATTCGTGAATAGCGCACACATCCGTTATGCGGAAGTGCGTCTGGATGGAAATGTGCATTTCATCGGCACACAAGGAGTAGGCAAGAGTACTTTGCTCCGTGCCATCCTTTTCTTTTATAATGCCGATAAAAAGCATCTAGGTATTCCTCAGGAGATGAAGGGTTTTGATGACTTTTACTTGCCTCATGCCAATTCGTATATTGTTTACGAGGTTGAGCATGAGCATGGCCCTTTCTCTATCTTGATGTTCCGAAACATAGGGCGTGCTTGCTATCGCTTTATTAATGCGGAGTTTCGTAAAGAATGGCTTGTGGATAAAAATGGAGAGGTGACTGCTGAGAGCAAGGTGATACGTGAGCGATTGGCTGGTGCTTACATGAGTAAAATCATTGATCGCTACGAGCAATATCGTGATATACTCTATGGCAACAAGCAAACGGTAGGAAAGGAATTCGCTCGCTTCCAACTGATGGAAACTAACCGCTATCAAAATATTCCACGTAGTATACAGAATGTGTTTCTAAATTCTCGTTTGGATGCGAATTTCATCAAGGACATCATCATTCGTTCGATGAGCGAGGAAGAGGCAAATGTAGATTTGGGCTATTTCCGTAGCCAGGTGTCTGATTTTGAGCAGGAGTATAAGGACATCTCGTGTTGGTATAGACTCAATCAAAAGGGTGAGTCGGATGTTCGCAAGCAAGCTGATGCTGTGGTGAAGGTTTATCATGAGCTGTTGTATATGAAGCAGCAGATAACGGATTTGTGTGGCGAACTGAATTATGCAGTGCGTTCATTCCGTGAGCGTTTGCCTTTGGTGGAGAAGAAGATAAATGAACTTCAGGAAGAACAAAGACGGCAAAACCGATTGCTCGATGAACTACAGCAGAAGTTTGACACTGAAAAGTCTGGTCTTAACCAAGAACAGGGGGTCGTGAATGATCAAATCAAGCGTCTGAAAGAGCGTAAGGAATACTATGCTACCCAGCGAATAGAGGACGTGCTGAAGAGATATGCCAATGAGCAAATTCTAAGAGGTAAGCTTGAAGAATATAAGGCTCGGTTGGCGGAGATAACCACATGTTTTAATGATGTCACGGCAAAATATAAGGCTCTTAGCCAAAGCGTGAAGAACCAGTTGGAGAATTACCGTCAGGCACAAAACAACCGCATCATTGAGTTGAAACAGGAAAATCAACAGACTATGGAACGAATGCTCGTTGAGTATTCCAAGAAACGTGATGATGTGGATGCTGCCTTTGCCGATAAGATACTTCTTGCTACCCAAGTCATGGGACAACTGAAAGATGAGCAAGTCGGGGTGGAGAAGGAAATCTTGAAACTCAAGTATTGGCAACCTTACAAGGACGAACTGGATGGATTGCATCAAAACATAGAAGAATTGGCTTTGCGTGAAAAGGAATTGGATGGTCTGATTGCTACTTCTGTGGCAAATATCAATCAGTTGCAAGCGCAATATGATAAGCAGGAGGCTGCCATATTGGCTAATGCCAACAAACTGTTGGAGGCAAAGCAGCAGGAAATAGATGAAACCACCAAGAAATTGACAGAGATAGAGAAACTATTGTCTCGCACAAAAGGTTCGCTCTATGAATGGTTGAAAGAGAACAAGCATGATTGGGAGCAGAATATAGGTAAGGTAATCGATGAGGAAAATGTGTTGTACCAGACAGGTTTGCATCCAGAGAAAGGGGATGGAACCTCATGCTTTGGAGTAAAATTAGACATCACAGACTTACCACTCTCGGTACGCAAGCCTACTCAGCTAAAAGAGGAAAAAACTCATCTTGATACCTTGCTTCGTTTGCAAAAAAATGAATATGCTTCGTTGCAAGGACAGCAAGAGAAGCAGGTGGAGGAATTGAAACATCAATTCTCTCCAAAGATGAAAGAGTTGCGATTCCAAAAGTCTGCCTATGAGACAGAACTTCGTACGATTCCGCAAAAACGGAAAGCCATTCAAGTAAAAATGGATGATTATGTCTCCAAGGCAAAACAAGAAGTGGAACAGAGAAGCCAAGAACTGAAAAATCGTCAACAGGAGAACGCTCAACGTAGGACTGAGGCTGAAACCGAGCTTGCCAAGGTTAATACTGATAAGCAGAAGCAGTTGGCAAATAGAGATAAGCAATACCAAAAAGCAAAGGTAGAAGCTATCAAGCTCCATGAGCAACAAGTGGCTGAGATACGAGCAGACATCAAACAGCAAGAGCAGAAAACGGATGTGGAGTTCCAGCAACTGCAAAGGCAAGAACTGGAAGAACTACATGGGCGCGGTGCAGATACTCGTTTGGTGGAGGAATGCCAAGCTGCCATACGGATGTCGGAGACCGAGTTGAAGTATATAGAGGAGCATCGAAGGCTCGTCTTTGAGTACCACCACGACAAGGAAGAATTCTTCGACCGTGAGGATGAATTCAAGGCACAGAAGAAACTCGTCATGGAAAAGCTCCAGCAATTAAGCGAGAAGTATCAGCTTCGCAGACAAAAGTATCAGAATGTGTTGAACTCTGTTGGTAAAGAACTGTCTGAACGTTTCTCGGAAAAAAATCATATAGACGAAGAGTTGCAGAAAGCTGACCGTTTTGCCCATGATGAAAAACTATGTCCGCCAATTTTGGCAGAGGGACATGAGAATCAGACGCTTCGCAGTCCTGGACAGACAGTAGAGGAGTTGACTGGTATTATAGTGTCTCGACAGTCACGGCAGAATCAGTTCAAGGGCTGCGTCAATGTTTTCAAAGGCAATTTCTCGGCAAAGAACACTTTCCATTTCCGTATGGAATTGAATCTTGACGATGACTATCTTGCTTTTGCCAACAATCTTGATGACTTTCTCGTCAACAACATGATTGAGGAATATCGTCGGCGTACGAGTGAGCGATATGTGGATATTTTGGCACGTATCTCCAAGGATATGGGAGAACTGACTCGCCATGAGTCTGACGTACACAAGGTTATCAACGATATCAACAACGATTTCCGTGAGCGCAACTTTGCTGGTGTCATCAAATTGATAGCCCTCCAGTCTGTGCCTTCTGCCGATAAGATGGTGCAACTAATGAAGCGAATCAAGGACTTCCATGATGAGAACCAATTTGCTATGGGTGAACTCAATTTATTCTCATCTGCCAATCGTGATGATGTAAACCAAAAGGCGGTAGATTATCTGCTTGACTTCATGAAGTCGCTTTTAGACAATCCACAGCGTCAGTTGCTTTCACTCTCCGACTTGTTCCAGTTGAAGTTCCGCATCATTGAGAACGACAACGACACTGGTTGGGCAGATAAGTTGTCTCATGTAGGTAGTGAGGGTACGGACACGTTGGTCAAGGCTATGGTTAACATCATGCTCATCAATGTGTTCAAGGAGAAGGTTAGTCGCAAGTTTGGTGATTTCCGCATCCATTGCATGATGGATGAGATAGGTAAGCTCCATCCTCAGAATGTGAAAGGTATCTTGGATTTCGCCAATGCTCGTAACATTCTGTTGATAAACTCCTCACCGACGACCTATAATGTATCGGACTATCGATACACTTACTTGTTGAGCAAGGATGGCAAGTCTCAGACGGTGGTACATCCTCTGATTTCGCAAAAAGAAACGATAACAGATATAACGGATAAATAGATGAAGATAACACTATCGCTTATAGAAAAGCTCATTCGCCTACGTTCTGGCGAGTCTCTTCCAGCCAGTGCCTTGCGAGGTGAATGGGTGGAAGAACTCCTTCGTGATGGTACGCTTATTAATTGCTCCCATGGCAGCAAGCGAAGCATTATAGCTTCATCTCCTTTAACTTTGGAACAGGCATTGGGGCTAATTGATGAACGACTAGGAAATCTAGATGTGATGAAAAGAATATATTCTGGAAATTCCTTACGCTCGGAACAAGCTGCTGCGTCTGGAAATTCCAAATTAGTACAAGTACGTTCCTGTCATGGCTTTCCTGTAAATTCTTACGAACCTATCTCTTGCCTATTAAATGGGCAAGAGATAGTTGTTCAACCACAAGAAGGGACATTTCTCTTTGTTTCTGACTGGAAGAACTTCTTGGTACCCAAGGATGTGGTGATAGTGGGTATAGAAAATATGGAAAATTTTCGTCTTATTCGTCAACAAAAGAATTTGTTTTCATCGTTGTTACCAAATAGGCGTATATTGTTTGTCTCACGTTTTCCACAATCGTTGGACTTACGCTTATGGTTGAAGGATATCCCGAACAGCTATGTCCACTTTGGGGACTTTGATATCTACGGTATCCAAATCTTTCTCACGGAGTTTCAAAAATATTTGGGAGAGAGGTCTTCATTTCTTATCCCTGTAGATATAGAAGAACGCTTAAAAAACGGCTCTTGGGAAAGATATCGTGAACAAAATTCGGAATCAAAAAACATATTCTCAAATATCCCAGAGCTTCAAAGGCTAATAGACTTAATCCATAAGTACCAACGAGCCTATGATCAGGAGGGATATATTGAAGTACAACAAAACAACCAATTATGAGCACAAAAAGAAAGACAAGACGAAAAGACAGAACATTATTATCCTTTAAAAAAGAAAGGAAGATAGACCTTACTGCGCGTATTTGCCAAGGTCTTCGTGAGGTTAAGTTAATAATGGATGGTCAACTGAAAGCTAAATCTATGGACGATTTGCTGAAAGAACTCGAAGAATTTAATTAGTGGAAGAAAAGGACTTCCGAAATATAATAATGATGATACAAAACAAGTTAGACAATTTGTTCATTTGCATTAATGACAAGCAAGTGGTTCTCGACATTGATGCCGCAAAATTGTTTGGTGTTGGCATAGATACAGTCAACAAGGCTATAAACAATAATTTAGAAAGATTCCCTTCGGACTTTCTTATTACACTGACAGATAGTGAGAAACAAGAGGTGGTAACAAAATGGCAACTCTCATTGATAGCAACGAAGCCAGAAACGTTGCGTTTAAGATAATAGAAACGTTTACGGAACATCAGCAGCTTCTTCGACATATCATGGTTGCAGAATACAAAGATGAGTATGGTAAGAAAAAGGAAGAGGCTTATATGGAAGATAAGCTAAAGCATATCCTCGCAAGAAGTTCTGCTTGCATTTGATATTCCGCAGCCGATGTTACATCTGTTAATATAGAGTAAAAAACACGTCTAAAGGTGTCCTTAGTATACCTTTAGATGTGTTTTTAGGATAAAAATAAGTATAATATTTGGTAGAATAAAATTATTTTTATACCTTTGCGGTTGAAAAATAAGTAAATAGGTAAACTATGGGTGTACAAACGGTAGGAAATATAAAACGCCTTGTTCTTTCTCGATATGCCAATGGGCTTATGTTTTCGCAATGGCTGAAAGAAGAGGGATATTCCAGACAACTCTTGAACAAGTATAAGGCTTCAGGGTGGCTGGAAAGCTTAAGTCGTGGAGTTATGGCTATAAAAGGCAATGGCAGAAACGCTTTAGTCGCCTTGGCTTGTTACAATGAGCAATTGGGCAAACAATATCGTGTTGCGGCTCATTCTGCGCTAGAGTTGGAAGGATTCAATCATTATGTACCCATGGGAAAGCCAACACTGATGGTGGCACATGGAAATGACAAAGCACCAAGTTGGCTTAAAACAAACATATTTGACCATAACTACATATTGTTCTCTACAGATGTTTTTCAGTATGTTCCAACATCCAATGTTCCAATAGAAAAGTATAGTCTTTTGGCATCATCGCCTGAATTGGCTTTTATGGAGTGTCTGCTTTTATCTTCCAAAAGATATTCGCTCATGGACTTGTACTATATAATGGAACAACTTACATCGCTTCGTCCAAAGGTTGTGCAAGAACTCCTCGAACATACGACAAGCTACAAAGTAAAACGCTTGTTCCTATATATGGCAGAAAAAGCAAAACATTATTGGTATGACATGCTCGATACATCCAAGATAGACATAGGTGACAGCAAAATGCAACTCGCAAAGAGCGGTACCTATATAGCAAAATATAAAATGACAATTCCAAAAGAACTCTATGATTATGAATAATATATATCACCGTCAAGTGGCATTGCTAATCAAAATAATGCCATCTGTGTTTCGCATCAAAGACTTTGCCGTACATGGTGGAACAGCTATCAATCTGTTCCACAAGAATATGCCACGCTATTCTGTGGACATAGACCTTACTTACATTCCTATCCAAGACCGCAAGACTAGCCTTGACACCATCAATGAACATCTTGTGGAACTAAAAATAATGATAGAAAGAAGCATCCCTGGCATACATATCGTTCACAAGCCAGATGTATGGAAACTTCAGTGCTCACATGAAGGAGCTACCGTAAAGATTGAGGTCAACGGAACAAAGAGAGGTATTATAGGTTCGACACAAGACTTGATGCTTTGCGCTAAGGCACAAGAAGATTTTAATATGGCATGCAAGGCTAGAACTGTAGGTTTTAGTCAGCTGTATGGAGGGAAAATAACAGCTGCTCTAAGCCGTCAGCATCCTCGTGATCTATTTGATTGCAAGTATATGGAAATAGAATCTTTTGCCGATGTAAAAGATGGTTTTATGCTTTGTCTTTTGGGCAGTGACAAGCCAATCATTGAATCATTAAGTCCACATCAAATAGACCAGTCTGACGCATTGGAGAAACAGTTTGAAGGCATGTCAGATATACCATTCTCGTATTCTGATTACGAGGAGGCAAGGCATCATTTGGTGCAGATGGTTAATGACAACTTAACAGAGGAAGATAAACGCTTTCTCGTATCTTATGAGAAAGGCGAACCTGAATGGAGTTTGTGTTCTTCTGGTTATTTAGGTGATTATCCATCCGTGAAATGGAAACTTCAGAACATCAACAAGTTAAGAAATACAAACACCAAGAAATTTGAAGAATCAATATCTAAATTGACAGACTATTTTGGCTTGAAGATGTATTAGGAAGAGGCTTATATGGAAGATAAGCTAAAGCATATCCTCGTAAGAAGTTCTGCTTGCATTTGATATTCCGTAAGCCATCAGCTAACCCCGTATTTCGAAGGGAGAGACAAGGCTTGTGCTTATGTTGTCGGGAATGTCAATGTGTTCTTGAAGCCCAAAACTCTCCAAGACTATGGAATCAATGTCGTGCCTCAGAATTTTTGTTATATCAGATAAACTTAATTTAAAAAAAGTTATAGAATGAGCGGAATGTTATATTCATATAACTTTATTTAGTATCTTTGTTGCGTATATGTAACATTATAAGCAATGACAAAGTTTACAAAAGCAAATTGGATGACCAGACAACTGGCGGAGAATCTTTGTATAATGGGTGAGCAACTTAAAATGGCGAGAATGAGGAGAAACTTGACCATGGAAATTGTAGCAGCAAGAGCACAATGTAGTCGCCAAACTTTGGCAAGATTGGAAAGTGGCTCACCTGAAGTTTCAGTAGGGGTATTGGCACGTGTTTTGAATGCACTGCAGATGCCTGATGAGTTGTTGCTCATTGCTAAGAACGATGAGATGGGAAAGGTCATACAAGATATTGATCTAAAGAATAAAAAACGTGTAACAGGAAAATGACAATGGAAAAAATTAAGGTTGTTGCCGACTTTGATTGGCTTGAAAATGAGGAAACTATAGGACTTCTTGGGCATGAATCTCAGAGGGGGACAGATGTATATACCTTTGAGTATGATAAGGACTGGTTGAAAAGACATCCTTCTTTAAATCTAGGAAAGGAGCTGCAATCTTTTCCTGGGGTTCAATATAATCCTACAAGAAACAGGATATTTGGAACATTCTCTGATGCACTGCCTGACAGATGGGGACGAAGACTTATTGATTTGAGAATCCACCAGGAAATGAAAGACTCTGGAGAACGCAGGGTAAATATTTCTGATTGGGACTACTTGAAAGGAGTGGAGGATTCCTTAAGAATGGGTGCTTTTCGTTTCAAGGACATAGCTACAGATGCTTACATAAGTTATAATAAGTCATATTCAATTCCACCAATTTTGTTCTTGGATGAACTGTTGGAGGCTGCAGGTCAGATAGAGAAGAGTGAGTTGAACAGAATGGAACCTGAATCAAGATGGATTCAGCGAATATTCCAACCAGGTTCTTCTATGGGAGGAGCTAGACCTAAGGCTTGTGTGAAGGAAGGTGAAGATTTATATGTTGCGAAATTTCCTTCTGTAGGGGATGAGATAAACATTTCACGTTGGGAATATTTTGCTCATTCTATGGCTAAGGATTGTGGTATAAACGCTGCGGAGTGCAGAGTGGTTTCAAGCAAGGATAGTCGTGATGTCCTTTTGTCTAAAAGGTTTGACAGAACAGAGAATGGAAAGAGAATACACATGGCATCTTCTCTTACATTGTTGGGATTGAACGATGGTGATGGGGAAAGTACAGGAAAGGGGTATCTTGATATTGTGGATTTTATTGTGGCCAATGGAAGTGTTGATATGGAAAAAGAATTGGAGGAACTGTATCGCCGTGTGGCGTTCAATATTTGCATAGGCAATACTGATGACCATTTCAGAAATCATGCTTTCCTTTTGAAAAAGGATGGATGGCACCTGTCACCAGCTTATGATATGAACCCTACCAACAAATATTACCATTCCTTGCTAATCGATGGTTATACCAATGAATCTAGCTTGGATGTACTTTATGAAGCCCATGAAAGCTATATGTTGGATGAGACAACTGCTAGAGGAATTATTATGGATGTTACTCGCAATATGAGATATTGGGAGAGCATGGCTTTGAGATGCGGTTTGTCAAGAAGTGACCTAAAAGTTTTTCAAGAACGTATAGAAGAAGGGATGGAATGGAAATGTGGTTCTACACTACATAGGTAGAATAAGAGGGTGGATCATAAGTACATGGCACACAAAAAAGCCGCATTTAGGTGCTACTCCTAACAGGGTATGTCAAATGAACTAAATGGGAGGGAAATACAAGAGAGTGTAAATTAAACTGTGTCAAGCTACAATAAAAGTAGTTTAACACAGTTTTTATATTATGGACAACTTAGAAATTGATTACAAGAAAGCAGCTCAGCAGTTGCGTAGTGGTGAAGCCTTATTTGGCAAGGACGGAGCATTAGCTCCATTGTTAGAGCGTATTCTCAACTCAGCTCTCGAAGGTGAGATGGATGCTCATTTAAGTGAAGAGGAACGCTCTTCCGGCAACCGTCGTAATGGTAAGATGAGTAAGAAGGTTCAAACAAAATATGGTGAGGTCACTATAGAGACTCCTCGTGACCGAGACGGAACTTTCCAACCTGAGACCGTAAAGAAGCGTGAGACTATTCTTGCCAATGGCATGGCAGACCAGATTATTGAGATGTACGCCATGGGCACCAGCACACGTGACATCAGCAGCTACTTTGAGCGTGAGTTCAACACAACTCTATCAGCCGATACTATCAGCTCTATAACAGACCGTGTATTACCCGAAATCACCGCCTGGAAGTCTCGCATGCTCGATCCTGTATATGCCATTTGCTGGCTTGATGCTATCCATTATAAGGTAAAGGATGAGAATGGCAGAGCTGTCACACGAGCCATTTACAACATTCTTGGTATCAACAAGGAAGGTCAAAAAGAACTGTTAGGTATGTATGTGTCTAAGAGTGAAGGAGCTAACTTCTGGCTAGAAGTTCTTACGGATCTTCAGAACCGTGGTGTTCGAGACATCTTGATTTGTTGTATTGATGGTCTCAAAGGCTTCCCAGATGCCATCCAAAGCGTATTTCCTGAGAGTTCTGTGCAGCTCTGTATTGTCCATCAGATACGCAATTCTATCAAGTATGTTGGCAGTAAGCATCAAAAGGAGTTTATCAAGGATTTAAGAACAGTATATGGTGCAGTAAACAAAGACTCCGCTGCTGCTAATTTAGACCTGTTAGAGTCTAAGTGGGGAGAGATGTACCCAATTGTCATCAAGTCATGGCGTGACAATTGGGAACGTCTGACAGAGTATTTCCAATATACTCCAGCCATCCGTAAACTCATTTATACGACCAATACGGTTGAGGGGTATCACAGACAGGTAAGAAAGGTCACAAAGACTAAAGGGGTCTTTCCTACGGATAATTCTTTGGAGAAGCTTGTGTACTTAGCTTACCGCAACATCCGTAAGAAATGGACTATGCCACTGGCAAATTGGGGACAAATTTCTCAACAATTGGCAATAAAATTTGGAGATAGATTTAAAATTATGTAACTTTGCAGCCGAAAAGGCTTCCCTGCTGGGGGCATGCCCCCAGCAGGGAGTGGGAATGAAAGTTAAGAACAAGCCTTGACACAGTTTAAATTACACCCCCAAATACAACTTAATATATTCCCCTCTCATTTATTTATTGTAAGTTTACATTTAGGATAACTTTCAACTCTGCTGAATTATTGAAAACAACAATTGGAACAAACGGAATATCAACAGAGCATTTAAGCAAATGGCGAAGAAATCTCACATACCCCTCATTCTGCTTTATCGGATTGTAAAATTGGGGTATTCACTCATCATCTTGATGACAATACCCATCATGGAAGTGAAACCTTGCTTTTGTGCGGTCTCCTTGTTACTGTTCTTCGCTGCATCTCGGTTTTAAGTGCCGCCAATGCTCCTTTGACATCATCTATTAACATTCCATCGATTCCTTAATAATCTGCACTTGGCGAATGTGGTTTACCATCGCATCCGTCGCACCGCCGGCACGTGCTATGTCAATAAGCGTAAGCACATCTTTCTGTGGATCGTCTTTCATTCGCTCGCACATTGCTTTGTAGGCATCGTCGTGCGACATCTCCGAAAGTCGTTTTGAGTCAACGTTGCCGTACTTGGTTATCGTCTTGTCCAATTCCTCTTTTTCCATATCGGCTATATAGTCCATATCTGGTGCCGCCGTGGCATAAACATTTTGGTTCTCGTCCACTCGAATAGAAGAAATGAAGCCTTTGAGGTCTGCTGATTCGTCACCGTTCTCCGCCATCTTCACCACCTTGTAGGTGAGCGACGGAACAGTCCCTAACTGACGTGCCTTAAAAGTGTCCTCGGCAATCGTCAAACCGTAGGTCGCCAAATACTCACGTTGTGCAAAATACATGATTTTAAACAGCTTGATATAGTCCAAACCTTCCTTGAAGTGCTGCAATATATACAACACAACCGCTTCTATCTTGTTTATCTGCTCCTGTGATTTCATATTGTTATAACGTCATATTCCGCTGCAAAAGTACGGCAAATATTTCTAATCGCCAAACTTTTATGAGTTTTTATGGCTTACAAATAAAAAACTCCTGATTCTTTCGAACCAGGAGCGTTGAAATCGTCTAAACGAAAGAAAAATAGTATTTCTGCTATATTTTATCTCTTTGAATATATAATACGAGAACCATCTCTGAAACGAATCCAAACGAGATCTGTATCATACTCAAAAACATGTTTATATTTTGATATTGTTCTAAAAACAATAGTAGGCGCATCTAAAATCTTTGTCATCATACGGAGTTTTATTGATGCCTCGATAAAGTCACTGGCCATAATGGAATCAGGGAGATCCTTGTAAAGTTCCAGCAAATCATTTGTAGCTTTATCAACTGTATCTTTTGGAAAGATATAATACTGGTCTTCATATCCATAGATATTTGACACTATATTAGAAAGACTATCTTGTCTGCCATCATGAATGGAAAACCAAGATCCTTCATAATAAGTATATTCTACAGGTTTTTTACCCTTTGTCTCAATTGTTATTTTCGACAACCCTTTATCAATGATAGTCTTTACATCTTTCTCCCATACCACATCGTCAAACTTATCATACTTTTTGACCTTTGTATAGATTCCTTGTGCATTTGCTACAAATGCAATCAAAAAGAACAATGAACTTAATAAAATCTTCTTCATATTTTCTCTATTTTTTATTTGTTTTACTTTCTTTTTTGCATTCTGTTTGAATATGCTTTATCATATCGTCAACTTCTTGATTGATTCTACTGAAGTTTTGTGAGAGCATTCGCTCCTTGGCATCAGGAGATTCAAAGACATAGAACTTCGGAAGAGGATAGTTTGCATAGTCTGCTTCCTCTTTCTTTATCTCGTCCATATCGAAGTTGGTCTTGCAGAAGAACTTGGAAGTTTTGAACTCCTCAGCTTTCTGAATATCCATAGCCCCTTTTCTTCCTGTCTTTGTAACAGTGAAGTCTCTGGCTGTCTGACCACAAATCCATCCTGAAGCCATATCCGATATTTTGGAAGCAGGAACCAGGCTATCCATATTCTCATTGAGATTGATGCTTGTCTTGTCACAGTCGATGGTTACGCCTTTCTTCAACTGCACCACCTTTCCGAAAATATCTCCAGAAAGCCAGTCCAAGGTATCTTTACTTCTCGCAGAACCACTGATTACGTTACCTACGGTAGTGATAATCTTATCCTTTCCAACCTTGCTATAGTCTGCTTCAAGCTGTGGAAGTTCCTGGAAACCTAATGTCACTGCCACCTTGTTGCTTCGGGCGGTTCCTATCAGACGGTCTATCTTATGGAAATATAAGGTTGGCAACTCATCTACGATGATACTAACAGGAACATTCTTGCCCTGTCCACTGTTCACTCGTGTTACAAGACGGTTCAGAATCAATGCGTTCAATGCTCCCACGATGGATTCCATTTCTGGGTCATTGGCTATGAGAAGGTAGCTTGGACTCTTAGGGTCTGATACTTTTAGATCAAAATCATCGCCGCTGAATACCCAATAGCTTTCTTTTGTGGCCAATCGAGAGATTTGAACTCGAAGTGTACCAATCATACCTTCCAACTGTTCCATGGCCTTGTTCTCAAAGGCTGTTTGGAACGGACCAAGAAGTGGTGCCACCTCTGTATCTGTATTCAACACCTCAAAGATTTCCTTGTAGTCGTGGTTGAGGAAGGATAGGACATGAGGCATGTCGGAGTATTGCCCTTTCCAATAGGCTGGCTCCACAAGTTTGTCTGCTTGTCCCAGACATCCTTTTGCATAGACCCTACCTGTGAGTCGTTGATGGAATGTTCCTTCAACTTGCTCGTATTGGGCATCAAGGATATTTCCATCTTTATCATAAGGCACTTTGTTGTAGTTCACAAAGAAGTAAATGCAAGCGGCGAGGAAGTTGGTTGCAGACTTCTGGAAGAAGTCATCACTACCGCCGCCTCCCTTTTGTCCTTTTTGCAAGGATTCTACCAAAGTCTCGGCTGTTTCCATTGCAGCAGCCAAGTTGCTGATGTACTTTTGCTGAATAGGATTTACTCTTCTGGAATACTCTACATTGACGAAGTTAATAATGTTGAACTTACAGTTCGCAGGAGTGTTTCCGGCAGCTTGGTTCTTCCTGTAATGGTAATAGAGCTTGGTTGCTAGGGTAGGGAACTTGTAGTCATATACTACCATGGCAAAGCCTTTCTTGGAGTGTTGTCTTATATATGGTTCTATCACAGAGAATGTCTTACCACTACCTGGTGTACCTACTACCCATGTTCCTCTGAAGGGATTGATGATGTTTATCCATCCATGGCGAAACTTGCCTCGGTAGTAGTAGCGCATAGGTATGTTTACGGAATACTTGTTCTCCACCAATTCTTCTGCTTGCTCGAAACTCTCGTTCTCGAAGTTGAAGCGGTCTTTCAACATACCATCCCTGAAGTATTTGGAAACATTGTCAAGTGCAACATGGATGAGCACTGTTCCTATGATGGATGCTGCCATGTAGAACCAAATGTTTGTTTTGAGAATCCAAATTCTACTATGCCAATCCCAGTTATATAAGAATACAGATAGAGTAACAAGTAACAATCCTATGGATATTGGCCAAAAGACCATCTTTCTGGCATCAAACTCCAACTGCTTCTTGTTCTTTGTTCCTATACAGGTGATGATGACCAACATTACGGTCACCAGTTTACTGAAAGGCAAATACTGATATACAGACATTCTGTGAAGACGAGAATGAATGTCTGTAATGAGACCTCCCAAGAAATCCAAAGCGGATGGATCGAGGGCATACATAAAAAACTCTAACGCCAACGATACGTAGATGGCTACTCGAAATAGGGTGTAGAGACCTTGAAGTTCTTTCGATTCTTCCATTGTTTTGTTCTTATTTCTAATTCATTACACCACGAGCCTTTCTTGCCCATCTCTTTTGGCATTCTGTGCTGATGGTGTACATGCTCTTTGGTTTATAATATTTTCCTCTCAGTTCATACCATGAATCCATAAGGGTTGTATAGCGCAAGAGGCGATTCAGCTTTCTTATCTTATAATTCATGCTCTGAAGGCTTTTTCTGACTCTGCTAATGCAGTCAATTCTTTCTTTTTCTGTCATCTTGCTGTTCTTGTCCTCGTCCTTGCTGATAGGCAGAAGCTTTTCTACATCTGCAGCTATCTGGATGCCGTTGTCTATGATGTCGCTGTAGATATGGCTTCTTGATTTTGACAAGGCAACGGCAAGGGTGTTAGCTGGACAAGAGAACGTAAAGGATTTCAATTCCTTGATGTTCTTTACAGCGTGGTCAACCTCAAAATAGATGGCGTAAATCTCTGCTGCTATAGTGAGAATGTCATCGAAGCTTGTCAAGTATTTGTTGAACTGATTTTGAAAATTATTAATCTTGTCCACCTCTTCCTTGGACATGATATGTTCGCCAGCGTTCAAAGTCAAAACAGCATCTTGTGCAACTAAGGCTTTGGTTGCAGTCTTGGCATACAGCTTGAACATTCCTGCTCTCACTGGATCCGGACCATTTTGTGAATGGGCAGGATCGGGGAACATAAAAAATGCAGTGACTGCTAATATTAGAATATTACTTTTCTTCATAATGATGCTTTTTTTGTTTTACCATCCCCAAGGTTTGCTGTTTTGTCGTTCTTTATAGAACTTGGCTACTATTTTCATGGCGCGAGACTGCCTTTTTCTGGCTTCCTCGGCAAGTGTCTTATTGCTTTTTTGTATCTTTCCTGCAATGGCACGATTCCAAACATCCTCGAAGGAATAGAGGCTGATGCTTAGTGCCAAGGCTCGGAACTTCTTGTTGAGCTGTTCAATCTCGCTATTCAGTTGCCATAATATTTTTGTTCTTTCTGCTCCATTGAGCATATGGCCTTCGCCTTCTCCTGCCACTACTTTCTTTAGCAACCTATAGGTTTTCACCAATTCCACGGCTGTTTCAGCATATAGGTTGTTCATGGAAATCGATGAAGCTATTCCTTGTGGATTGAGCTTGCAAGCTGTTTTTATCTCCCATAAGGCGGAGAGGGTTTGCATCCCTTCTGCATATAAGGTTGTTGCAGCCTTGATGGAAGAAGCAAATCCTTGTGCTGTCTTTAAATAAGAATTATACTTTTGCTCCCAATTCTTCATCTTCGTTTGTGAGTAAACTATGCCTCCCTGGAGAACAAACAATGTATCAAGACAGTGTTGTTGTTGCTTTATTTGTTTGCTTAACAATGCCTCTCCTTCTCCTATGGCTGTATATTCAATTGGATTGGAGGAGGACGCTCCTTGTCCGAACACTTGTACGTTGTACAAAATGACCAGCAAAATGAGGAACAAAATTTTACGAACGATTTGTGATTTCATATATTCCTTTGTTTTTCTTGTTAAACTCAACTCTACATCTTATCTCCGAAACAATGTCATTGCTAGCCTTGATGCCTATCATGTCAAGTTTGGCATTATTGCGGTCACCTGAGTATATGGTGACGGTTTTCAAACCGAAAAGTTGTTGGGGCAAGCTTCTACTTTGCTGGTAGTCAACAACTCTGTATAGCTCCACGTAATCAGTGGAGTGGGAGAACACCCCATGAAGGATAATGATTTGTTCTCCTGTGATGATATATTCCATTCTTGCAAGATAAACTAACTTGAAAAGAAGGTGGAACAATAGCAGGATGCAAGCATAGATAGCCCACTCATGATAGGCGAAACTACAAAACTTGTATATCCATATACTAGCAACAAGGAGGCACAAAGAACCTGTCTCATTGATAATGTATTGAAACCAATGAGGACGCAACGTAACCGTGCGAAACATAAATATGGTTTTGTTCATATCTCTTGTATATTTATATTTTATTAAAGGGATGGGAAGCGTTATCTTCCCATTCCCATACCTTCGTTCTGACCTCTACCTGGTTGCTCTGCCAAGCTTTCATATACGGCCGCAGACACTGCTTGTGGAGATACGACACCTGGTTTATGGAAAACTGGTGCTGACTCGTATATCTCTGGGCGAGGACGAGGTGGTGCGGACAAACCTGCCACTACATCCGCTCCAACAGTGACTGCTGCAAGGATGGCTGCGCCAAGATTGAAGCGGCTCTCAGGCTTGGTCTTCATCTCTACCTCTGGAAAAATCTTGTCGAAGAGCTTCATTCTTTGATAGTCGTTGATGGCAAGGAACTTGTCATACTGCTTTTGGGTAATCTCATGGGAAAAGACATTCCCATCTATTACTGCAGTCATCTTGTATTTCCCTTCAACGGCATTGCCATTGGCATCTTTGATTCTCTCTACTGCAATATCTCCGACTTCTGTAGCCCTGCCATGCTCTCCGCTTCGCTTCCATTCTTTGCTCGCCTTGATGTTATTGAGTGATTCACCGTTTATACTGGCATCGCCAAGAAGGTTGATTTTCGTTTGTTCTCGAAGGTCGTTGAGGTTGATTACTTCCTTTCCATAGAGAACAGTTTCCTTGGTTCTGGTTTCTACGGAAGGTAGTTTGCGAGGATCGGGATTCTCTTTGAGCATTTGCCATATCTCGCTGTCAGACGGCATCTTTACATCCTTTCCCTTTGCCTGTCCATAGTCTTGAAGCTTTTGAAGACCTTTCTTTATGGCATCGAAACGCTCTTGTTCTGATGTGTTCGAAGAAGTGATGATTTCATAGCCAAGTCCTGCTGCCTTTAAGTCTTTCAACACTTTTGCAAGTGAAGGAGGAATATTGGCATTTTGACCTCTAGTGTAACCACCCTGATAGAGGGTATTGTTTGCCACCACCTTCATCTTTTCCTTGTTCTCGTCTGTAAGTGGAATCATGTTGGTAAGCAACTTCGCACGTTCCTCGTCTGTGGAATATTTGAAGTTGTTGTACTGAGCTTCAGTAATCTTGAAAGACCACATGCCAACATCCTTGTTGGTTCTTACGTTCATCAGATAGTTGCCAGAAATCTCATCTTTCCACGCCGTGGCACTCGTGATTACTGCTGAGGACTTTTCACTGACAAGGCTGTAGTCACCATTTAAGGCAACAACTCCATTGGCTGTGGTGAGGTTTCCTGATTTCACGTTATCTTGCAACTCTCCGTTGGATGCATTCTTTATCTTTACCTCGTCAAACACTTTGTCAAAGAGTTGAAGACGGTATTTGTCTTCGTAATTGATGAACTTCAAGTAGTCTTCCTTGCTAATCTCATGGCTCATGACCTGCCCATTGATGACTGCTGTCATTCTGAAAGATGGTTTCACTCCATCATGGGTAGGATAGGCTTGGATTTCACCAACTGTAACTCTTCTGCCATCCTTCACTGGTAAATAGAACCCTTCGTTTGGGTTGAGTGTTCTACCATCCACAACCCCGATTGAGTTCCATTTGTCAATATATCCCGAATGGTAGTCCTCTCTCATGTTCTGTAGGTCGATGATGTCAGACGTTGTTGTCGTATAGTGTTGGGATGCAACTTCCTTTGCAAAGATTTCCTTTTCTTTCTCTGGTGTCAGATGAATGGAAACATAGTCCTTGGTGTTAAGCTGTTCACGAGTTATTTTGTCGCTAAAGTCAGCTTTTATAACATTGTTCAAGATGGCAAGACGCTCATCGATGCTTACTGCGTTCTTTGTGCTACTTTTCTTACCTGTGTTCTTGAACTTTTCTGCCATCAATTTCTTTACTTCTTCATCGGTAAGACTGTATTGGCAATCCTTGTTTACAGAAGATGACTTGATAGTGAGGAGCTTGTTCTTTTCGTCTATCACTACACCATGGGATGCCAGCAAATGCTGAAAGGTCTCTGGGGTGAGCGTTAAGTCTGGGCTATAGATATCTGATAATCTTTCTGCCTGTCCTTTAGGACGCACCAACTCCTTAGGCTTGCTTTCTACCTTCATGTTGGCAAGGGCATCCTGCTGCTGGTTACCTTTGTCATAGAAGCCATAGCTTCCTGTCTTCAATTCTCCAGGCTTTAATCTACCATCTGGACGGTCTATGACAACTGGCGCACTATTGGCAAAGAAAGGTCGATCATTGATTCTGCGAACGTGATATCTGTCTCTTCCAAACAACATTCCAAAGATTGAGTTGTCGAATCTGCCAAAACCTGGCCCTGAAAATGGACGAAAACGTGGGTCGCCCATATTGCCGTATTCTCCTACGTTGAGTCGATGACCATTCAATCCCATGTTAACAGGAGAATTGGCATTTCTTGCTGCTACAAAGGAACCTGGAATGTAATAATCGTTCTTCACAATAGAAACAAAAGTGTTGTAGGCATTCTTGTCCCATACGGTTGTTCCTCCGTTCATCAAGGCTTCCAACTGCTTTTGGTTGATATTGTAATATCTTGGCTGCGAAGAGTTGTGTGACATGGTTACAAGCTGATAGATGCCTGTCTCTGTCATCGAAATATGGGCTTGCATACCATTGGCATTCAATACGCTTTGCAGCTGTGGGGCTACATCCGTGGCTCGTGGATTTGTGTTTGTTCTTATGGTTCTCATACCTTATTATTTTATATAGGAAATTTTCCTCTTCCATAATTGCTTATGGAAAAGGAATGATGTATGTTATTTTGTTTCTTCTTTGTACACAATAACACAGGTGTGTCGATTGGCGGTGTATGGCTTGTAAAGGTTGATGCCGCCTCTGCTGATGCCTTGCATCTTGCTTTTATCTACTCCTGCCTTCATAAGTAGCTTGGCAATATACTTTGCACGCTTCACGCTGAGTGCTCTGTTGTGCTTCGGTGTGCCAGTCTTGCTGTCTGCAGCTCCTATAATCTTGACATTTAGATTGTTCTCCTTCACAGCTCCTGCTATTTCTCCTATGTTTACAAGTTGTTGCTTGTCAACAAGGTTGGTGGAGTTTATCTTGAAGAAGAATAGAATAGGTGCGTCCAGTTGAATGCCACTGTTCTCGACGGCTTGCTCTTCACTTGCCATTCTGTCTCTTAGCTTTCGAAGTCCATCAAAACTGTTCTTGGGATAGTTGGTCAAGTCTGTTACGCCTTGGTTGTCTGTGTCTAAGACCTCCAAAACAGGCTTACGTTCATATCCTTGTTTGCCGATACCGATGGTGAGTCCAACGGTTGCTTGGAAAAGGTTGTCACCGAAATGCTTGTTTTTCCCTAAACCATCAAACTTTTGGTAGGTACTGGTTCCTCCCAACTCGGCGGTAACGTGCAAGCGATTGGTTGCCCTGTAACTGCAGAGTAGGCCGTATGAGAGGGCAAACGGAATATGGTGTAGCTCTGAGTTGTGAATTACACCAGCTCCAATATATGGAACCAAGTCCCATCTTGGAAGTGGATCGTAGGTGGTTCTGTAGAAACTCGATACGTTGAGCATCAAGTCTCCATGGTAATTTTGGAACTTCATGGCTTCATCGATTGCATTTGTGAACTTGAACCCTTGGTACACCAGGCGTGTTCCAAAGAAACGTGAATGCCATTTACCCAAACTGAATACCATGGTAGGACGTGTATGGCCAAAGAAGTCTGTGCATCCTACTGGTGCTCCAGAGAAGGTGGACATACCAGCCTTGATGCTGCCAAACCAATTGCTACCTATGCTGGATAACTTATATTTCTCTTGTCCGGAAAGGAATGGCTTGCTGTCTTTCTTTTCAGTTCTGCCATTGGAGAAAGAGGATGCCTTGATATATTCCTTCTCATTCTCTCCATAAACTACCTGTGCCTTGGCTGTGCTGCCTATTACCAATAAGGCTGCCAGCAAAATCTTTAATTTCTTCATTTTATTTATTATTATAGTTTTGTCTTATGTTACATTTTCTCAGCTTCTATATCGTATAGATAAAGCTTATGTTGAAGAATGATGCTCTCGCATTTCTTCACATAGTCTTTTCTAGTCGCATAGCCTCCTGCCTTGATTGCGACAAGCCAGTTGTGATAGTCGGTTGGCTTGTATCGCCAACAGCGAGCGTATCTGTCACTCATCAACAACCTGGAATGATACTCGATGCTTTCCTCTGCCGAGGAGAAATTGCAGAATTTCTCGTTTTTGCGGTCATCATCATGAATGCTGTAGGGTAGGCCTCTTCTGAGCCAGTTGCTATTGGCCTTTATTCCAAAGAAATTATAGCCTATTTGTGCCAGGCTGCTGTTTCCCCATCTGCTTTCAAACGCCATCTGTGCCAGTATAACAGAGGCTGGTATGCCGTATTTTCTTTGTTGGCGCATGGCCGCTTGGGCATAATGCTTGATGAAATCATCGGGCGTAAGCACTTTGTCTTCGTCTATCTTCAATGCCTTGATGGCTTTCTCTCTCGTCTCTTTTATGTAAAGAAGCAAGTCGTATGGGTCTTCCAAACGGCCCCGAAGCCTACAGGTGATATGCAGATGTGGCCCAGTGGAGCGTCCTGTAGTTCCGCTGATGCCTATTGGGTCTCCTGCATAGACCTTCTGGTTGTCGCTCACCCAAATTTCAGATAAATGGCAATAGCTTACCGTGTAATCGCCATACTGCATGGTGATATATTTCCCAGAGCCACTGTCGTAGCCTACGCCTTTCACGTAGCCATCGAACATGGATAGTACTTCCTCGTATCTTGCCCTAAGGTCAAGTCCCTTGTGTTGCTTGTGCTTCCCTGTGAAAGGATCAACCCTACTGCCAAAGGTGGAGTTTATCCTTATGCTTTCCAAAGGAAAACTCACACTTAGGTATTTGTCTATCCAGTAGTCCTTCATGTCTTTCTTTCCTTGCGCCATCCCCATCGGGGAATGGCAACATAGGAGAAATAGTAAAAATGAAAGAAATCTAAT
>OHZS01000268.1_pt1 | contig 22218 bp, 19 predicted proteins | sample 1580521 | NCBI WGS metagenome assembly OHZS01 (sample SAMEA3882503, study PRJEB24775) | human gut metagenome | biome: human-associated habitat; feature: intestine environment; material: feces | place: Netherlands | collected 2009/2010
TTCACCGCATTGCCGTATGCAAAAGGAAGGAGGTTTTTTGATGCGGTTGCCCTGCTCTATGGCAGCCATATTTGCATAATTGAAAATATATTCATAATATTGCCACAAACTAATAACTATCGGACTCGATGTCTTTTTACCCAAACGAAACTGACCTGGCAAAAGGCGGCTTGGTTTCACGGTCAACGCTCCTACCGAAAAAAGGAAAAAAGGCAATGTATTTATTACGAACTATATGGAGAATGGTGATAATGCCAGCAGAGCGGTAATCAGTTATATTGATTATGTAAGCAGGACATCCAGTGGGGTGTTCCAAAAACTGAATGTTATGATAGATGCGGATCAGACTGTCTCCATGCGATATCACAGTCCCAGCAACACTGTGTACTTTAAGTCTTTAGAAGATTATTCCGATAGAACTTTATACGAAGAAATTATACACGCCTTGCAAAGAGTTGTTTATTCTGACTACTGGGAAGTTCCATTCAACATTGAATTTGAAGCAAAGTTGATTATGGACTATATGAGTTTTGTCAACGGTGGAGAAGGTAACACGGAAATGGCCCTTAACATGAAATACGCAAAGGCGGAGCTAAAGAATGGCAGATCTAAGACATTGTCCGAATGGATCAAGGCCAACGCATATTCCAACCTTGATGTTGACGATTATCGGCAGTTCCTAAGTGTTTGGAAGACTATTCCGGCAGAATATCAGAACTATATGATGTCGCTCAGGTCACAACCAAAACTTCTGCCATCTATTATCAATGAAATCAACAGTCACAGATAAATCTTTGTCACATGAAAAGAATCATTTTATTATTTCTTGCTCTATTCTTGTCTATTAGCCCATCTTTAGCACAGAAAAATAGAAGCGACAGAAGAGACTCTATAAAAGCCACAAGAGTACTGGAAGATAAATTACGACACGAGCAAGCAATTGATGCTCTGAATAAAAAAGCGTTCGTTTTGAAAGTTGACCGCAGAATCTATGAAAAGAGAAGCAAAACTTGGGGTTGCGATCCTAATACTAACTTCGTTCTTCTCAACGGGAATGAAGCTATAGTTCAAATAAATGATCCTAAACCTCAAAATTGTGATACGTTCAAAGGTAATGCATCGGATTTTAAGACTGTCACTAACAAAAAAGGGGAAACTACTTTTGAGATGAAACTTAAAAAAGGGTCATTTATCATCTTTGTAAAAATCACACTGAATAAGAACGATAATTATTGTTATGCCAGATTGAGCGGTCGAACCTACTATCCAAGATTCACGATAACAGGAAGATTATACCCTTTGGAAGATGTAGGCGTGTTCATAGGTATCGATAACAGATGATAATCGAGCTCATAATTTTTTATGTTATGAAACGCTGACTTTAAAAATTTAACAATGTTAAGTAATGTTGAAAAAATAAGTTGCATCGATCGATAAAATTGAATACATAGAATCACCATGAACATCATATTGTGCAAACCACAGGCACGCAAGAATGGCCCTGGCAATGCTGGGAGGCCATTGTGTGTGGCTGACCCCCATATCCCGAGGGAGGGTCAGCCACAGTGATAGTGGATTGAATACCGTTGGTGGCGTTTTAGCGTGTCCGTGGTTTGTAAATGATTGGCATTCTTTGCGGATAATGCCCTTAAGTGATGTTGAGAAAATAAGTTGCATCAATCGATAAATTGAATACATAGAATCACCCTGAACATCAATATATTGCAAATTTAAAGTGATGCAGGTTATTTTTTACATTTCACTAAAACGCCTGAGAACAGGCATATTATATTATACGTATGAAAAGAATTATCTTAATAATATTGGCCATAGTTGCATTCGGAATAGATATCAACGCCACCAATACAACAATCACGAACGTTGACGTTGAGACACCATCCGGAAATATGAACAGCAATATAAAAATATTTGCTAAATTTGTATGATTTGACTTTATGTTGAGGAAATTGTCCATAGTGCCGATCTTTCTGGCGATGATGATGGTGACGCTGGCGACTGTGCTGCCGCATCATCACCATGAGACTATGATCTGCATTGTGGAGGAGGTCTGCGGGATGGACGGTTGCTGCGACGACGAGCACACGCACCATTCGAATGCGAACCACAATCAGGACGAAAGCCACTGCGTGGCGCACAAGCAGTACTGCCCGTCGGAAAGGCTGCACCTCGACCACCAAGACTTCGGCGAAGACGAGGACTGCATATTCCCGATTCTTGCCATTCTTTCCAACTTATTGACCATCAACCTCGAAAGCGCCGTCCTTGAATATGCTTCCGGGGATCTCATACCTATTGTCGTACAGCCGCTTGTCTCTTCCGCGGCTCCAAACGCCCCTCCTATTGTGGCATAGATTTCAGGATGACCATCTCTGCGGCTTCCGTCCGCAGTGACGCAAAACGGTATATTCCTGAATATCATCAATTTACGAAATCATGCCGGGCCAAAAATGGAGGGCAGCGTTTCATATTCAATTATTGATCAAGCACTTACATTTCACGCACAATATAAAGGTTCGTTGGTTGGAATAACCTTCTTGGCTGATGTAAGTGAGATGGCAATCAAAATCAGACAATAAAAACATTCACAATGAAGAAAACGATAATATTATTGATGGCATTCTGCGCGGTTCTGGCAGGATGCGGCAACCATTCCAATCACGAAGGACATGACCACGGACATGGCGTGGAGGCTCACGAGGGGCATGATCACGGACACGATCACGACCATCAAGGACACAGCCACGAGGGGCATGACCACGGACACGAAGGACATAATCACGAGGCAGAGGCTCACGAAGGCCACGATCACGGCAACGGGGGGCACGACGGCGAGATCGTGGTGAGCCTTGAGCGACAGAAGACGTTCGGGATAACTACCGAGGCCGTGACCGCAGGGGATTTCGCCGAGGTGATCCACACAAGCGGCCAGATTCTTTCAGCAATGGGAGACGAGATGACTGTGGTGGCAAAGACCTCAGGCATCATCAGTTTCGGAAGGCTGACCGAGGGCTCGGCTGTGGGCAAAGGCTCGCTCATCGCGACAATCTCGTCCAAGGAACTGGGCGGCGGTGACCAGCTGGCCAAAGCCAAGGCCGCGTTCGAGGCCGCCAGGAAAGAATATGAGCGCGACCTCCTGCTCAGCAAGGACAATATCGTCAGCGAAAGTCATTTGGATCAGAGCAGACTGGCCTATGAGCAGGCCAAGGCCGAGTACGACGCGTTGGCTTCCGGAACGACAAAGGACGGAAATGTCAGCGTCACTTCCCCACTTGGCGGATTCATCAAGAAACTCTCAGTCTCCCAAGGCGACTATGTCGAGACGGGAACCCCGATCGCGGTTGTCAGCCAGAACAGAAGGTTGAGGCTCCGCGCCGATGTCTCCGAGAAATACTACGGACTCGTCAGCGGAATCAAGGACGCCAACTTCTCAACATCCTACAGCGACGAGACCTACAATCTGAAGGCTTTGAACGGCCGGTTGGTCGGCTACGGAAAGGCCTCTGACGGAGACTATTATATTCCTGTGACATTCGAGTTCGACAACAAGGGAGACCTTATTGCGGGATCCTATGTGAATGTCTATCTGAAATCATCCTCGTCCTCAAGGGCCATAAGCGTTCCGGTCGGAGCGGTGGTCGAGGATCAGGGAGTTTACTACGTTTTCGTGCAGAATGACGAGACCGGCTTCCTCAAACGCGAGGTCAAACTCGGACAGTCTGACGGGCAGAGAGTCCTGATAAAGAGCGGATTGAACGAAGGCGATGTTGTTGTGGCTACAGGTGCCATCCAGGTGAAACTCGCTTCCGTAACAGCCGTTCCGGCAGGTCACACACACAGTCATTAGGCCTATGGAACAGCTCAAACACGAAAACGGACTGTTGAACGGAATCATCCGGTTCTCACTCAACAACCGAATGGTGATCCTTGTGATCGCCGCACTCTGCCTCGTAGCGGGGATATATTCAACAATGCACACTGAAGTCGATGTGTTCCCGGATCTGAACGCGCCGACTGTGGTCGTGATGACGGAAGCAGAAGGGATGGCTCCGGAAGAGGTCGAAAGACTCGTCACTTTCCCTATCGAGACCGCCGTCAACGGTGCGACAAACGTGCGCCGCGTACGCTCGTCATCCGCAACCGGATTCTCTATCGTCAACATCGAATTCGACTGGGGAACAGACATTTACAAAGCCCGCCAGATCGTCTCCGAGAAAATAGCGATGGTCGGTGCTGACCTTCCAGAGAATGTCGGCAACCCGACTCTCGGACCTCAGGCCTCAATCCTCGGCGAGCTGATGATCATCGGCCTGACCGCCGACACGACCTCTATGCAGGACCTTCGCACGATCGCCGACTGGACGATCAGGCCAAGACTCCTCTCGACCGGCGGCGTTGCCCAAGTCGCGGTGATGGGCGGAGACATCAAGGAATATCAGATCCTGATGGACCCAGGCAAGATGCGCCGTCACGGAGTCTCGATGGACGAGGTCATCTACGCCGTCAAAGGAATGAACCAGAATGCCTCCGGCGGCACTCTCTATGAATATGGCAATGAATATATCGTCCGTGGCCTTCTGTCCACCAACGATATAGACGAACTGAAAAAGGCTGTGGTGAAGACCTCGGAGAATGGTTTGCCGATCACATTGGACGCAATCGCTGACGTGCGTATCGGCCCCAAGACTCCGGTTCTCGGCGTAGCCTCCAACGACGGCAAGCCTGCCGTGCTGCTGACCGTGACCAAACAGCCGAACACCAACACTTTGGCTCTCACCGGAAGGCTTGACAACGCACTTGGCGAGCTCAAGGCGAACCTCCCGGCTGACGTTAAGATAAACTCACAGATTTTCCGCCAGTCCAGGTTCATCGACAGTTCGATCGACAACGTGAAGAAGTCCTTGATCGAGGGTGCGATATTCGTGATAATCGTGCTGTTCATATTCCTGATGAACTGGCGCACCACCATCATCTCCCTCATCTCAATCCCGCTTTCCATCGTCTTCTCTTTGCTGGCGATCCGTTGGATGGGACTGACGATCAACACGATGAGCCTCGGCGGAATCGCCATCGCCATAGGTTCGCTTGTGGACGACTCGATTGTGGACGTGGAGAATGTGTTCAAGCGATTGCGGCAGAACCGAGAAAAACCTGAAAATGAGCGGGAGAGCGTAATCAAAGTTGTTTACGAGGCCTCGAAAGAGGTCCGTATGCCGATGCTTAACTCAACGCTCATCATCATCGCGAGCTTCCTGCCTCTCTTCTTCCTCTCCGGAATGGAAGGAAGGATGCTCAAGCCGCTGGGAATCACGTTCATCATCTCCCTGATGGCATCCACGCTTGTGGCACTGACTGTCACACCTGTCCTTAGCTCATTCCTTCTCGGCTCACAGAACAGCGACAAGACCGGCAAGGAACCGACTCTGGTACGCTGGCTCAAGAAGTACTATGAAAAGGCCCTCAACTGGTCTGTAGGACACAAAAAGAGTTTACTCTTCGGCGTCGGAGCGCTGCTTGCGGCTGCTGTGGTGATGTTCTTCACCCTCGGCGGAAGCTTCCTCCCGGCCTTCAACGAAGGCTCGTTCACAATCTCCATCAGCACTGTTCCTGGAATATCCTTGGAGGAGTCTGACCGCATGGGCCGCACGGCGGAGGAGCTCCTGCTCAGCATCCCGGAGATCAAGACCGTGGGTCGTAAGACAGGCCGGGCGGAACTCGATGAACACGCATTCGGAGTGAACAGCTCTGAGTTTGAATGCCCGTTCGAGCTTGGTAAGAAAACCAGAAAGCAGTTGACCGAAGAGGTACGTCAGAAATTAGCCGTGCTTCCTGGAGTGAACATTGAGATCGGAGGTCCTATCTCTCACAGAATCGATGCGATGCTCTCCGGAACAAAGGCCAACATCGCCATAAAGTTGTTCGGCTCGGATCTCAACAAGATGTACGAGATCGGCCAGAAGATCAAGACATCAATCTCTGGTGTGGAAGGCATCGCTGACATCAATGTCGAGCAGCAGGTCGAAAGGCCGGAGCTGAACATCACCCCGAAGCGCGAGATCCTTGCCCGCTACGGAATATCACTGCCGGAGTTCGCCGAAGTAGTGAGGGTGATGATGGAAGGCGAAGTAGTTTCGACAGTCTATGAGGGCAACCGCTCGTTCGACCTCACGTTGAAAGTCAACGATGACGCCCGTTCAAGCATCGAGAGGATCTCAGACCTGACCATAGACACTGGTGACGGCAAGAAGGTTCCGCTCTCATACGTGGCCGACATAAAGTCCGCCGCCGGCCCGAACACCATCAACCGCGAAAACGTCAGCCGCAAGCTGGTCGTATCCTGCAACGCTACCGGAGGAGAGCTCGCCAAGGCAGTCGGAGCGATCAGGGAAAAGATAGCCGAGAACATCGAACTGCCTGAAGGTTACCACATCGAGTACGGAGGACAGTTCGAGAGCGAGGAACGGGCATCCAAGACCATCGCCCTCGTGAGCATATTCAGTATATTCATCATCTTCATGCTTCTGTACGGAGAGTTCAAGAACATCTCGCAGTCGCTCGTCGTGCTGCTGAATCTGCCGCTGGCGCTCATCGGAGGGGTATTCGCCATATTCTTCACCGACGGGATCCTGAGCATTCCGGCCATCATCGGCTTCATCTCGCTGTTCGGCATCGCGACCCGCAACGGCATGCTGCTGATCGACCGGTACAACGTGCTCGCTTCGCAGGGGCATTCACGTGAAGAGGCCGTGATGATCGGTTCGCTGGACAGATTGAACCCGATTCTTATGACAGCCATCACCTCGGCTCTTGCCCTGCTTCCGCTGGCACTCGGTGGCGACCTGCCAGGCAACGAGATCCAGTCCCCTATGGCTAAGGTGATCCTCGGCGGACTATTCTCCTCCACCCTGCTGAACGGGTTTGTCGTGCCGGTAATCTATCTCATCAACTCCAAGTCCAAGAAACATGGCTGATGAAAAAGAAGCTGTCTTGAATTGTTTAAAATGTTCTTTGAGGTTAAAATTCTTCATTTTCTTCCCGCTTCTTCAGTCAGACAGCACCACTGTCTTCCTTGGAAGAAGCGGTCGAAACTGATGTTTTTCACTCTCACATTTTCAGACAAACAAATCAAAACAGCTTCTAAAAGTCACTTCGACAAGATCAGTGACCGAAAAAGCAACACTTTGGTCGCTGAGCCTGTTGAGGCGACTGAAAATCATCGTTACACACTCAATTGGTCGCTGAGCCTGTCGAGGCGAGCCAACCGAAACAACAAGAATTACAGTAATATTTTAATATGAAACACCGTAATATTAATAAGTTATTATTAACTATTTATATCTGTGCAGGAAGCACCTTTGCGGTCTACGCACAGACCTCCACAGAAGCCGTCCTCCGGCAAATAGAGACAAACAATCCGCAGCTGAAAGCCGCTGCCGCTGAAGTGGAAGCCGAGAAACTGGCCAACCGTGCAGACGCATTGCTGGAGAACCCGGAGTTCGAGTTCAACTACCTTTGGGGAGCCGACGGCATCGGCAACAGACGTGACTTCCGCGTTACCCAAGCGTTCGATGCAGCCACTCTGACCGGTATGAAATCCAGACAAGTAGCCGGACAGAACGAACTTGCCACACTGCAATACAAAGCCGAGAGGCTTAACGTGCTACTCGAAGCCAAGCAAGCCTGCATCGATCTTATCTACTACAACGCCCTTAAAGCCGAACTGGACACTCATCTGTCCCAGGCACAGACTCTCGTGTCATCTTTTGAGAAAAGGCTGAAAGCCGGTGGAGCCAATGTCCTCGACCTCAACAAGGCCAAGGTGCATCTGACAAGCGTACGTGGCCAGATCTCACAAGTCGAAGTTGAGCGTCAGACCCTGCTGGCGAAATTGAAGAGCCTCAACGGTGGGAACGACATCGCTCTTGAAGATTCCGCCTACGGCCTTTCAGACAACTTGCCATCCGATTTCGATTCGTGGTACGAGTCGGCTTCGCAGAAAAATCCAGTCCTGCAATATGTCCGTCAGGAGGTTACTGTAGGCAAAAAACAGTTGTCCATCGACAAGACTGCCTGGGTACCTGAACTGACCGTCGGCTATATGAGCGAACTCACGACATCAGACAAGTTTCGAGGCGTGACAGTGGGTGTGAATATTCCTCTGTGGAGCAACGCCAACAAAGTGAAGCAGTCTCGCGCGAAGATCGCCGCCGCAGAATCCCGCAAGGCTGCCGCAGAGCAGCAGTTCTATTTCGACCTTCTGGTCCAGTACAACCGCGCCGCCAGCCTAAAGGAGAACTCCGAACTGATGCGCGCCTCCCTAAGCGAGACCGACAGCCGCGACTACCTGCTGACAGCCCAGTCCCGAGGCGAGATCTCGATGATTGAATATCTCGTCGAGACCGACCAGTACTATGAAGCCCTGGAGCAGACCCTTTCAGCCGAGCGTGACTATCACCAAGCCCTCGCCCAGCTGAACGCTGTGGAGCTTTAGCCTGTTTTAGCCGATGCACAGCCACGAACTTGGCACATCGACATCTGACGTTGCGCGGCTGCTGCTCGAATTCTTGTGGCACCTAACCAACTAATAATGAGCATCAAAAGGTATCTCGTGATCCAATTTTATGAACCACGAGATATTTCATCATATTGACAATCAAGGCATTATCTGCCACGCCAACGAAGCAAGTGTTGTTGCTGTGGCACTCAACCGATTGAATATCAAGCATAATGACTGTCTCGTGGTTCAATTTCATGTACCACGAGACAGCTCTCTTACTTGATAATCAGGGCATTATCCGCCAAGACATAAATTACATTTTGAAGTCTGAGTTGAATTGTCTAAATTGCAAGCGATTAAATTGACCAGTGACTGAATATGAGTCGCCGTGAACCAGCCTCAGATAATCGCTTATGATGAGGCTCTTTTAAACTTACTAAACTAATGACTATGATAGGGTCGAGATGCGGGAGCCATCAGGGAAACACTGTGGCACACATATTCCAAAGGGCACGGAATGGATTCGTTGTGTTCTACAACGTCAAAGATTCACTGTTTTTCATCACATCATTTTGTATTATCGCCCGACGGCATGGTGTCAAGGTGTTGGCACTATGCCTGATGTACAATCATGTTCACATTCTGCTGGACACAGATGACAAAGAATCTATAAGACTGTTCATCAAGGATCTGATGTCGTACTTCTGCAAATCATACAACCGCAGGTATGGGCTTTCCGGAGTGCTGTTCGATAGCTACGGTGTGTCGCTGAAGAAAGGAGACAAAGCCATTAGGACAGCTTTGGCTTACGTCAACAACAACCCGGTCGAAGATCACATCTGCGGGAAAGCCGAGGAGTGGCGATGGAACTTTCTGGCATATTCGGACTCTGACCACCCATATTCAGAGAAGGTCAATTTAGGCATTGCATCAAGAAGGCTGAGGAGAGCGGTGGCCAAAGTGAAGTACCTGCATGCGACCGAAAGACCTTTGACATACGAAGTGCTTGACAACCTCTTCGACTCGCTTGCCATAAAAGAAAAACAACAACTGGTGGACCTGATAATCAATGAATATGCAATCGTTGATTTCCGCCAGGCCATCAGTTTTTATGGCGATTACGACAAGATGCTTATAGCATTCGCCAGCAACACTGGAAGTGAATACGAGATCAGCGAGCCTTTTGACCCGCATTCCGGTCAGGCATACCGGAAAATGGCGGACTATCTGGCCAGGGACAACAGGTTCAAATCAATCGGCGAGGTGATCAATCTCCCATTAGGAAAGTTAGTGGAATATTTAGACGAACTTGTCAGCCAATGTGGCGTCAGGCAATGCCACGCGATGAAGTTCCTGCACATTATCCAGAATCGCCTTGGCACCTAAATACTTGATAATGTGCAAAATAAACTTTCTCGTGGTTATCATTTAGGAACCACGAGAAAGCCTTTTTAATTAATAATCAATACATTATCTGCCAAGCCCTCCGAAAAAGCTCGTTTGGACTGTGATGTCTCAGCTTGAAATAATAATCCAAATCTGCGATCTTGGCTCGATGAAAGGCTATGCGCTCCAGCGAAGCTACTCTAGGGCGGCGATGCACTCGAGTCCCTTGTTTAGAGAGACGGTAATCCTATTCATTGGAACCAGCAAAGCTACTCTGCGGCGGCGATGCACTCGATCTCGACGAGGGCTCCTTTCGGGAGAGTCTTGACGGCAAAGGCGCAGCGGGCGGGGTAAGGGGCCTTGAAGAACTCGGAATAGATTCCGTTCATCGCGGCGAAATCATTCATGTCGGCAAGGAATACGGTGGTTTTCAACACCTTGTTGAGATCGGAGCCAGCCTGTTCAAGGATAGACTTGAGATTGGTCAGGGACTGGCGAGTCTGCTCCTCCACTCCACCTTCCGGGAATGCACCGGTCACTGGGTCAATCGGGAGCTGGCCGGAAACGAAGATGAAACCGTTATGCTCAATGGCCTGGCTGTACGGGCCGATGGCGGCAGGAGCCTTTTCTGTGCTTATCTGTCTCATAAAATCAAATTTTTGCCAAATTTAGGAAATTGAAAAGTAATTTGCCAAAAAACAGAGTAAAAGGGCTTCCAGGAAACTTCGCAAACATAGTAGTAAGCGTTAATAAATGAGATGCTGCTTTGAATAGTTTGAAATGTTCTTTGAGGTGAAATAATCTTCATTTTCTTCCCGCTTCTTCAGTCAGACAGCACCGCTGTCTTCCTTGGAAGAAGCGGTCGGATCTGAAGTTTTTCACTCTCATCTCAACCCTGCGCCCGAACCTCGGCAATCGAACTTGTCCGGGTTGCCGAGGTGAGCAACAGGGGAAGAGCTTGCTCTTAACCTTCAAACAAACAATTCAAAACAGCTTCTATGCGTTAAAAAATGAGTCCACTTGAAAAAGTACCATTCGCCACTTTTCACCCCCGTTGGAAGTACCTGTGTGGCACATATTTTTTCGAAAAAGACTTTTTTCAAGTGGACTCAAAAATAAGTTGGTAAAGATTTGGCGGTATTTTAGAGGATGATGCCTTTGGGAGGTAGGAGTGTGCCGGTGGCACATGGCTGATGGGAAAAGACATATAGACCGAAAAGACATTCAAAGATAGCCAAGTTATTCTTTAAGGATTACATAATTGGTGGTAAAATGTGTAAATTTGTAGAACGAACATTAAAAACACATTTTACTATGGCACTCGAACAACAGATCCAGAAGGACATAATGGAGGCGATGAAGGCTCACGACGAGTCACGCCTCAACGCGACAAGAGGCATCAAGTCTGAGATTCTCCTCGCTAAGACATCAGGAGCCGAGCATGAGCTCTCCGATGCTGACGTGCTTAAGATCATCCAGAAGCTCGTGAAGCAGCGCAAGGAGTCAGCAGAACTTTACACTCAGGGCAACAGGCCGGAACTCGCCGAGAAAGAACTCGCCGAATTGAAGGTGATGGAGGCCTACCTGCCGAAGGCACTTTCCGAGGAAGAGGTCAGGAATATTCTTAAAGAGGTTGTCGCCGAGGTTGGAGCCACAAGCCCTAAGGACATGGGCAAGGTTATGGGAGCGGCGACCAAGAAGTTGGCAGGACAGGCTGACGGCCGTTTGATCTCGACTATCGTAAAGGAACTGCTCGCACAGTAGTATTTTATAAATATTTGCACAGTAGTATTTTATAAATATTTGAAGAACAACAGCATCTATGATTAAGGAATCACGGAATATTGCTGCTGCGATCGCCGCGCTGACATTGTCGGTCGCGGCTTTCGCGCATAGTAAAGAGAATGTGGCCGCCGGCGCTTCGACAGGCTCAGCGACCGGGCAGGATCTCTACAAGGAGTTCCAGAATCCGCCGAAATCCGCCCGCCCGAGGGTGTGGTGGCACTGGATGAACGGAAACATCACAAAGGACGGCATCAAGAAGGATCTTCTGTGGATGCAGAAAACCGGGATCGTGGGATTCCACAACTTCGACGCCGGGCTTGAAACCCCACAGATTGTGGACAAACGGCTCATCTACATGACTCCGGAATGGAAGGAAGCTTTCAAGTACGCCATCAACCTCGCCGACAGCCTTGACATGGAGATGACCATCGCCAGTTCCCCGGGATGGAGCGAAACCGGAGGCCCTTGGGTCAAGGACGAGGACGCGATGAAGAAACTCGTCTGGAGGCAGATCGAAGTAAAGGGCGGACAGCCTGTCAATCTGAAACTCCCGGAAGGATTCGACATCACAGGGCCGTTTATGGATTTCACAGGATCGTTCGACGGAATCTCACAGGTGTTCCTTAGGAAAAAGTTCTACAGGGATATAGCCGTTGTCGGAGTGAGACTCTGCGACAAAGACATCAATCTCAAAGAGTTGTACCCAACAATAACCTCAAGCGGATGCGACGCGGCAAGCGAGGAAATGCTCGAAAGGATCACCGGCGACAGCGTCGGAGACTACCTCGACGTCAAAGCCGACAAGAACGGCAAGTGCTGGATCCAGTACGAGTTCGCCGAGCCGCAGACCATCAAGGCCGTGGTGGTCTCCGAACTCAGGAAGGACACGAATCCTTACGTCCACACGAAGGAACTCCAGTACAGCGACGACGGAGTCAACTTCAAGAGCATCAACCTTTCCTATCAGGCCACGGCGCAAAGGACATACGCGATCCCGGCGACCACAGCCAAATATTTCAGACTCAGCCTTAAAGACAACAAAGGAAAGAAGGACTGCGAATTCGGAATAGCCCAATTCGCACTCTCTACGGTCACAAGAATCCAACTCGCCGGAGACAAGGCCGGCAACAGTTTCTACCGCTTGCTCTGGATGGAGGACACTCCGTACAGCAGTGAGGCGGCCAGACTTGAGGATGTGGTCGATCTCACACCATACGTCAAGGACGGCACTCTCACATGGAACGCTCCGGAAGGCAACTGGAGAATATTCCGTTTCGGCTACAGCCTGACCGGCAAGACCAACCATCCCGCCTCACCGGAAGCCACCGGCCTTGAGGTTGACAAGCTCGACCCGAAAGCCATCACTGAATATTTCCACAACTACCTCCAGACCTACGTCGAGGCCTCCGGCGGAAAGCTCGGCAAGGACGGCATTGAATATCTCCTAACGGACAGCTACGAGGCCGGAGCGCAGACATGGACCGGGAATATGTTCGAAGAGTTCAAGGCACGCAAAGGCTACGATCTTCTCCGTTGGATGCCGGCGCTGACCGGAATGGTTCTGAACAGCACGGAAGAGACGGAGCGTTTCCTGTTCGACTGGAGAAGGACAATCGGGGACATGATCTCCGAATATCACTACGACCTCCAGAACGAGATCCTCAAGCCTTACGGAATGAAGCGCTACACGGAGAGTCATGAGAACTACCGCGCCAACCTCACCGACGGGATGGACTGCAAGCGTTACGCCGAGATTCCGATGTCAGCCTTCTGGATGGACTACAAGAACGGAAACATATTCAATCCTCGTTTCGAGGCCGACGTGCGCGAATCCGCCTCCGTGGCTCACATCTACGGCCAGAACATCGCCGCCGCGGAGTCGTTCACATCCGACGGCTACAGGGACGGGGCCTGGGTCTTCTCCCCTGCCGTGCTCAAACCAACAGCCGATGCAGCGATGGCCGCCGGACTGAACCGATTCGTGATCCACACATCACCTCACCAGCCGGTTGACGACAAGGTCCCGGGACTCGGTCTCGGAAAATACGGCCAATGGTTCGACCGTCACCAGACCTGGGCCGACCAGGCGAAGGCGTGGACGGATTATCTGTCCCGCAGCTGTTATATGCTTCAGCAAGGTCGTTTCGTGGCCGATGTCGCCTACTACTACGGTGAGGACAACAACGCAACGGGAATAATGCTCAAGAAAGTCCCGGCCCTTCCTTACGGCTACAACTACGACTATTTCAGCCCGTCCGTGATTCGTGATCTGGCCAAGGCCGAGAACGGGCTTATCACTGTGCCAAGCGGAATGAAGTACAAGGTTCTGATGCTTGACGCCAACGTGAAACACATGTCAATCGACATCCTGCGGAAGATCAAGGTGTTCGCGGACGCCGGAGTCGTGATCTGCGGAGCCAAGCCTCAGAAACTCGCCGGCAACACCGGCACGGAGGAAGAGTTCAAGGCACTTGTGAAAGACATCTGGAACTCCGGGCGCAAGAATGTAACGGCAGGAGTGCCGGCGGAAAAAGTCCTTTCCGCCATGAGTCTCAAACCCGATTTCAGCATAGCAAGCGGAAACAACAAGGACATCAAGTTCGTCCACAGAAACCTTTCCGATGGTGAAATCTACTGGGTGACAAACCTTTCCAAGGACACGAGAGACATCACGGCTTCATTCAGGACAACGGGCAAAAAGCCTGTAATCTGGCACGCGGAGGACGCTTCAACCGAACCGGTCAGCTATGAGATCGCTGACGGCAGGACCATCGTAAAGATGAGCCTGACACAGCACCAGTCTGCCTTCGTCATATTCACAGAAAACACCGATGTGGCGAAAGTTGAGCTGCCTGAGACAAGCGAAGAGACAATCGTGGAGCTCAACACTCCTTGGTCAGTCAAGTTCCAGCAGGGACGCGGAGCGCCGGAAACCGCCACTTTCAATCAACTCGCATCCTTGACCGAGAGTTCCGAGCCGGGAATCAAGTACTTCTCCGGAGCGGTGACATATTCGAACATATTCAAGTTAAAGAAGAAGGAAATTCGAGGCAAGGATTCCGTCATTCTGGATTTAGGTGATGTGAAAGATCTGGCGGAAGTGACCGTGAACGGAAAGACTTTGGGTGTGTTCTGGAACGCTCCGTTCAAGGTTGACATCACCAAAGCAGTGAGGAACGGCGACAACACCATCGATGTCAAGGTCATCAATATGTGGCACAACCGCCTCGTGGGCGATGTTCAGCCGGGTGTGACGAAGAAGATCACCTACACCCAGATGGAGTTCTTCAAGCCTGAGGAGCCGCTGCTCCCGGCCGGACTTATAGGGCCAGTCAGAATTATAGGAGAAACAACGACCAAATAATTGATCATGAATATTAAAAGACTAATTTCCGCATTGATGGCAATCACCGCCTGTGTTTCGGTTTCCGCTAAGAAACCGTTGAAACCGACACTCAGATTCGGTTCGGATGGAGAATTCAAGATTCTTCAATTCACTGACACTCATCTAATTCCTTCCAATGAGACAACTCCGCTTGTCTGGGAGAACATCAGGAACGCCATCACAGCGGAAAAGCCAGACCTGATCATGCTGACTGGCGACCAAGTCTATGCCAAGCCTGCTCTTGAGAACTACAGGATCCTTCTTGACACACTCGACAAATTCGGTGTGCCTTACGGGATTGTCTTCGGCAACCACGACAAGGAGTTTGACCAGACCAACGCCGCACTTTTGAAAGATGCGATGACCAGACCGCTTTGCGTCGCCGGAGACACCCCGGGTCTGCACGGAGAAGGCAATTATTTCCTTGAGGTAAAGTCTCACTCAGCGGACACGACCGGCTCTGTCGTATGGTGCTTCGATACCGGAAGCGAATCGCCGCTTTCCAAGAAAGCCATCAAGAGCTATGACTACGACTACGCCCATTCTGACCAGGTGGAATGGTACGGCAAGACAAGCGGCACCATCACCTCAGCACACGGCGGAAAGCCGCTTCCTTCCGTGGCGTTCATGCATATTCCTCTCCCTGAATATGCCTACGCGTACAGAGAAGACCTGAACTTCAAGGCGTACGGCACCCACCGTGAGACAATCTGCTCCTCGCATTTCAACTCGGGTCTTTTCTGCAAGATGCTTGAGTGCGGGGACGTGATGGCGGTCTTCTGCGGGCACGACCACGACAATGACTGCTCTGTCGGCTACTACGGCATCATGCTGGCCTACGGGCGGTACAGCGGCGCGGCGACAGTTTACAACAACATCGGAATGAACGGCAGCAGAGTCATCGTGCTCCATGAGGGCGAACGGAAACTCGATTCGTACATCCGCCTGCGTGACGGCTCGACCAAAGACCTGACGCATTATCCTGAATATTACCAATGACAGCCTGTGGTCACCGAGCCTGTCGAAGCGACATGATCGTTTCAACTTGTAACGTCGCTTCGACAGGCTCAGCGACCGAGGATTTGCTCAGCGACTAGTAATACAGCTCAGTGACCGAAACCAAAGATAACCATTTTAAACCAACGATATTATGAAAACAGTTTTGAAAGCGCTCTGCGCGGCTGGAGTGATGCTTTTAGGCATGGCATTGCCGGCCGGGGCGCAGACATCCTCCGGGGATGTCAAAGGGTACATGTACGAAGCCAACCTGATGGTCGGTGTGATGCAGATGGCCTACGGCAGCGATGAGTTTCCGTCTCGCCATTATTACAGGAAAGAGCTCAGTGATTTCTATGAGACATACACCGGAGATCCTGGCTTTTCAGCCTTCTACACAGCGGATTTCAATGTCTATCTCACCAAGTGGCTGAAAGTCGGAGCCAGCGCGGGCTACGCCAAAGCGTGGGCGAACGTGTTCGACCCTCGGGGCTACAAGAAGATCGGAGAAAAGACCTTGAACGACTACTCTCTGCTTGGACAGGCTAAATTCACATTCATCAACAGGCAGTTGTTCAGGATGTACGCCGGAATCGGTGCCGGAGCCTCCGTCTGGGCCGGGAAAGACCGCGGAGAAACATATTCCAAGATTCTCCCTGCCGTAGAGTTCATTCCGCTGGGTTTCCAATGGATGGATCATAAGATATACACGACGCTTGAGATTGTGGCCGGCACCAGAATGGGCGGAGTCAGAGGTGGATTAGGTTACAGATTCTAAACTTGAATATCATGAAAAGAATTTTATCAATCGCGACAGTGATCGCTGCGACAATTATCGCTGCATCATCATGCAGCAAGGCTGAGAAAGAGTTTTCAGGCAGCGATGGTGAGGTGACATATTCAATGGGCCCTTACATGATGTGCATCGCCAACAACCTGATAGTTGACAACCTCAAGATTCTGGAGTACAAAATCAAAGGAAAGGCCAACATCCAAAGCAAGACTTCTGTCATGACACCGGATGACCCGTCATACAGAATCCCGGGAGTAAAGGTTGAGAAAGCGGCGGAAGACAGCACGTGGACCGTCTCCAACAAAGATCTGGAATACTGGTTCCTCGGCGACTCCTCCTACCCTACCGACTACACGATCACAGCAAGGATGCTGCCCGGAGACTACAATCACTTCCACAGCTGGAAAGTCACAATCGAGGGAGAAAGACGTGAGCAGAAAGGCTACTCCTGCAAATTCACCACGCCGGAAGAGCCTCTCACCTACACGATCGGGGACACGGGATATTCATGGGGCAGCTGCAAGGGGCAACTGAATATGCTTGTGTACAAAGACGGCAAGTCCATTGATTCGATCGTCATGATCCTCCGCGGCGGGCTTGACGACTACAGCCTTGTCAGAACGTATTAATCGCTCCGGACAGACATCGTCACACCTTTAGTCTGATCAATCATGAGGATAAACGTAACAGGAGCGGCCTTAGCGACGCTCCTTGTTTTTTGTACAGGATTTAAGGCAAGCGCACAGGGCACGCTTCTGAAAGAGGCCAGATACGAAGTGAACCTGACAGTCGGCATTGTACCTGGCGCACTGGTTTCATCCAATGAGTTTCCGAATTCGACGGTACGACATAATCATGACTTATACTATTTCTACGAACCGTACTATTCAACCGGGATGTTTCCTGAAGTGTCTATGGATGCCAACATTATACTTAAGAAATGGTTGAAAGTCGGAGGAAAGCTAGGGTACTACACCTTGTGGGGAGACTTGATCGACCCGAAAACTCATAGAACGATCGGGAAAAAAGAGTTTTCCGACTTTTCTCTTGCGGGTCAAGTCAGATTCACCTTTTACGAAAAGCCTCCGTTCAGTGTCTATGCTGGTATAGCGGCCGGAGCGACCTACAGACATGGCAATGATCAAGGCCACAGCATGTCAAAATTGCTTCCAGCCTACGAGGTACTCCCTCTTGGCTATCAAATCTCCTACAAATCCGTCTATGGCATAATAGAATGCGCCTTCGGCTCCATGGTTCTCGCAGGCCGTTTCGGTATCGGCTACAGATTTTAACGAAACGCGATTTTTCGAGAAGATGTTTTGATTTGTTTGTATAGCACCTTTCAAGATTAGTCTAGCATAATATAGCGAGAAGGCTTTTCTAATATATTGTGACACATCATTGGTACAGGAAATGCGCTTCTGGTGTACCAAACGGACTATGACATGCCGTTGGTACAGGAAACGGGCTTCTGGTGTACCAACCAGACGAAGTATTCAGGAGAACTCAGCGAATCTGTCGGTTACAATAGTTGAGAAAAAGGCTGGTTCCCGAAGGAGCCAGCCTTAATAATGAATATAATAGGGGTTAAATCACCTATTCAGCCTTGGTAACCTCCCAAGCCTGTTTGCCGTTGTATGTAATCTCTTTGGACACATAACCGTCTGGAACCCAGTTGGCATTCTTACCATTAATCTTATCAGCAACACTATTCGATGGATCAAAACCTACGAATACTCCACCTGTGACATTTATGGTACATTTATTTGCATCCACTGAGCTATCAAGACAATTTATCAAGAATGCAGGATCTCCTGCACATTCAAACACACCATCATAAATATTCAAGGTAGCATTCTGTTTCCATCCCGGTCTTAAGTAAATAACTGCCACTTTTTCAGAAGGATCGTTATTCTTATCCCAACCGGCATAAAAATAACCGCCATAGATATTAGCTATTCCATTGATAATGGTTACTGCATTATTAGCCTCACCACCGCTACCACCTTTAACAGTTAAATTACCATAAATATTCACTGTCAATTTAGTTGAGCTTGTGTTGCTTCCCATAATTTCGATTGCACAAGCCCCATTTCCATCAGTACTATTAGAAGGACCTTCTATACTTCCACTACCGCTTATATTAACAGTTCCAGTCTTATTGGCAGTAGAAATTGTTTCCCCAACATCTGACCTATATGATGAAGATGGAGTTATTTTTCCTTTTTCACCTACAACAAGATTATATCCATTCGTCAAAGAAAGGTATGAGCTTTCCAATTCTATTGTGCTATTCACCAATACAGGTGCTGTTTTTGAACTGGTTATCGCTTTTTTCAAACTTGCCTCATCAGTAACCTCAGTGGCTTTTACAACCCTGTACCAATCACCGTCTTTTACCACGCCATAACCATCGGCAACGAAATTGGCGACAGGATTCTCGGAATGTGACGCGGCAGGATTGTACTTGTAGAACTCACCACCGGTTACAGAAATAATGGCCTCTTGGTTAGTATCATACTTATTAAGGGTATATGTCTCGCTTCCATACCATTTACCACCATTAATATAGATTTTAGAATTCCAATAACGTGCATAAGCACATACATTGGCACTATAATATGAAGCATCACCTTCTATAGTCAAAGAAGCACCGACATTAACATAGAACAGAGGGTTAACATTCTTCTGAGCGGAATCTCCAAATGAACCAGAACCTTTAATTGTCAACGATCCTCCATCTATGTTGACTCCTGTGCAGTTTGGTTCATATCCTGTAATATTCACATTCTTACCATTCAGATTGATGGTAACCTTATTATCTGAATATACCGTCAGCTGCGAAACTTCCATGTCTTTGAGAATGGTAATCTCCTTAGTGGCATCTTCAGAAGCTTCAATCGCAGTTTGAAGTGAAGAATACTTCATTCCATCATATTCAGATACAGCCTCGGCCACCTCAGTATACCAAACATTTTTAGATTCAATGTATGTCCGTCCTATACCATACCCTTCAGCCAAATAATCCTTGCAGGAGTCATCGGAGAACTTGCCGCCGGAGATTTCTATTGTGGCGTTCTCATAATCCGGATATTGGGACGCTTTATCAACATAAACCGTCTGGCATGGAACTACAATGCGGCTGTCGCCTACGCATCCTTTCTTAGTATCAGGATCAGTTGTGGTGAACGTACCACCCTTGATGGTCACCTTGCCGCCACGGCAGAGGACACCTACACCTCTCTCGATCTCAAATGTACCGTCGTTGACGATAATGATGTCCTTCCATGCCGCATAGATTCCGCAGGCAATCGAATTTCTGACATTGTATGCCTCATCAGACATCTGTCCCTTGAAGGTACCGCCGTTGATGGTGATGGTGTTCGGCTTCTCGCGCAGAGCAGTGTTCGTCTCATCATAAGGGTACATCCGCTTATTACCGTTTGTCAGGATGACAGCATTGTTGGACGAAGTGAACGTACCACCATTAATTGTGATGGTTGAACTTGTCAATGTACTTGTGGCAATCGCGCCCTCCACACCGGTGATGTTGCAGTTGTCGAACGTGATGTGCTCATTCTGGCGTCCCTGCTTGAAGAAGAGTCCGCCATTCTTTGTCGACACGATGTTTCCGTTCTTGAAATTAACGGTAAGGCCATCCTCGGCGATATAGAAGACATCATCGTCAGCCGTCACGGTGTGGCCGCCAAGATCGAAAGTCACGCTCTTGTCAATCAAGACCTTCTCGGTTGTGACATCGGAGACAACGCTGATTGTCGCTCCTTCAGAAGCCGCAGCCAAAGCGGCGCTCAATGTGGAATATTCTTTTCCATCAACAGTGGCGACCTTAGCCGAACCAGAAGTCTGGATACGGACCGCAAGATTCTTCGTGAGGTTGGCGCTTGCCTTAGTGAATGTGCCAAGCGTTACGGTCTCACCGCTCTTTGTGGTGGCGGTGAAAGTAAGCGTCTTCCCGGAAAGGTCAACCGGATTCAATGTGAAGAATCCACGGAAGGCCTCACCTGCTGCGAAGGAAAGGCCGTTTCCGCCTTCCTCTCCAAGATTCAGGGTGATCTTGCGGTCTTTTGTGCCTTCGGTTATGGTAGAGGTGGTCACATCAAGAGCGCCTTTTGTGACAAACAGGTCTTCGTCTGCGTTGATCGTGACAGAGGTCACATTGTTCGTCGCATCAGTGAAGGTGTGATCAAGGACAATCCATGCCACTTGGTTCTTAAGCTCGAAACTTATGGTGTTCTTACCTTCTGCCTTGGTGGCGGACGCACATGCATAGTCGAATGACTTCAGGTGATCGCTGTTGCCGTTGGCTGTCTGTCTCTGTCCCATAAAAGTGACAGGAACTGAAGTGCTTTGTGTCGCGGCAGGTATTGTGTATGCCGGTAGGCATGCGTAATAGTTAACGTTGTCTTTCAAGGTGAAGCCCTCGCTTTCGAGTTTGGTGGACGTCTCCCCCGAGGTCAAGGAATTAAAGGAAGCCGCGTCCTTATTTCCGAACACCACAACCTTCTCGCCCTCGGCCCAAGTGAACACTAGCTTGCCATTCTCATAGGCCAGACTTTTCGTGTCAACTGACACCGGCTGCTCTATTGTGGCATAGACACCCTCGCCTTTAACCTCCGGAACCAGCTCCTCTGATGTTTCGGAGCATGCCGCCAGTACTGCCAGGGCACACATGGAGGCCATCATTTGTTTTTTCATAATATGGATATTTGAATTTTAAGCGATTATTCACCTGATCCCCAATCTTCGCCGTTTGAATCCTGGCCGGAGCCATACACTTCACCGCTGCCGCAGAGGACAGTTGACAGCGCGAGGTCGATTTCCTCGACCTCCGGTCTTACATAGACACGAACTTCATTAACTTTTTTCATAGAAACTAACGAACTGACCGGAGACTCCTGACCGGCGGTTTAATAACATTGTTTTAGGGAGCAGATACCATAAACGCGGAGTCCAATCCTCGACCTGTCGCAACCGGCTCAAACTTTAGTGTGCGTCTTCTACGCGGAAGACGCGGACTTGTGGTTTAATTGTTTCTAACAATAGCGTAAGATACGTCTATAATATGTGCCCGTATTTTCTCCGGCAGCCGGGTTAGACATGGCTGCCGAAAAAATACGGTCACAAAGTTATATATATGCAAGACTTTTTTCAACTATTAACACCCCTGAACTGCAATTATTATATGGGCTTATTTAGTAATGTTGAAAAAATAAGTTGCATCGATTGATAAGATTGAATACATAGAATCACCCTGAACATTATAGAACGGCTCTTCCGTTTTGTTTTTTGAGCCTTGTGCAAACCCTGTGCAAACCACAGGCACGCAAGAATGGCTCT
>OHZS01000270.1_pt1 | contig 22151 bp, 19 predicted proteins | sample 1580521 | NCBI WGS metagenome assembly OHZS01 (sample SAMEA3882503, study PRJEB24775) | human gut metagenome | biome: human-associated habitat; feature: intestine environment; material: feces | place: Netherlands | collected 2009/2010
TGCTCCAATCGGAGGCGAGATGGCAGGCCTTGAACGCGGCGATGCTGCCGGTGACCCCCAAAAGAATATGCGCCATGGATCAACCGTCCTTCTCGTTGTGACCTGCCGCGACTGCGTCAAGTATATAACCGGGCCGAAGCCTCCGCGCGCTTTGCGGGCGAATCCGAACGGGCCGCGGGTATGGCGGACGGTAGAATCAGGCTGTGGTGATCGACCTCACGCAGGCGGTCAACCGCAATCACAACACATAATCGAAAATACGAAGAGGAGAAATCCCATGTCGTCACCTACCGGTGCGCACGGCGAAGCCGACGCAACCAAACAGGAGAACGAACAGCAGCCGCAGTCCACGGCAAGCACCGACGCCACGCTGAACGCGCGTGCGAAATCGTCGAACGGCGCGAAATCGCAAGGCCCGAAGAAGTGGCTTATCGCGTTGATCGCCGTCATCGCCGCCGTCGCGGTGATCGTCGCCATTGCAGTGACGCGCGGCAAAAACGATGACGCGAACACTTCCGGCGTAACTAAAGCCGACACCGTCACCATCGGGCTCAAACTCGCCCCGGTCAGCCTCGACATCCGCCACCAGTCCGGATCGGCCATCGAACAGGTGCTGATCGGCAACGTCTACGAAGCGCTGCTGTCGCGCGACTCCGACAACAAAGTGCAGCCGGGCCTCGCGAAATCCTGGGACATCTCCAAGGACGGCAAGACCTACGCCTTCCATCTCAACCAGAACATGACCTTCTCTAACGGCGACAAGCTCGACGCTGACGACGTGGCCTGGTCCATCAACCAGCTCAAGGAGAAGCAGTACTACAACGCCAACCAGGTGGCCAGCCTCGACAAGGCCGAAGCGGTGGACGCCAACACGGTCAAGCTCACCCTTTCCACCCCCGACTCCAACCTGCTGTGGTATCTGACCGGACGTCCTGGCCTCGTGTTCGACAAAAACGCCAAATACAACGCGAAAACCGAAGCGGTCGGCTCCGGCCCGTATACCGTCGAATCCTTCGACTCGGCCAGCAAAATGGTGCTCAAAGCCAATGCGAAATATTGGGGAACCGCGCACAAGCCCGCCACCCAGAACGTGGTGATCCGCTTCCTCACCGACGACAACGCAGCGGTCAACGCGCTGAAAAGCGGTGACGTCGACGTGCTTTCCCCGGTGAACGCCACGCTCGCCAAATCATTGGATGCCAGCACATACACGGTGTCCGCGGCCGACGGCAGCGACAAGTTCGTCCTCGCCTTCAACTGCACGAACGCCAAACTCAAGGACAAGCGCGTCCGCCAGGCCATCCGCTACGCCATCAACCACAAGGAGATCATCGCCTCCCGAGGCAACGTCGACTACGCGCTCGGCGGTCCGATCCCGTCCGTCGACCCCGGTTACGAGGACCTGACCGGCCTGTACCCGTACAACGTGGACAAGGCCAAGGAACTTATGAAGGAAGCCGGTTATACCACCGACAAGCCGTTGCGGCTCACCCTCACCTACGCCAACACGTACGGCACCGAACTGGGCGACCAGCTCAAGAGCCAGCTCGCCAAAATCGGCATCGATTTGAAGATCGACTATGTGGAATTCTCCACATGGCTGCAGAACGTGCACGCCAACGGCGACTACGAGCTGTCATTGGTGGACCACGCCGAAAGCCACGACTTCTACAAGTGGACCACGCCGGACTACTACTACCATTACGACGGCAAGCAGGCGCAGAAACTGTACGCCAAGGCTTTGGAAGCCACCGACGAGGCCGACAGCGCGAAATACCTGAAGCAGGCGGCGAAGGCCGTAAGCGAGGACGCGCCGGCGGACTGGCTGTTCGGCTACCGCGTGACGGTGGCCGTCAACAAGCACGTGCAGGGCTTCCCCAGCAAGCTCAGCCAGACGGTGCTGCCGTTGTGGCAGATCTCCAAGAATAAGTAAGGGAACGGTATTTCCATGCGATTCGTGGGAAAGCGGCTGGCGCTGTTCGTAGCGGCTTTGGTGGGCCTGTCCGCGCTGGTGTTCGTGATGCTGCGCGTATTGCCGGGAGACGTCGCCGCGGTCATCGCCGGCACGAACGCCACCCCCGAACGCATTGCGTCGCTGCGCGCCGAATTCGGCTTGGACAAGCCGCTCGTCGCACAATATGGCGATTGGATGGCGGGCCTGCTGCATGGCGACCTCGGCGTGTCCACAGTCGGCGGACGGCCGGTCGCGCGGCAGATCGCCATGCGCGCCGCCGTAACGTTCCCTCTGATTGTGCTGAGCCTGCTGATCGCGCTGGCGATCGGCCTGCCGCTTGGCTGCGCGGCCGTCCTGACTCGCAATCCGCGGCTGCGCGGCCTGTTTCACGGCATTGCGATCGTGGGCGGCGCGGTGCCCGCATTGTGGGGCGGCCTACTGCTGATCCTGCTGTTCTCCCGTGGCACGGGACTGTTGGGATTGCTGCCCGCGCAAGGCTTCCCCGACACCGGCTGGGCCACGCCGGGAAAGGCCCTGTCCTGTCTGCTGATGCCGGCGCTCACCACCGGCATCACAGCCGGCGCGTCCATCATGCGCTACACGCGTGCCGCAGTGGGGGATATGGCCTCATCGCAGGCGGTGGACATGGCCATGGCCTGCGGCATGACCCGCAAACAGGCGGTATTGCGCGTGGCGTTGCGTCTGGCCACTGCGCAACTGGTGTCGGTGGTCGGCCTGACCTTCGCGCAAATGATCACCGGCGTGATGGTGGTGGAAAACCTGTTCGCCCTGCCGGGTCTTGGCGCCATGCTGGTCACCGACGTCGGCAACCGCGACCTGATCGCAGTGCAAAGCGAACTGTTCCTGCTGGCCGCGTTCTTCCTGCTGCTGGGTCTCGTGGTCGATCTGACGCACCGCGCGCTCGACCCGCGGTTGAAGCATTCCGGCGTCGTTTCGGGAAAGGCGGAAGCATGAACGCATCGAAACCCGCACCATCCTCGCAACCGGCGTCGTCCGCGCAAACTACGTCGAGACCCGTGCGATCCGTCACCGACGTGACATCCACTGCCACCATGAAAACCGTGCTTTCGACCATCTGGGCCAAGGCCGGCGGCAAATACGCGCTGATCGTCATCGGAGCATGGCTGCTCGTATCCGCCCTGTCCCTCGTATGGACGCCGTATTCGCTGCTCGACACCAACGGATTCAACGCGTGGGCCTCCCCGTCCGCAGCGCACCCGTTGGGCACCGACGGCACCGGTGCCGACGTGCTGAGCTGGCTGATGGCCGGCTCCCGCACGAATCTCATGATCGCCGTGCTCACCGTCATCGTCGCCGCCGCGATCGGACTGCTGCTGGTCGCCGCCATGGTATCGCGTTCCGGTGCGCTCGCGTCCACATCGGTGGTGGTGGTCGACGCGCTGATCTCCATTCCGACGGTGCTCATCGCATTGATTCTTTCCGTGCCGTTCGGCGCGTCCGCCGCGGTGGTCATCGCCGCCTGCGGTTGCGCGTACGGGCTGAACCTGGCACGCATCCTACGGCCCTCCGCACTGCTCGCCGCACGTTCGGCATACGTCGAATCGGCATTATGGTCGGGGGCAAGCTCCGTCCGCGTGTTCTTCACGCATATCGTGCCGAACACGCTGCCGGTATTGTGCGTGCAGTTGTCCATGAGCGCCGGCACCTCGCTGCTGGCGGAGGCGGGACTCACGTATCTGGGCGTCGGCGTCGGAGCCGGCGTGCCCAGTTGGGGGCATTCGCTGTCCACGTCCGTGAAATTCATCAGCGTCTATCCCATGGCCGTTCTATGGCCCGGCCTGGTCGTCACCATGGTGGTGGTCGCGTTGAACCTGTTCGGCGACGCGTTGCGCGACGCGATCGATCCGCTAACCAATCCCGCGTTGAGGGAGGCCGCATGAGCGCCGTCATACGTCATCTGAACATCGCCATCAACGGCAAGCCGATCGTCGATGATGTCGATTTGGACATCGCCGACGGCGAACGTGTCGGCTTGGTCGGCTCGTCCGGTTCCGGCAAATCGATGATCGCCCGCGCCATGATGGGTCTGCTGCCGGCGACCGCACAGGTGACGGGCAGCGTCGAATTGGGTGGTACGCAGATTGTCGGCGCGTCGGACGCAGCGGTCGCCGACCTGCGCGGACGGTACGTGGGCATGGTGTTCCAGAATCCGTCCGCCGCGTTGAATCCGGTGATGACCGTGGCGCAACAGGTCGGTCTTCCGCTGTACCTGCATTACGATCTGTCGCTTGCCGAACGGTCGGAACGCGTCACAGCGATGCTTGCCAAGGTCGGCCTCGGCGAGGACGTGCTGGCGAAATACCCGCATGAACTGTCGGGCGGCCAACGCCAACGCGTCGGCATCGCCACGGCGCTCGTCACCTCGCCACGGCTGATCATCGCCGACGAACCGACCACCGCATTGGATTCGATCACGCAACGGCAGATCGTGGACCTGCTCACGTCGCTGGTGGACGAGTCGGGCGCGTCGATGCTGTTCATCACGCACGATTTCGCGGTGCTGAACAGGGCCACCACACGCTGTTATGTGCTTGAATGCGGGCGGATCGCGGAATCCGGCGATACGGACGCGCTTCTGGACCAACCGCGCACCGACGCGGGACACAGGCTGGTCCAGTCGGCACGCGCATTGTCGTTGTACGCAGGGCAGGATGTCGGGCAGAAACCCGTACGGAATCCCATGCACAAGGAGGCGGACCATGACTGACACAGATGAGGACATGGTGCTGTGCGGCCGCGGCCTCGACAAATGGTATGGCGCGAAACATGACCGCCGTCAGGTGCTGTTCGGCGTGGATGCGGATGTACGGGCGGGGGAGTGCCTCGCCGTGATCGGCGGCTCCGGGTCGGGCAAGACCACGCTGACCCGCGTGCTGCTGGGACTCGAATCCGCGGACGGCGGCAGCGTCGAATACTGCGGCGAGCCGGTTCGTGGCGATGTGGCGCGCAAGTTGCGCATGCAGTCCGGATTGGTGTTCCAAAGCCCGTTCGATTCGTTGGATCCGCGATGGCGCATCGGCCGATCCATAGGCGAGCCATTGCGAATGCATCATCCGGATTGGCCACGGGAACGCGTCGCGGAACGCGTGGCCGAAGTGCTGGAAATGGTGAGCCTCGATCCGGGAACGTTCGCCAACCGTTTCCCTGTCGACCTGTCCGGAGGGCAGGCGCAGCGCGCTGCGATCGCCCGCGCCATCGTGGACGGGCCGAAGGTGCTGCTCGCCGACGTGCCGATGAGCGCCATCGACGTGGCCGCGCGGGTGCGCATCCTCGACGCGTTCGCCGCGATTCGCGAATCGCAGCCCGATATGGCGATCATCATGGTGTCCCACGATCTGGGCGTGGTGCAGCACATCGCGGACCGCATTCTGGTCCTGCACGACGGGCGCGCGGTCGAAGTCGGCCCGACGGACCAGGTGCTGGGCCATCCGCAGGACGAGTACACCAAGCGATTGGTGCAGGCCGCCTCGCTGTAGGTGTCGCTCCGCATGCCTCATCCGTGCGCGCCATACAGTCTCGCATATTCGTGGTGCGTCTCTTTTCTATAACGATTTGACCGATTGCGTGTCGGTTGATATTGTTGGTTACATGGTTAGTTAGTTATGTAACTAACCATGTAACCAATAGGATGGATGGTCCGGCATGACCGGATGTTCATGATCGGGGGACTGCGATGACGCATGGAACATATCAAAGCCACGGGATGCAACGGCCACGGCGAATCGTGACAATACTGACGGTTCTTGCTTTGAGCATATCGTTGGGCGCGTGCGGCACGGCAGGAGATCGGAAGCAAGAGCAGTCGTCACGGGGCCAGGCGTCCGCCATCAGCGGCGATGCGGACGCCAACGCCGCGGACGCGTCGTATCGGGACGAAATCGCAAAAATCAAGAACTCCGGTAGCACTGAAGCCGCCCAGATTCTCGAGGACGGCAAAATCACGGAAGAGGAGTTGGTCCAGCTCGGTTCCAGCTACGCGCAATGCCTGACCTCGAAAGGCATCACAGTGGACACCGGCGAGGCGCGATACCCCGGTGGGTCGATCAGCCCGTCCTACGGAGACAACGCGCTTGACAAGCGCAACTTGAGCGAAGATGAGATTGCCGCCACCAATGCCGCTGACGAAGCCTGCCAGAATGAGACCCAATACAAGAACATCGTCGACCTGTATCTGAGCCTCAAGGAGAATCCCGAGAACGTCGATACCGACCAACTCGCGCGCCAGCAGAACGACAAGACACTGGCCTGCCTGAAAAAACACGGCATCGTGGACGACTCCGTGACCGCCGACGCCTACGACGAGCTGGCGACGATGGGCGAATCCGGCGGAACGAGCTTCGATGACCTGATCGGCAAATACGCCCTCAAGGACAATCCCGCCTACGACAAACGCAAAGCGGCCATCATCGAACAATGTGGGGCATTGTGATGGCGGGCGGCAAAACACCCGTCAGAGCATGGTCGCATGTTCGGAACCGACGGACGGATGCGGATGGAAAGCGGCGGCCGGCGACGCGACGACGTCAGCCATTGGCCATGTCGGTCGTCGCGCTGTTGGTAGTCATCGCATTGGCGGCAGGCGTCGGATGCGGATTCCTGCTGGTCCGACCGGCCATACCCCAATCGTTGCGATCCTCAACGGCCTCCGGCTCGATCACTGCGGCGAAAAGCCGGTTCGATGATGCTCGAGACGTCACCGTCACGGTCCATACCGGAACGGGGCGCACCGTGGCCTCGCCCAAATCGGGCACCATCACCGCCTATGGTTGCGCGCCCGGACAAACCATCGATTCCGGAACAAGCTTCATCGCAGTGGATGAAGTGCCGCTGCTGTCGTTGCATACCGCCGTTCCGCCGTTCCGCGACCTGCAGTCCGGTATGCGAAGCCGCGACGTGGCGGCGCTGAACGCCGAGCTGCGACGGCTTGGATATGCGGCCCCCGACGGCGATGCGATGACCTGGGACACGATTCTCGCATACAATGCGCTCGCCGATACCGTCGGCGCGGCACGGCTGGTCAAGGACAACGGGTGGACGCTAGCCAAAGACGCTTACGTGTGGTTGGATGGGCAATCCGTGACGATCCGTTCCTGCGTTGCCGGCATCGGCGCATCAATCGACGTGAAATCCGAACTGTTGACCACCGATTCGCAATCGCAATCGGTATCCGTGACCATGCCGCAGGACGAGGTGGTCGCAGGAGATCGGGTGCTTGACGTGGACGGTCGAATGGTCGACATGCCGCAACAAACGACGGCAATCACCGACTCATCGACGCTGGCGGCATTGCTGGGCAGCGACGCCTATCGGCAGGCGTCCGGCACAGCTGAGTCCTCCGAGAGCGCGTCGGACGGCGCGTCGGATGTGACCTTCACCCTGCAATGGCTCCTGAAAACTCCAATCGATGTATGGTCGCTGCCACCCACCGCTTTCTACGCGCAACATGATGAACAGGCCTGCGTGGTGTCCGATGGCAAGCCCGTCGCGGTCACCGTGATCGGCTCCCGTTTGGGGCGCTCAATGGCCACGGTCGATTCCGGCGCGGCATTGGGCAAAGTGCGCACGAATCCGCAAGGAGGCAAACCATGCCGATGAGTGATCCCGTTGATTCCACGGGTCCTCTGATGAAGGGGGATGATGAGCGGACGCCGGGAAAACTGGTGACGTTGCGCGATGTCGGTCACACATTCACTGGAGACACTTGGCTGTTCCGTTCGTTAAATGCTGACCTGCGGCCCGATCGCGTGTACGCGCTGGTGGGGCCTTCCGGTTCGGGCAAAAGCACATTGTTGTCCATATTGGCGGGATGGGTGAAGCCGTCGGAAGGATCCATTCAGCGGCTGAACATCGGGAAAACCAGCTGGGTGTTCCAAAATCCCATCGGAGTGGCGCGCCGAAGCGTGATCGACCATGTGACTCTGCCTTATCTTGCGCGGGGGTTGGATGTGCCGCAGGCGGAGGCGCGTGCGTGCGAGCTGCTTGCCCAGTTCGGTCTGGCGGAGCGCGCGTCCAGCGAATACCGGGAGCTGTCCGGAGGAGAGGCTCAACGGCTCATGCTGGCGCGTGGCGTGGCGTCGGGCGCCGATCTGCTGCTGGTCGATGAGCCGACCGCGCAACTCGATGTACATACGGCGGATACGGTGAATGCGCGACTGGGCGCGTTGTCAAGACAGGGCATGATCGTGGTGGTCGCCACGCATGATCATCGCACGCGCGACGCCGCCACCGATGTCATCGATTTGGAGGATTACCAATGAAACCGATGCGGTTGAAAGCGGTGCTGCGTGAGACTTGGCGCAACGTCGCCACTGGTACGAGCCGATGCGCGCTTATCTGGCTGCTGCTGTCGATATGCGCGGTCGCATGCATGTGCGCAGACCTGACGCAGATGACGGGGTTGATCGGCGATGCCCGGAAATGGAAGGAATCAGGTGCCTCCACCTATGCGATCACTTTGCAGGGAGGAATCGACGGCGCGGCCTGCGAAGGGCTGCGTTCCGCGAACGGAGTGTTGGGCGCCGCCGCCCTCCGGCAGTCGTCCGACCGCGTGCGCATTGCGTCATTGCCCGCGACCGAGATTCCGACATACGAGGCAAGCGCACATGTCGCGCAGGTATTCGCGGCGACAGGGATACGGAAGGACAATTCCGGTGTGATCATGTCGACGGCTGTGGCGCGCACGTATGGCGCGCATGCCGGCACGGTGCTGCCGCTCGTCGGTGGCGCACGCATGCGTGTTTCCGCGACGTTCGATTGGCCAAGCGACGGAAGGCAACCAACATACGGCTATGCGATTATCTCGCCCGGCAACGATACCAAGGCCTATGACACCTGTCTGGTCCGTGCGTGGCCGGTTCCCGACGGTATCGAAAGCCTGCTGCGTGTCTCCATTCGCGCCGATGCCGAATCCGGTGTCGGCGCCGCTGCGAGCTCCACCTCTGCCGGGACGAGTGGAAGCAACAAAACGCCGCATGCGAAAATCAGCCGGATCAATACCATGCTGGGGTCGCATATGCCTGGCCCGGCGGATTTCGATGCCCGCATCACCCGGTATGCGCCACTGTTGATGTTCGTCATCGCAATGGCGTTGGGGTTCGCATCGGTTTGCATGCGCAGAATCGAGATAGCGAGCGCGTTGCATGCGGGGTATCCGAAAACCGCGATGCTGCTGCAGCTGTTTTTGGAGACGCTGGCCACGGTGGCGGCGTCTTGCGTGGCATGTCTGCCGGTTGTCGCGATTGTGCCGCTCATATTGACCGGATCCGGTGACGCGATGCCGGTTGTCGCGATGCTATGCCGTGTTCCGGGCGCCATGTCGGTCGGGATGCTTGCCGGGACTGCGGTTGGGGGTATGACGATCCGCGAACGGCAGTTGTTCGCCTATTTCAAGGCACGCGCATGACGTGTGCCGTGTCCTTGAGAGATGCTTCGCCGGCTGTTCGTTGCCGCATCGCGGCAGACCAACGGTTAGAGTGGATGACGTTGATATTGAACCGACTAGGCGGCTGGAGGCGTCGGATGCGATTCGATTTTTCGGGAACGACGCCATTGTTCCGGCAGGTGGCCGAACAAATCAGCGAAGCTATCGTCTCCGGTGCCTTCGCGGAAGGCGAACAGGTGCCCAGCACCACCGAGATCTCGTCCACGTATGCGATCAATCCCGCCACGGTGCTCAAAGGCATGAATCTCCTGGTCGATCAGGGTCTGCTGGAGAAAAGACGCGGCCTTGGCATGTTCGTCACCACGGGAGCACGGGAGAAGGCTCGTGACGCCAAACGCGAGGAACTGCTCACCACGCGGGTCGTCGAACTCGTCGCGCAGGCAAAGGCGCTTGGCATCAGCTGCGAACAACTACAGCGCATCATCGGAAGGACCTATCGATGAGTCTGGTCATCAGCGATCTGAGCAAGAGCCGTCATGGAACGTCCCTGCTCAACGGAGTGAATCTGGAATTACGGAGCGGCGCGATACATGGTCTGTTCGGGCGCAATGGTGCCGGCAAAAGCACATTGCTGAACATCATCGCGAACCGACTCGTGGCCGATGCCGGCAGTGTGTCGTTCGACGGCAACCGTATGACGGATGGTGGCGGCATGCGGAAACGTCTCATGCTGATGGACGAGACTTGGCCATATCCTGTCGAATGGCGTCTGCGATCGGTATTCCGTCTGATCTCGCGGCGATACGGCGGATTCGATGATGTGTTGGCGGGGCGTATGATGCAGGCTTTCGGGCTGCGGCCTGATGCTCGTTTCATGAGACTGTCCACCGGTCAGCGTGGCGCGGCGAAGCTGGTTGCCGCGCTTTGCGCGCCGACCGATATCGTGTTGCTTGATGAAGCGACTGATGGTCTTGACGCTGCGGCCCGTGACCTGTGTTACCGCTTCGTGATTGAGTCGTATGGCGACAGACCTCGCACCATGATCATATCCACCCATCTCATAACGGAGGTGGAGGGACTGGTCGAACATGCCGTGGTCCTCGACCATGGGCGGGTGCTGGAATCCTTCGACATGAACGAGTTGGCACAACGTGGGCGGATGCTGTCGGGGCCGGTCGGATCGGTGCGGCGGTACTTGGCCGACAATGGTTTGCGTACGCTGTCGGAAACCGTTCTCGGTGGTCTGCTGACTGTCGGCGTGCGTGGCGTGCCATCTGCACCGATGCCGGAGGACGTTGTCATGAGGTCTTTCGATCTCAATGAGTATGTCATCCAGATTACCGGCATGGACAAGGGGTATGCGTCATGATGGATGAAGTGAAAGGCTTGTCGGCCGGGATGCGGTTCGCGCTGACAAGGCAGCTTGCCGCGCGTTGCGTCGTGTTGATGGCGTACGTGTTGGCCGGTTATTGCGTGCCGTGGCTGTGGGGTCTGATTTTGGCCTTGGTATCCGGAGGTCATTATGTGGTGGAATACCATGTGCTTGGTCCGACGTTGGCGATGGGGGCCGTCGTGGCTGCGGTCCTGGCGGCGAGCGGCTTCCGCTCCCTGATATCCATGGGCGTGGGCAGGGGCGTGTATTGCTGGACCCAGATGCTCGCCAATCTCTGTTTCGCCTTCGCCTGCTCGGCGGTGGTGACGTTTGGCTTCACGCTCACGCCGAACCGTGATGCGGACATCCTCATCACGTTCCGCGTCGGCAGAGACCTGCAGTGGCTGGCCTGCACGCCTCCATCCGACGCGTTCGGACGATTGCGATTCCTGAACCGTGATCTGGGCGGTTCATACGCGGCCATGAGAACAGGCGTGCGAGGCGATACGGCCAATCCGATGCTGCTGTTCCTGGCGGTGTTCCTGTTGGTCGCCTCGGCGGTGATTCTGGGCCAATGCGTCGGGGAACTGCTGGCACGGGTCAACCGGTACGGGACGATCGCCTTGGTGGCGTCCGCATGCGTGGCATGGGCGGCCCGCCCGTGGCTGATGAACAGGTCCGCCACCGATGTCAATCCGGTGATATGGAAGCTGCTCGAGGCGCTGCATGGGCGCTGGTGCCTGATGTGGCGGGAGGGACAGGCGGCGCCCGCGGCGATGTACGGCACATCCAACGAGCGTCTCGTATACGATCAGGCCTACACGTTCTGGCCGATGATGGTGCTTTTCGTAGGTGTGATGATCTTCGGCAACTTGTTGTGCTGGCTGTTGATCCGGCGTCGTGAGGTGCGTGTTCCGCAGTTGCTGCCGGTATGGTGGTGACGATGCTCGGCATGGGCAACACGCCGATGTCCGCGGCTGTGGTAGTGTGTGAGTCATGTTCAATTTCTCATGTTGTTGCTGTCGCTGACCAACCGCCCGAGGGGCGCGTGGTTCATCGACGCATAGCTTGAGATAGGACATTCCGACAGGCGGCCGCGAATCCAGCAGGTCGCAGACGAATCGCCATACATCATCCGGCATATGGTATCCCGGCAATGATTGGCATACCGTTACGCAAACGGATGGCAAGATGCCATCGCAATGGGTCCCGTTTCAACAGCTGCACGTGACGAACGCGAGCTTCTCGACATACGACGAAAATCGCACATCTCGAAAGCCCACGAATCAAGCACCGCACGCAAAGGAAACGCCATGACCATCCACAACTCGCTGTCCGAACTCATCGGCAACACCCCGCTCGTCAAACTCAACCACGTGACCGACGGCATCAAAGCCACCATCGCGGTGAAGGTCGAATACCTGAACCCCGGCGGCTCGTCCAAGGACCGCATCGCCGAACGCATCATCGACGCGGCCGAACGCAGCGGCGAACTGAAGCCCGGCGGCGTGATCGTGGAACCGACCTCCGGCAATACCGGCGTGGGGCTCGCCCTCGTGGCGCTGCAGCGCGGCTATCGCACCATTTTCACCCTGCCGGACAAGGTTTCCGAAGCCAAGCGTGCGGTGCTGCGCGCATACGGCGCCGAAGTGGTCGTAACCCCCACCGACGCCGGTCCGGACGACCCGCGCTCCTACTACCAGGTGGCGGACCGTCTCGCCAAGGCGATTCCCGGCGGCTACCGCCCCAACCAGTACGACAATCCGAACGGTCCCGAAAGCCACTATCACACCACTGGTCCGGAAATCTGGGAGGCCACCGACCACAAGGTCACGCATTTCGTGGCGGGCATCGGCACCGGCGGCACCATCTCCGGCACCGGACACTATCTGAAGGACGTGTCCAACGGCGCGGTGCAGGTCATCGGCGCCGATCCGGAAGGCTCCATCTACTCCGACCCCGACGACGTGCACCAATACCAGATTGAAGGCGTCGGCGAGGACTTCTACCCGAAGGCCTTCGACCGGAGCCTTCCCGACGAGATCGTGCAGGTCACCGACGCGGAAGCCTTCGAAATGACCCGACGCCTTGCCAACGAGGAAGGACTGCTCGTCGGCGGCTCATCCGGCATGGCCGTGTTCTCCGCGCTGAAATACGCCCGCGAGCACGACCTCGACGAAAACCAGCTCGTCGTGGTGCTGATGCCCGATTCCGGCCGCAGCTACATGGAGAAGATCTTCAACGACGACTGGATGCGCGCCAACGGATTCGCCGACGTCGTGGAACGCACCACCAAGCCCAGCCTCGCCGAACAGTACCTGTAAAAGACCGTCAAACGACTGTCCGGCAGCCCGATCGCACCTTTGAAACCAATGCCAATCATCCGAACGACCCAAACCATCCGATACTTCCAAGGAGTTCCCATCATGACCATCTCGACCAACACCGAAGCCCTCAACGCCACCGCTCTCGCCACCCGCGCCATCCACGCAGGCCAGGAACCCGACCCGACCACCGGAGCCGTGGTCACCCCCATCTACATGACCTCCACCTTCAAGCAGGATGGTGTCGGCGGCCTGCGCAACGGCTACGACTACAGCCGTTCCATCAACCCGACCCGCAACAGCTTCGACGAGCAGCTCGCCGCCGTGGAAGGCGCGAAATACGCGTTAAGCTTCTCCTCCGGACTTGCCGCCATCGACGTGCTGCTGCGCTCCACCCTGAAGCCCGGCGACAACATCCTGCTCGGCAACGACGTGTACGGCGGCACCTACCGTCTGCTGTCCAAGGTGTTCGTGCCGTGGGGCATCGGCCTCGACGTGGTGGACATCACCGACACGGCCGCCGTCTCAGCCGCGCTCGCCAAGAAGCAGTACGCGTACATCTGGGTGGAAACCCCGTCCAACCCGCTGCTCAACATCACCGACATCGCCGACACCGCGGCCGTGGCGCACGCGCACGGCACCAAAGTGGTCGTGGACAACACCTTCGCATCCCCGGTATTGCAGCATCCGCTCGCAGACGGCGCCGACGTGGTCGTCTACTCCACCACCAAGTACATCGGCGGCCACTCTGACGTGGTCGGCGGCGCGGTGGTCCTGAACGACAAGGAAACACGCGACGCGGTGGCCTTCCTGCAGAACGCGGCCGGCGCGGTTCCGTCCCCGTTCGACTCCTGGCTTGACATCCGAGGCCTCAAAACCCTCGACCTGCGCGTCAAGCAGCACAGCCGCAACGCCATGAAAGTGGCCCAGTGGCTCGAAACCCGCCCCGAAGTGGAACGCGTATGGTATCCGGGGCTCGAATCCCACCCGGGCCACGACATCGCGGCACGCCAGATGCACGGCGGTTTCGGCGGCATGATCTCCATCCAGATCGCCGCCGGTTTCGAAGCGGCCAAGAAGTTCGCCGGAGCCACCGAAGTGTTCACCCTGGCCGAATCCCTGGGCGGCGTGGAATCCCTGATCGAGCATCCGGGCGCCATGACCCACGCCTCCGTGGCCGGCACCACGCTCGAAGTGCCCGCCAACCTGATCCGCCTGTCCGTCGGCCTTGAGGACGCGGACGATCTGATCGCCGACCTGGAGCAGGCGTTCCGCCAGATCTGAATTCCCTATTTCCGATAGAAGCATGAAACGGCCGGCATGGGCAAGACCCGCGCCGGCCGTTTCGCTCTCCGCGGTCAACGCACGGCATTGCTACACTTGGAAACCATGACGCAAGCTGTTGATTCCGCCGATTCCGTAGACCCCCGCGCATTGGAGGCGCTGAACCGCTATTTCGGCTACGATTCGTTCCGTCCTGGACAATCCGGCATCGTCTCGGCCATCCTCACCGGACACGACGTGCTTGGCGTCATGCCCACCGGCGCCGGCAAATCCATCTGCTATCAGATTCCCGCAGCGATCCTGCCGGGCGTCGCCATCGTCATCTCGCCGCTGATCTCACTCATGCGCGACCAGGTCGACGCCCTGAACGACGTGGGCCTTCCGGCCGCGTTCATCAACACCACTCAGACGCCGGACGAACAGGATCTCGTCTTCGCGCAGGCGCTCTCCGGCCAGATCAAACTGCTGTACGTGGCGCCGGAACGTTTGGAAACCGAACGATTCCGCAACTTCGCCGTCCGTGTGCCGATCTCGCTCGTCGCCGTCGACGAAGCGCACTGCGTCTCCCAATGGGGGCAGGACTTCCGTTCCTCATATCTTGGCATCGGCGAATTCATCGCCGGACTGCCCACACGTCCAACGGTCGCCGCGTTCACCGCCACCGCCACCGAACGCGTGCGCCGCGACATCGTTTCGATTCTGGGCCTGCACACACCGTCCATCACCGTCACCGGTTTCGACCGGCCGAACCTGTATTTCGACGTCATCAGCATGCCACGCAAAGACAAAGCATCCTGGGTGGCGTCCTACATCGCCAGCCATCCGGACGAATCCGGCATCGTCTACTGCGCCACGCGCAAGGAAACGGAAGCGCTCGCCGAATCGCTTAACAGCGCCGTCGCCGAATTGCGTGCCGCAGGGGGTGCGGATGTGTCGGATATCGGCACCATCGCCGTCGCCTACCATGGCGGTATGAGCGCCGACGCACGAGAGAAGGCGCAACGCGATTTCGTCACCGACCGTGTGCCCGTGGTCGTGGCCACCAACGCGTTCGGCATGGGCATCGACAAATCCAACGTGCGGTTCGTCATCCACCACAACATGCCCGAATCCATCGAAGCGTACTACCAGGAGGCGGGTCGCGCCGGACGAGACGGCGAACCAAGCCGTTGCACGCTGTTGTGGAACGAATCGGACATCGTCACCCGCCGCCGGCTGCTCGATTCGGATTACGAAAACGAACGATTGACTCCCGAAGAGCAGGAGGCCGTACGCGCGTCGAAACGCCGGCTGCTCGACGCGATGGTCGGCTACTGCCGTACCACGGACTGCCTGCACGCGTACATGACCCGGTATTTCGGCGAAACCGCGGGCGCGGCGGCGAAAACGGACGGCAAATGCGTGGGCGGTTGCGCCAACTGCGAGCACACATTCGAAACCATCGACGTCACCGACATCGCCCGAGCCATCAGCCGTTGCGTGCACGATGTGAACCAGCATGTCGGCAGCGGCAAAATCGTCAAGGTGCTGCGCGGCTCGAAGGCACAGGATCTAAGCTATCTCAACCCCGAAAGCCTGCCGTCGTTCGGCATGCTCGACGAAGTGCCGGAAGCGCGCATCCGCGACGTGCTGAGCCAGATGGCCACCGACGGCCTCCTGACGATCGCGGAAGGACGCCTGCCGATCGTCGGCTTCGGACCCCGTGCGGCGGAAACGGTCGCACCCGAATTCCATTACGACATCAAGAAGATCAAACGTGCTGACGCCCGTGCGCGTCGAACGCCCGACGTGTCCACTCCCGCTGTCGGATCGTACGTGCCGGATGACGGCGACGAGGCGCTATTCCAGAAGCTGCGTGCGCTGCGACTGGACATCGCGCGCGAACTCGGCAAACCGCCGTACATCGTGTTCTCCGACAAGACGTTGCGTGACATGGTACGGGTCAAGCCGATCACTGACGACCAGTTCCTTGCCGTCAACGGTGTGGGGGAAAGCAAGCTCAAACAGTACGGCGAACGGTTCATGGCCGCGATTCGGGAGGATTCCGGCGACGAGGCTTGAACCGGCCATAACAGACACGCATGGCACGACGGTTGACGTTGAGCCCGCGAACCGTGAATAGTGGAATGTGAACACAACAACGAAAGGACAGAACATGGCGGAAGACAAGCCGGTGGTGGAAAGCTTCCAATTGGACCACACCAAAGTAAAGGCGCCGTATGTGCGCTACATCGATACGGAAACCGGCCCCCACGGCGACGTGATCTCGAACTACGACCTGCGATTGGTGCAGCCGAACGAGAACGCCATTCCGACCGGCGGACTGCACACCATCGAACACACCATCGCGGTGCTGCTGCGCGAACGCATCCCCGGTTACATCGACTGCTCGCCGTTCGGATGCCGCACAGGCTTCCACCTGCTGACGTGGGGCGAGCATTCCACCGAGGATGTGGCTCGCGCATTGAAGGAATCGTTGGAATTCATCGCCTACGAGGCCACATGGGACGACGTGCCGGCAACCACCATCGAAAGCTGCGGCAACTACCGCGACCACAGCCTGTTCACCGCCAAGGAATGGTGCAAGGACATCCTCGCCAAGGGCATCAGCTCCGACCCGTTCGAACGCCGCCTTGTGTGAGCGTTACCATGCCTGTGCGGTGGGCGTGGTAGTTTGGACGGCTGGAATGCTTGAGAGAGGTACACAGTCGAATTGAGGTGAAAGGGTTGAGCGAAACCACTTCCGAACGTCGGTTCCGTCGTGCCACCATGGATGATCTGCCTGTCATGCTGAAAATCTACCAGCATGCGCGTGAGCTTATGGCGGCCAACGGGAATCCCACGCAATGGGGAAACACGTTCCCACGTGAGGAAGTGATCCTTGACGACATTCGCCAGCAGCGCACCATGCTGCTGGTGGACGAGGCTGACGGCAAGGAGCGTGTGCTCGCCCAGTTCGCCCTGTGCACGGGCGAGGATCCCACCTACGCGCATATCGACGGCGCCTGGCTGGATGACGACTCGTATGTGACCATCCACCGCATCGCCTCGTCGGGAATCGTCAAAGGCGCGGCCAAGGACTGCATCAACTGGTGCATCGAACATTACGGCAACGTGCGCGCCGACACGCATCCGAACAACAAGGCCATGCAGCACGTGCTCGAATCGAACGGATTCGCCCGCTGCGGCCTGATCCAACTGCTTGACCGCCCCACCGATACCACGCGTATCGCCTACCAGCGTCACGAATGGTGATTGCGCATACATAGAAACGTAGAAAAAAGGACGTCTCCCGTAAAACTGCGGGAGACGTCCTTTTCCATATGAAGGGATGATTAGAACAGTCCCGGCTCGTTAAGCTGAGAATGCTTGCGGCTGTACGTGAAATACACGACCAGTCCAAGCGCGAACCACACGGCGAAACGCACCCACGTCTCCCAATTCAAACCGAAGATCAGAATCAGGCAGAAGATGATGGCGCAGATTGGCGTGAACGGCACGCCCGGCGCACGGAAGCCACGATGCGCGTCCGGCTGGGTCTTGCGCATCCACAGGATGCCGGCCGACACGATGATGAACGCGGACAGCGTACCGATGTTCACCAGCTCGAACAGCACGTTGATGTTGATGAAACCGCCGGCGATGGCCGTCAGAATGCCGAAGAACCACGTGCCCTTGAACGGTGTGCGGTACTTCGGATGCACTTCGCCGAAGAACTTCGGGAACAGTCCGTCGCGGCTCATCGCATAGCAGATGCGGGACTGGCCGTACAGCTGCACCAGCATGACGGTGGTCATGCCGATCAACGCGCCGAGGTTCACGATGAACGCCAGCCAGTTGAGGCCGGTCTCGAGAATCACGCCCGCCACCGGAGCGTCGATGAACTTCGCGAACTCCTTGTACGGCACCACGCCGGTCATGATGAGCGTCATGATGATGTACAGCACGGTGGACACGGCCAGCGAGATCAGGATGCCGCGCGGCAGCGTCTTGTTCGGATTGATGGTCTCCTCGGCGGAGGAGGAGACGGCGTCGAAGCCGATGAAGCTGAAGAACACGATCGACGCGGCCGGCACGATGCCGTACGGCTGCGTCGAACCCGGCTGGAACGTGTAGATGCCATACGGGGAGAACGGTTTCCAGTTGGCGGGATTGATGTACCAGACGGTGCACACGATGAACAGCACGATGATGGCCAGCTTGATCATCACCATGATGTCGTTGGTCTTCTTCGTCTGGTTGATGCCGATGGACAGCACCCACGTGATGATGAGCACGATCACGAAGCCCGGCAGATTGAAGTAGGTGGTCACGCCCGGCGTGGTGCCGTACGCGGCGGTCAGCTCGACCGGCAGATGCAGGCCGAAGCCTTCCAACAGCTTGTTGAAATAGCCCGACCAGCCGGCGGACACGGTGGCCGCCTGCAACGCGTACTCCAGAATCAGATCCCAACCGATCACGAAGGCGATCAACTCGCCGAACGCCAGATACGCGTACGAATAGGCGGAGCCGGAAACCGGTGCCATCGCGGCGAACTCCGCATAGCACAGGCCCGCAAAACCGCAGCAGACGGCGGCGAGCAGGAAGGACACGCACAATGCCGGTCCCGCGGTGAGCGCGCCTTTGCCGGTGAGCACGAAGATGCCGGTGCCGATGATGGCGCCGATGCCCAGCATGGTCAGGTCGAAGGTTTTCAGTGTTCGCTTCAGCGGAGTCGATTCGGAGACAAGTTGGTCCACCGACTTCTTGCGAAATAGATCCATGGTCGTCAGATTCCCTGTGATTGTTTCAAAAATGGGCTGGACCGGACGGATTTCCGGGACTCTGGCACGCCTTAACGCCAGAAATCAGAAAGGCCGCGGCGATATGCGCAACAGCCTTGTGTATGGAAAGTGTAAAAAACACTGCCGGACAAAATCGTGAAAACATCGTGAATCGTCTCACCATATGTCCCTGATGTTCCATACCTGTCACATAGCGGCGCGACAATGGGAGCCATGACTTTGAGCGCAACACGTGAATGGGATTTCTCCTCCGAACAAGGCAAAGCGAACTACAAGGCCGCCCAGCGGCGGTATCCGGCGCAGGCCATCGTCGACCTCGCCGCACTGCGCGACAACATGCGCCATCTGGTGAGTGTCGTCGGCGGACCGCATTCCGGCACCGCCGTCATGGGCATCGTCAAAGCCGACGCGTACGGCCACGGTCTGGTTCCGGCCGCGCTCGCCGCGCTCGCGGGAGGCGCCACATGGCTCGGCACCGCGCAATCGCATGAGGCGCTGCTGCTGCGCAAAGCCGGCATCGGCCCCGATCGCTGCCATATTCTGACGTGGGTCTACAGCGGCGCCGAAGTGCCGTTCGACGAGCTGATCGACAACGACATCGACATTTCCGTCGGCTCGCTCGCCGGCATCGACGGCGTCGCCGCGGCCGCACGCAGGCTCGGCAAGACGGCGCGCGTGCATGTGAAGGTCGATTCCGGCTTCGGCCGTAACGGCTTCACGCCCGCCGGTTTCGACGCGGCGCTCGCCAAACTGGTGCCGCTCGCCAAGGAAGGCGTGCTGCACATCGTCGGCCAGTGGAGCCATCTGGCGGTCGCCGACGCACCGGACGTTCCGGAATTCGTTGCCTCCACCGACATGCAGGTCGAAACGTTCAAGGACTTCACCCGTCGTATGGAGGCGGCCGGCATTCCGCCGGAAATCCGCCACCTCGCCAACACCGCGGCGACGCTGTCCCGTCCGGAAATCCACTTCGAACTGACCCGTCCGGGCATCGGCCTGTACGGTTACGAAGCCGATCCGGCCATGGGCACGCCGTCCACGTATAGCCTGAAGCCCGCCATGACCCTGCAGGCGCAGCTCGGCACCGTCAAGGATGTGGAGGCCGGACATGGCATTTCCTACGGCCGTACGTATCTGACCCCGTCCGATACCTCCACCGCGATCGTGCCGCTCGGCTATGCGGACGGCATCCACCGCTCCGCCTCCGGATTCGACATGGAAGGCGCCAAGCACGTGACCAAGCCCGGTGGTCCGGTGCGCGTGATGACCGCGGAAGGCCCGCGCCTGTACCGTGTGTCCGGCCGCGTGTGCATGGACCAGTTCATCCTCGACCTGCACGGTTCCGCCGCCGAACTCGGCATCCACGAAGGCGACAATGTGGAACTGTTCGGTCCGGGCCGTGGCGAGGATTACGCCGAACCGACCGCGGACGATTGGGGTCGTGCCGCCGACACCATCAGCTACGAGATCTTCACCTGCCTGCGCAACCGCATTCCGCGCCTGTACGAGCATGCCACGGACGTATTGTCCGCCGAGGACCTCGCCAAGCTCGACCCGGCAAGCATCCTGTAATCCCGTAAAAAGCGGCGGCAGCCGCCGCACCCATAGGAAGGCGGTGCATCATGACGAGCGAAGGATACAGCGCGTTCGACGAGGAGCGTTGGGCTCCGGAACCACCCAAATCCAGCTCCCGCACCGCCTTCCAACGCGACCGCGCCCGACTCATCCACTCGTCCGCATTGCGCAGGCTCGGCGCGAAAACGCAGATTCTGGTGGCCGGCACGGACGATTTCGCACGTACACGGCTTACACACACGTTGGAGGTCGCGCAAATCGGTCGACAGATCGGCACTTCGCTCGGTTGCGATCCCGACGTGGTCGACTGCGCCTGCCTTGCGCACGACCTCGGCCACCCGCCGTTCGGCCATAATGGGGAACGTGCGCTTGCCGAAATCGCCGGCAATATCGGTGGTTTCGAAGGCAATGCGCAAACCTTGCGATTATTGACGCGCCTCGAACCGAAAATACTGTTTCCCGACGGACGTTCCGCAGGCGTGAATCTGACGCGTGCCGCGCTCGATGCGGCCGTCAAATACCCGTGGACGCTTGCCGAAGCCGCCGCGCATCCGAAAGGGGAGCGCAGCGCGAAATTCTGCGTCTATCCGGATGATACGGACGTGTTCGCCTGGCTCAAACAACACGCGCCCGACACCACCCACCGTCCCGTCGAATGCCAGGTGATGGACCTGTCCGATGACATCGCCTACAGCGTGCATGACGTGGAGGACGCCATCGCCACCGGCGCGTTCAATCCGGGCGTGCTGCATGAAAGCGGCGTGATCGACGCGGTCGTCGAGGACGCGCGCGCCTGGTACGGACCGCAATGGGACACAGACAAGCTGGTGGCCGCGTTCGCACGCATGCACCGGCGCGACACGTTCCCCGGCTATTTCGACGGTTCGCGACGCGCGCTCGCCGCATTGAAGAACATGACCAGCAATCTGATCGGCCGATTCGCCGGTTCCGTGGAACAAGCCACGCGGGACACGTACGGCAACGAGCCGCTGACCCGATACAACGGCGATCTGGTGATTCCCGAGGAAACCAGTTACGAAATCGTGGTGCTGAAAGGCATCGCCGTGCATTTCGTCATGGAGCCCGGCGAACGCGAGCCGATGCACGGCGAGGAACAGCGGATCGTCGGCGATCTGGTGGACGTGTTCATGGCGGACAATCCCAAACCGTCCAGCGCGTTGGAGAACGTGTTCCTCGACGATTGGCGCGAGGCCGGCAGCGACGGCGAACGCCTGCGCGTGGCCATAGACCAGGTGGCGAGCCTGACCGACACGTCCGCCCTGACCCTCCACTCCCTTCTCTGCTGACGCGTATACCCCCGTTTCCTGTGTGGCGAGTCAATGAGATTCATAAGTGCCGCGTAGCGCCATGTATGTTGTCCGACCGTAGGCTTGGCCGAACGGCCTTGAGTGTGTCGGATGACATACATGGCGTG
>OHZS01000281.1_pt1 | contig 21508 bp, 19 predicted proteins | sample 1580521 | NCBI WGS metagenome assembly OHZS01 (sample SAMEA3882503, study PRJEB24775) | human gut metagenome | biome: human-associated habitat; feature: intestine environment; material: feces | place: Netherlands | collected 2009/2010
TTGGCTTTGATTATACCAACAACGAGTACATGAAGATCTTCATGTATCTCCTCGTCGGCGGCTCAGCGGCTTTATTGGAATGGACGCTCTTTTATATTTTCTTCAGGCTGTTGTCAGCCGGTGCTGTCTTTTCCATGCAGACCCAGACTGTCCTGGCGGCGACGACCCTGGCCTTTGCCACGTCGACGCTGTATCACTACATCCTCTGCAACCGCTTCGTCTTCGACAGCGGCAGCCGCTATCATCGCGGGACGGAAGTGTCCCTGGTCTTCCTGGTCAGTGCCATTGGCCTGGGCTGGAATCTCCTGCTCATGTGGCTGTTCACATCGCCGGCTATTTTAGGCCTGAATCCGATGGTGTCGAAAATCATGGCCAGTGCCATCGTCACCGTTTGGAATTATGTATCGCGTAAAAAATGGATATTTAAATAAGGGGGTGTCTCTATGGCACGAGCAGCGCGGATTATGGAAATTTTACAGGATATGATTCATATTGACAGTGAAACGAACACGCCCAAGGAAAGGCAGATGGAAGGCTATCTGCAGCAGTTCTTCTCTCACCTCGACGGCGTCGTCAGCGGCCTCATCCATGTGCCCGACGATAACTGCCAGCGGTCTGTCGTCTACGGCCTCGTTCGCGGCAGTACGGCCCATACGGTCATTTTCATGAATCATCACGATGTCGTCGATGTCGAGTCCTATGGCTATCTGCGGGACCAGGCTTTTGACCCGCAAGGGCTCTACAAGTCGCTGGAACGGGCGCCGCTCAGTGAGGAAGTGCGCAGTGACTGGGAAAGCGGCGAATGGCTCTTTGGCCGCGGTGCCTGTGACATGAAGGGCGGTGCGGCAGCGCAATTGGCCGTCTTTGAGGACTATGCCTTCCAGCCGGGACAGGCCAGCTTGATTTACTTATCCCTGCCCGATGAAGAAACGTATTCGGCCGGCATGCGGACGGCCATTACCTTGCTCAATGAACTGCGTTCTTCTTATGACCTGACCTATGACATCCTCATCGACAGCGAACCGAACCATAAGGAACAGGGCAAGCTCGTCGCCTATACCGGTTCGGTAGGCAAGATACAGCCTGTCGTCCTGGTCCAGGGCAAGCCCGTCCATATCGGCTGTTATGATAAGGGCATCAATCCCGTGGGCATCCTGGCCCATCTCATCGCGGCGACGGAAGGCAGTCCGGACCTGACTGACTGCTGTGATGGCGAACAGACACCGCCGCCGGCCTGGGTCTATCTGCGGGACCGCAAGGAACGCTATGACGTGACCCTGCCTCAGCGGGTGGCAGCGGCCCTGAACCTGCTGACTTACGACAAGACGCCTGATGACGTCATGTACGTCCTGCTGGAAGAAACGCGGCGGGCTGTCCACGACCTGCAGCAGACCATGGGCAGTGATTTGCCCGTTTCCGTCTGCAGTGCCGATGAACTCTTGCAGCAGGCTTCGGCTTATCCCGGTTTCGACGTCTTCTATGAAGCGGCCAAACAGGCTTCTTTCGTCGCCTTGCAGGAAGGCAGCAGTACCTATGTCGAAGAGACGATACATCTCTTGGAGCAGATCCTCGATTTCACAGGCATGACGGCGCCCATGGCTGTCGTCGCCTTTGCGCCGCCCTATTATCCGGCGGCTGACAGCCTGTCGTTCCCGACGCCGGCCTTTACGGGCCTGTTGGAAAAAATCCCTGCCATGATGGATGTCCGCTTCGACCGCTATTTCAACGGCGTTTCCGATTGCAGCTACTGCTGCGTCGACCCCGATTTCGATGAAAGTATGGTCGAAAAGAACCTGCTCCTCTGGGGCAAGGCCTATCCCTTCGACTTGGACAGTCTGAAAAAATTACAGATTCCCTTCCTCCTCCTGGGGCCGTGGGGCAAGGACCTGCACGAAGGGACGGAACGCGTCCACATCGACAGTGTGAGCCGGAAATTGCCGCATATCCTGGACGCCATCATTTCTTACGTCGGCCGGGAATAATCATAAAAGTATGGGGAATAGTCCTGATATGACTAAAAATCATGAAATAGTGTGACGCACTTGTGACAAAGATATGGTATACTAGAAAATAATAATGTCATAGGTGGCACTATTAAATATCAATAGGAAGCTGGGATTTATGATGAAAAAGAAATCTTTAGTACTGGCTGCAGTCATGGCAGCCTGCGCTACTTCCTTTGCTTTCGCTACGCCGCAGACGCAGTGGAATCAGGGACAGTGGCAGCTCGATTTAGGCGCTTGGAACCCGAAAGCTTCGGTTGACTCCAGCAACTGGGACAAAGGTACGTTTAATGATTGGTATGGTAAGGAAGACACGAGCTCCAAATGGAACTTCCAGGGCGGTCTCGGCTACGGTCTTTCTGACAAATGGGCTTTGCAGTACAACTACTACGGCTTGAAGACCAAGAGTGACAACAACAACTCTTACAAGACCGATGGCGATGAACACGAAGTAAACCTCGTTTACTCCATCAACAAGAACTTCGCTGCCTTCGCTGGCTGGAACCGCATTAAGAACGACCTCGGCGGTAACGCTAACGACACCAACAACGTTGCTCAGATCGGCTTGATCGCCAAAGCTCCGCTGGCTAAGAACCTCGACTTCTACGCTAAAGGCGCTATCGGTACGGAAAAGACGACCATGTGGGAAGCTGGCCTCGGCTACAGCATCACACCGGACCTCGACATCAGCGCTGGCTATCGTTACTTGAACACCAAATTGGCTGATGGCGGCGATTCGACCTTTGGCAACAAAGACGACGCTAACATCTCCTACAAAGGCTTCATCGCTGGCCTCTCCTATCGCTTCGGCGGCGGCCACAAAGAAGCTCCGGCTCCGGAACCGGTTTACACTCCGGAACCGACTCCGGCACCGGTCGTTGAAACTCCGGTCCAGAAGAACGACTACTACGTTGAAAGCGTTCACTTTGGCTTCGACGAAGACCAGCCGCTCGCTTCCGAACGCGCTAAGATGGACCACTTCGTCCAGGTTGCTAAAGCTAACCCGAACGATACGTTCAAACTCGTCGGCAACACCGATGCTAAAGGCACCGATGCTTACAACGATGACCTCTCGAAACGCCGCGTAGACAACGTCGCAGCATATGCTGAAAGCCAGGGCATCCCGGCATCGCAGATGCAGCTCGACTACAAAGGCAAGACGGATCCCGTCAGCACCAACGACACCGAACAGGGCCGCGCTGACAACCGCCGCGTAGATATCTGGCAGAATCACTAAGTTTAGTGGCTCGTGACTAGTGAAAAAGGGCTTGTCGCATGACGACAAGCCCTTTTTAGTGATTAGGGGCTAGGGATTAGCAGTTAGCGGATGGTTTTAAATTTAAAGCCATCTACTGCTAGCCCCTAATCCCTAACCACTAAATTCCCTCAAAAAGGGAATTTCTCCTTGCCAAACTTCGTTTTTCACGATATAATAATGTAGCTAACTTAATAAAAGTACTGGTGCGTGGTAATCCGCCGGGGCTTGTGCAATGGGAACCTATGAACCTTGTCAGGTCCGAGAGGAAGCAGCAATAAGTAGACATTTCCATGTGCCACGAGGAAACCTGGCGGGTTATCATACACGAGTACTTTTCAGTTGGTAAAAGCAGCGGTTAGCTGCTTTTTTTCGTATACGGAAGGAAAAGGACTCATGGCATACATTGCGTTATACCGTAAGTGGAGGCCCAGGAATTTTGAAGATGTCGTCGGCCAGTCCCACATTACGGAAACCCTGCAAAAAGCGATAGATACGGACAAAGTAGCCCATGCTTACTTGTTCTCCGGTCTCCGCGGGACGGGCAAGACGAGCACGGCTAAAATTTTTGCCCGGGCCATGAACTGTGTCCACGGGCCGACGTCCCACCCGTGCAACGAATGTGAAGTCTGCCGCCACATCATGAGCGGTGAATCCCTGGATGTCGTCGAAATCGACGCCGCTTCCAACCGCAGCATCGAAGACATCCGCACCCTGCGGGAAACGATTAAATTCATGCCTGCCGAAGGGCATAAGAAAATTTATATTATCGATGAAGTGCATATGCTGACGACCGAAGCTTTCAACGCCCTGCTGAAGACCTTGGAAGAACCGCCGGCCCATGTCATCTTCATCCTGGCGACGACCGAACCGGAACGGATTCCCATGACCATCCTGTCGCGGTGTCAGCGCTATGAGTTCCGGCGCATTACCAGCGACGATATTGCCAAGCGCCTGCTATACGTGGCCGGTCAGGAACAGATCGACCTGACCAAGGGTGCGGCTCATATCCTGGCCGTCCAGGCCGACGGCGGCATGCGCGATGCTCTGAGTATGCTCGACCAGTGCGTCAGCAACACGAGCGGCACTATCGACGAAGGCGTCGTCCGCGATTTACTCGGCCTCATCGGCAAAGACTGGCTGTTTTCCCTGACTCAGGCTATTTTCGATGGGAAAGGCGATGTCATCATCAAGGCTGTCGATGACGTCATCCACATGGGCAAGGAGCCGCGGGTCATCCTGACGGAATTGCTGGCCCATCTGCGGGCTGTCATGCTCTGTCAGGCTGCGCCTTCGTCGGATACCCTTTCAGCCTATGATGACTGCCTCGATGAACTTCGCAGGCAGGCCGGCGAATGGACGGCAGATAATGTTTTTCAGGTCCTGGCGATTTTGCAGCAGGCCTTATTGACGGCCAAGACATCGCCAGTTCCGCGCATTGCCGTGGAAATGGGCCTGCTCATGGCAGCGCGGCAGCTGACCCAGCCGCCTGCCGTCAGTATATCGGCTGTGGCTCCCCAGGCTTCGGGGAGAAAAGCCAAGACGGCGGCTGCCACAAAGCCGGACGTCATCCCCGTACCGGAAGAAGACGATTACAGCGGGGCTTATGGTCCGGAAGAAGCGGTCCCCTTCCCGGAAGATGAGTTTACCTCTCCCGAACCGGCTCCGGCTGTCCGGCCGGCAGCCCGGGAAGCGGCAGCGCCAGTCCCTCAGCCGGTGCGCACCGTTGAGCCCGCAGTTCCAGCCCCGGCGGCACCTGTCGTAAAGGCTGCGGCTCCGGCCGACAACAAGGCGCCGGCAACGCCGCCTGTTCAGGCAGCACGGCCCGTCGAGTCGGCAGCCTACCAGGACGTCTGGAAAAAGATGTGTGCCATTCTCGATAAGGAAAAGAAGAAAGCCGTCTTGTCCTGTATCCGCAATGGCCGCGTCGTTTACATCGGTGAAGGCCAGGTCATCGTCGCCTTTAAGACGGCCTTCATGGTGAAACGGGCCAATCGGGAAGATTACTTCAAATTCACCGATGCCGCCTTATCTCAGATACTGGGCGGCACGTACCACATGCAGGGCTTTTTGGAAGGCGATGCGGAACTTTCGGGATACGAAAAAAAAAAGAGTGAATTGCCCCCCGTAAAGGCCGTAGAAAAAGCCCCAGTACAAACCGAAGATATTCCAGCTCCTGCGCCGGCTCAGGAAGCCAGCGGGCCAGGCGATGAAACGGCGTGGCAGCCGGCTTCGTTAGATGATATGGACGAAGCGGAAAGAGCCGCCCTGGAACCATTGCTTAAAAACGTAGGAGACTGTAATATATATATAGAAAATAAAAAATAAGTTTACACGAAAATTAGGAGGAAACGCACATGTTTGGTGGAAATATGCAAGGTATGATGAAGAAAGTACAGAAAATGCAGAAGGAAATGAAGAAACTCCAGGATGATTTGAAGAAGCGCACCGTCGAAGCTACCGTCGGCGGCGGCGTCCTGACTATCGTCATGAATGGTGAAAAGAATGTCGAAAGCGTCCACATCGACCCGAGCATCATCGACCCGGAAGATGCAGAAATGCTGGAAGACCTCATGGTCGCAGCCGTCAATGAAGCCAACAAGAAAGTCGACGACATGATGGCTCAGGAAATGAGCAAAATCACGGGCGGGATGCACCTGCCGGGCATGTTTTAATGGATACGCCATTAGATAAGCTGACCGAGCAGTTCCGCCGCCTTCCCGGCATCGGCGTCAAGACGGCCCGCAAGCTGGCCTATTATATCGTTCAGCAGCCCAACAGCCGTGTCGATGAATTCGTCGATGCCATCCGCGATGCCAAGCAGAATATGCATTTTTGCTCGGTCTGCTTCAACTTGTCGTCGCAGGACCCCTGCCCGATTTGCAGTGACATCAGCCGCGACCGCTCGACCATCTGCGTCGTCGAAACGCCACAGGATGTCCAGGCCATTGAACGCAGCGGCGATTATCATGGGCTGTACCACGTCCTGCACGGTGCCTTGTCGCCATTGGATGGCGTCAATGTCGAAGACCTGCGCATCCGCGAGCTCCTGCAGCGCCTGGGCAATACGACGGTCAAGGAAGTCATCCTGGCGACGGATCCCGACGTGGAAGGCGAAGCGACGGCGTTATATCTGGCCCGCCTCATCAAGACGGCCGGCATCCGCGTGACCCGCATTGCCCGCGGACTTCCTATGGGCGGCGACATTGAGTATGCTGATGAAGCAACCCTGGCTGGTGCCGTTGCCAATCGGCAGGAAATGTGAGGGTATTATGGAATATCTATGGATAGCCGCAGGCGTTTTCGTCCTGTTCTTAGTGCATAAGCTCATCCTGGCGCCTATGCGCCATTTAGTGGTCAACGTCGTCGTCGGGCTCATCGTCCTGTACGGTGTCAATCACTTTGGCTATCTTTTTGGTTTCCAGCACGTCCCGATTACGGTTGGTACAGGCCTCATCATCGGCCTGTTCGGCCTGCCAGGGGTCATACTGGTTACCTTGTATTACACGTTTTTTTAACCTACGCGAAGAGGGGATATCGTGAAATTAAAGAAATGGGCCGTCCTGGCCTGTACGGCTGCCTTGGCTGTATCAGTCCTTTCGGGCTGCGGCAACAGCGTGTCTACCAAAACTGAAACGGTTTCCAAGTCGGACCACCCTGTGGCCCTGACCCTGGATGCCAATATTACGGCCTTACATATGACCAATATCGTGCCGAAGTTATCGGGGAAACTCGTATCGACACCGCTGGCCGTAGGCCAGGAAGTCAAAGCCGGTGAAGTCGTCGTCCAAGTCGATTCGGCACCGTATCAGCAGAGCGTCAATCAGGCCGAAGCGGAACTGGTAGCTGCTTCTTCGGCGTCGACGCCGACGTACAAGACCGTTACCGTACCGGCTGCCAGCAGTGGCGGCGGTGGTGGCGGCGACAACAGCGGTCACCGTGCTGAATTGAAGGCCTGGTATAATATGGGGGCCTTATCGAAAGTTGAATACAACCAGATGATGGCTGATTCCGGCGGTTCTTCTTCTCAGGGGGAAACGACGCAGACCGTCCAGGTCCAGGAAGCTCCGGCTGTGGACCACGAAAAGATTGCCCAGCTGCAGCAGGCCGTCCAGGCTGCCCGCGATATGATGGGGAATACGACGATTTATTCGCCTCTCGACGGCCGGGTCACGGCTGTAGCCGATAATCCGTCCGTTGCCGTTGCCGGCAATGTCCTGGCTACGATTCAGCAGATGTCTCCTTTGGTTGCTACCTTTGCCATTCCTGAAATGTACATCCAGGCCTTGCAGGACGCCAAAAAAGACGGCAGCCTGCAAGTATCCATCATCGCCGCTTCGGGCGAAACCGAGACGGGGGAACTGACCTATCTGGCAACGGAAAAAGATCCGTCCACTGGCTCTTATATGGCCAAGGTCACATTCAATAACGCCAAGAGCCTGTTCGTTCCCGGTGAATTCTATCACGTCCGCATTGCCACGCCGAAAGAAGTCTCCCAGATTACCGTCCCCAAGACGGCAGTCCGCACGAAGGACAGCGGTGACTTCGTTTACATCGTCAATGACAGCGGCCTGGCTGATGCCCGTTCTGTCCTGACTGGCGATGAAGAAGACGGCCGCGTCGTCATCCTCGATGGTCTCGACGAGGGGGATATCGTCGTCGCTGACCCGCCGGATTCGCTGGAAATCGGCATGAAAGTTAAATCGTAATTCCAAGGAAGGGTGAGAGCCATTGGTAAAAGAAGAGCATCACAGCAGTTTATTGAAATCCTTGGAAAAGAGCCTCGACGTCCTCGACCTATTCGTCGAATGTAATACGGGCATGACCTTGAAGGAAATCGCTGAACATACCCATCTGAATACGTCGACGGCTTTCCGCATTGTAAACACATTGGAACGGCGCCAGTATCTGACCCGCAACGATACGTCCAAGCAGTACCGCCTGGGGCCGCGGGCCCTGGCGCTGGGCTATTCGTCTCATTGGACGGAAAACGTCATCACCCTGGCCAAGCCGTATTTACGGCGTTTACAGCAGTTGTTTAACGAAACAGTCAGTATTTACATTGCCGAGGGCGACTGCCGCATCTGCCTGGACCACGTCGAAAGTACCCATTCCCTGCGCCGGGTCATTCCCATCGGCGAATCACTGCCTTTATATAAGGGCGCTGCCGGTCGGGTCCTGCTGGCCTGGACGAGCGATGACGAACGCCAGCGCTATATCGAAAAATACGGCAATATTTCCGAAGAAGAGTTTGCCACGATCCGTCATAACGGCTATGCCATTACCCAGGATGAAAGCGAGCATGGACTGTTCGCCCTGTCTGTGCCTATCTTCAATTTTGAAGGCCAGGTCATCGCCTCGTTGACCATTGCCGGGCCGTCTATGCGCTTTTATGATTCCATCCGCCAGAAGATGTTGTTTACTATGAGTCAGTATGCCTATGAAATTTCCCATTCCTTAGGCTACCGCAAGAAAGAATGATAGGCCGCAGATGGAGGGCTGACGAGTTTCGCATCGACGCCAGCCTGCTGGCCCCACGCCTGCTGGGCCAGTATGTCATCCATGAAACGCCACAGGGCATCTGCAGTGGCCGTATCGTCGAGACCGAAGCCTATGGCGGTTCTTATGACGGCTTTCCCGACGATGGGGCCCACAGTTTCCGCGGCCTGACCAAGCGGACGGCACCGATGTTCCATGCCGGCGGTATCAGCTATGTTTACTTGATTTACGGCATGTACTGCTGCTTCAATGTCGTCGCCGGTCCCGAAGGCGAGGGCCAGGCCGTGCTCATACGGGCCATCGAACCCATCTGTGGGACAGACCTCATGGCCGCACGGCGGAAGGCCATGAAAGCCGGCAGGAACCTGACCAATGGACCGGGCAAGCTCTGTCAGGCCATGGCCATTACGCGCGAGGAAAACGCTTTAGATTTGACGTCTTCCTGCCTGTATATTGCCCATCCCGAAGAAGAGGTCCCGTTTACAGTGGCCGTTTCGCCGCGTATCCATATTGATTACGCCGTACATGGGAAATATTTTCCCTGGCGTTTTTATATCCAAGACAATCCTTATGTATCTAAGGTGTAAATATTTTAGGGGGAGATTACCATTATTGAATTCAGAGAATTTCGCTTAGAAGATAAACCACTCATAGATGACTATTTTCATCAGAAAAGATATGAACAGGCCGACGCTACCTTCATGACGCTCTTTGCCTGGCAGAAGCCCTATGAAATCCAGTGGGCCGAAGAAGACAATGTCCTCTATATCCGCTCAGGCCGCGGCAAGAAACAGTTCTGGATCCCGCCCTTCGCCCGCAAAGACGGCAGTTTCGTCAAAGGCGTCCTGCGCATGCACGAATGGTTCGATGAACACGGCTATCCTTTCTTGATGAAAGGCGTTACGCCAGAAGCTGTCGAACGTATCAAGGCCCTCTGTGAAGACTGTTATGACTTCACGCCGGACCGGGACAATTATGAATACGTCTATCTGACCCAGAGCCTGATCAACTTGTCGGGCAAGAAATACCGCCAGAAGAAAAACAATCTCAATCACTTCCGCAATCAGTATTTCGGCAACTGGGAATACGTCCCCATTACGGAAGACATCTTCGATGAATGTCTGGCTGCGGAAAAATCCTGGTACGACCAGCACGAAGCCGGTGACGAAGATGATGAACTCTTGGGCGAACGCCATGCCATCGAAACGGTCTTCAATAACTGGGAAGTCCTCCAGCCGACGGGCGGTGCCATCCGCATGTACAATAAGATCGTCGCTTTCTCTATCGGTGAGATGCTCAACGATGATACGGCCATCATCCACTTTGAAAAGAGCGACCCGACGATCCGCGGCCTTTATCAGGTCATCAACCATGAATTCGTCGTCCATGCCTGGCCGCATACGACGTATATCAACCGTGAAGAAGATATGGGGATTCCCGGCCTGCGCCATTCCAAGGAATCGTACAATCCGGATCACTTCGTCGAAAAATATGACGTCACACTGCGCCAGAAATAAGGGGGCTTTTCTATGCACTTCCGCTTAGCGGCTGAATCGGACCGGGGCCTCGTCGAAAGCCTTTGGGATTACTGTTTTGAACATCGGGAAGATCCTTTTTTCCAGTGGTACTTCAACCATTTCTATCAGCCTGAAAACGTCCTCATGGGCTTTGAGGGCGACGATATGGCCTGCCTGACCCATCTCAACCCGTACACCCTCTGTCTGCGCGGCAAAGCCGTAGACACGTCGTATATCGTCGGTTTGGCGACGCACCCGGCAGCCCGGCGCAGCGGCGTCGGTGGGAAACTGCTGACGGCAGCCCTAAAGGAAATGAAGCGCCGCGGTCATTATATCCACATCCTCATGCCCAGCAAGGCCGGTTTCTACCAGCCCTATGGCTATGAACTCTACTGCCATCAGTGGAAAGAGACGATGAATCTGGAAGCCCTGCGGCCGCTGACGGACCGGACCGTGCGCTATGCCTTTGTCAACAGCCCGGACCAGTGGCCTTACCTGGCTTCCATTTATGAAGGTTATACGAAAGGCCTGTCAGGCTATGCCCTGCGCGATGAAGCGAGCTGGCGGAGCCATATCGAAGCCCAGTTGGCCGAAGGCAATATCGCCGTCTGCTTCGATGGCGATGAACCCATTGGCTATGCCTTCTATCAGCTGGGAGAACCGACCATCATCAGCGGTGAATTCGTTTACACCTGCCGCAAAGGCAAGCGCGGCCTCTTAGGCTACATGTATAACCACCGTTCCCAGGGCGACGCCTTCCAGTGGAATGAAGGCATCCATGACCAATCCTACCGTTTCTATCCCGACGGGAAACAGGGCCATGAAACGATGCCCTTCATGACAGGCCGCATCGTCGACGTCAAAGGGGCGCTGGAACAGCTGCCTTATCGAGCTGACGGGACCGTCACCTTCCATACAGAAGATCCCCTGGCAGACTGGAACTGCGGGACCTTTACCCTGACTGTAAACAATGGTAAACCCAAAGTAACCCAAGAAGAAAATAAACAACCGGACGTTACCATGCTCATCGGCACCCTGGCCCTGCTGGCCTTCGGCGCCATGGATGTAAACGACCTGGTCTTCAACGAAAAACTCCAGGGAAACGAAAAGGCTCTGCAAACCCTGCAGGACCTCTTCCCGACCGAAAAGAACTGGATCAACGAATGGTATTAGGGTGTTAGTGGCTCGTTGTTAGTGGTTCGTGGCTCGTGGCTCGTAGGAGCTGTTGCACGAATGTTTCTGCCATCATGCATGGTCCCTTTCTCTTTATCGTTTGTAGTACGGAGTTTGTAGTTTGTAGAAGATGGCTTTAAATTTAAAACCATTCACTGCAAACTACAAACTTAACACTCAAAAAGAGGCTGTCTTAATACGACAGCCTATTTTTTCATCAATAAAACAGCAGAAAAGTCCTTTGCAAAAGACTACCAATTTAGTATATTAAGAAAATCAATGTATGTTGGTTATTGATTACTAGGGGGAATTCAGTATGGAAAGTCAATTTTTTACGTCCTTCCTGATGATCAGCGATTGGCGGACAGTCTTATTCTTAGCTGTCCTGGCTGTTCTCTTCGGACTTATTCATTATCTCTATCATAAGCGCAAGATGGGCTTCTCGCTCGTCGTCTGCGTCGGCATGGTGGCCGGCGCTTTATTGGGCCTGGTCATGCAGCTGATGGCTGGCTTCCCTGATGATCCGACGAAAGTGGTCTTCATCAAGGAAACGACGAACTGGTTCCAGCTCTTTGGCAACGGCTATATCGACCTCATCAAGATGATCGTCATTCCACTGGTCATCATTTCTATTGCCCACGTCGTCATCAATATGGATTCTGGCAAGACCATGAGCCGACTGGTCAAGCGGACATTGCTGGTGACCTTGGTCATGACGGCCATTGCCGCCGTCATCGGCATCGTCTTCGGTATCCTTTTCGATGTCGGTTCGGGCAGTGCCATCAGCAGTGAAGCTGCCAAGGCCAAACCGAAGGATGTCGTCAGCGTGGCTTCGACCCTGCGGGCTCTCATTCCGGGAAACCTCGTCGATTCCATGGTCAAGAACAACGTCATCGGCATGGTCATCTTCGGTGCCGTCTTTGGCCGGGCCATCTGGTGGGTCAAAGCAGATAAGCCCGATATGGAAGCCTTTTTGCATAAACTCATCGACGGCCTGCACAAGACCATGATGAACATGGCCCTGCTCATCTTGGACTACATGCCCTGGGCTGTCATCGCCTTATTGGCTAACACCATTGCCCAGAAAGGCCTGGCAAGCATCCTCGACGTGGGCATCTTCATTATCGCCCTGTATGTCGCCCTTATCGTGCAGTTCATCATTCAGATTCTGGCCGTCATGCTGCATGGTGTCAATCCCATTCACTACTTGAAGAAAAGCGTGGCCCTGCTCATCCTGGCCTTTACGTCCCGGTCCAGCGCCGGCTGCCTGCCGGTCACCATTGAAACCCTGGTTACCCGCCTCGGCGTCAATCAGGGAACGGCGAGCTTTGTCGCCGGCTTTGGCACGACAGCCGGGATGCAGGGCTGTGCCGGCGTCTTCCCGGCTATGCTCATCGTCTATGTCTGCCATCTGACCGGGACGCCGCTGGATATTACCATGCTGGTCATGACCGTCATCGTCGTCACCATCGGCTCACTGGGCATTGCCGGGATTCCCGGTACGGCGACCATGGCCGCTTCAGTCAGCCTGTCCGGCGTCGGCATGGCCTCGTCGTTCAGCCTCATCGGCCCGATACTGGCCATCGATCCCCTCATCGACATGATGCGGACCATGGTCAACGTTTCTGGTTCCGTCACCAACTCCATCATGATCGATAAACAGCTGGGGACACTGGACATGACAAAATATAATAGCCATTAAAGAGGCTGTCGTACGAAGGCTTCTGTCATCCATGCACAGCTCTGTTTTCTTTATAGTTTGTAGTTTGCAGAGAAAGCCTTTAAAATTAAAATCATCGGCTAACAACTAGCCACTAGCCACTAGCCACTAACCACTAACCACTAAAAGGGCTTGTCGCACATGCGACAAGCCCTTTCCCCTTTTTGCCAAATAGGTGTAACATAAAATTATAATTACCTTATCTTTATGGAGGTGTTTCTATGGATTCTTTAGGCTATTTTGGCAAGTGGTTCCCGACGGAGCATAAGAAGTACACGGCTATCATCGCCATGATGTATGTTGGCGTCGTGACGACGGTCCTGGGCGTTTTATTTGAAATTGCCCTGCGGGGACTGGCTATGATCGGCTTGTTCGGCGGTCCTGCTGGGATACGGCGGACCATGGATGTCCTGACCTTTTTCAGCGGCCTCAATACGCTGGTCACGCTGGCTCTTCTGGTCATCATGATTTACCTGCTCTATAAGACGCGGGCTCTGGCTTATCTGCTCAAAATGTTCCTGGGCTATTTTGTCGTAGACCTATTGTTGATCTTGATTGCGGAAATTTTCAATGGGACTGTGGCTGCGATTCTCTGTATCTTAGGTATCATCGCTACTATTTATGTGAATCGCAAGCGCTGGCACTATATCAGCCAATACCGCCGTTATATTTACTACGTCATCCTCAGCTGGCTGGTCAGCGCCCTTTGTACGGCTGCCGTCGTCGGCCATATCGTCTATAGTATGACCCAGCTGATGTTCGGCATGACCCGCGGCGGCTATGGGACCTTTATCGGCTATGCCGTCCTCCTGGTCCTGGTCTGGATGATTCCTGTTTTCTGCCAGCATTACATCTATCGCCGGGAAGAACGGCTGGGGACTTCCTTCTATCAGGCCTTTCGCCTCATGTGTACCGTTCCCATGACAGCCCTGTTCTTCATCTTCGGCATTTCTTCCCTGGCGTCGATTGGTACCTTGAGTGGTGAAAACATGTTTACATCGTTTGACTTTGACGATACAGGCGACAACCAAGCCAATCATCAAAGCGATGCAAATGCGATGTCAACGCAAAATGTAAGCGGAGTAAATGGAAAATACTGCCCTCATTGCGGCCGTCCCGTAGCGGCTGATGCGGCCTTTTGCAGTCATTGCGGCAACCCCGTCCATACGTGCCCGCAATGTCACCAGCCCGTCGACCCGTCGGCAAAATTCTGCCCGTCCTGCGGGGCCCCGCTGCAGGTTTCCGAAGCCCAATACGGTCCTCTGACCGATCGGACAGCCGTACAGCAGGAGGAAAAGGTAGTGCAGCCTGAAAGCCGGCCGGCAGTACATCCTGTAGTTATGCCGCAGCGGCAGAAAAAAGAAGTTCCTTTAAAAGCGCAGCTCCAGGAGCATCGCAATCTCCTCATTGCCCTGGCCTGCGTCCTCGTCGTGGCCGTTGCCGGCGGCATCTGGTACGCCCATGAACAGAAAGCCCTACCGGCCCAGGGGAGTAGCGTATCGTCGCAGCCCGTCAAGACGGCTGATTCGGAACTCTCTTTAAACGGCGTTTACCTGGACCAAAGCTGGGATGAAGCTAAAGACGGCCTGGGCCGGGAACTCAGCACGTCGGATAGTAAAGACGGTGCCGTTCACCATAAGTTTACCGATATGGATGTCGTCGTCAAAGATGATAAAGTTATCATGCTGACATCCTCCTCGCCGGCAGCGCAGAGCAAGCGGGGCATCCATCAGGGCAGCTCTTTGGATGACGTCGTCAATGCCTATGGTGACGATTACCAGGCCTCGGAATACGGCGCCCAGATTCATTATGAATATACCTTTAAGACCGATGACGGGAAACAGGGAATCCTGCGCTTTGCCGTCAGCAAGAACAGCCAGACCGTCGAATATATCAGCGTCCGCCTGGCCGATGAAAAGACGGATGGCGCGAAGCAGGCTTTCCTGGCTTACCATAAGGCCATTTCCAATCACGACCTGCAAGATGCCTTCCAGATGCTGACTGGGGAATTCCAGAATTCTGTCGGCGGCTATGATGGTTACGCGCCGGGCTACGCCAATACCTTGTCCAGCGACGTTTCCAATCTCCGCAAAATCGCTTCCGGCAGCGATAAGACGACCTTTTCCTTCGCCTTGAAAGCGCGGGACCGTATCCCAGGCAGTGCCAAGGTCAAAGTCCAGTATTTCAACGGTCAGGTGACGATGGTAAAAGACGGGAACACCTGGAAAATCAGTGATATGAGTGCAAAGAAGACGGGAGAACATGTGGAATAAATGGTATGTCCGACATAAACGAAAACTGAAACGCATGGGGGCGATTACCTTGATTGCCGCCGCTGTCCTTTACGGGCTCTGTTTCTACATGAGCTACAAAGCGGCGGATATCTTCAACCAGGTCGTCGCAGAACGCCAGCTCTTTCCCGGTACGGTCACGGTGGAACGCCTGACGGCGACGCCAGGCGGAACCGTGTCCTTTGAGGGCCTGGTATGGAACGATGAAGATGGGGATACGCTGGTCCAGATACCGGAAGGCCAGTTCACGGTCAAACTGAGCGATGTCCTGACCGGTCATATCGGTACGCAGACTGTCGAAGACGTGACTTTGAATAATGCCTATATTCATTTGATCTTTAATGATAAAATGGAGTTACAGCATATCAAGAAGGCCAGTGACCATCACAGCAGCGGCCCGAAGGATTTGGTCAAGGTCACAGGGCCTAAGAGCAACCGACCCTTTAACTGCCACGTCGCCCTGCATCAGAGCGTCATCGAAGCTGAAGCGCCAGGCCGTTATTTCAAGATCGGCGATGTCGAGTTTTCTTCGGACATCCATACTAAAGGCAAGACGAAAATCGACTTGCGGGCCGGTCACTTTTCCGGCATGATTGATGCCAAGTCCCTGCGCATCCGCGGCAGCCTGGATTTCAAAGAAGAAACGCCGCAGTATAACCTGTCGCTCTTGCTGAGCGACTGCAATCCCCGTTCCCTCGGGGCCGGCCTCGATATCGACGACCCGGCGACGGTTTCGGCCGATATCCGCGGCCCTTTATATGCCCCGGTCATCGACGGTACTTTGAAGATGGACCGTCTGGATATTACGGCCCTGGTCTTTACGGATGTCGTAGGACAGGTCCATTATGAACAGGGCCTGCTCGATATAAACGAAGTCACGGCCGGCGTCTTCGGCGGCTCCATGAAAGGTCATGGACAGGTAAACCTGGACGATAAATCGTATACGGCGGACATGACCGGCTCCCAGCTCAAAGGCGGCATTGCGGCCCATGACCTCTTCCTGCGCTGCAACGTCGACTTGAATCTGCACATGGAAGAAAATAAAACGGCCGGCACCAAGGCGATTTACGGTGATTTCCAGTCCGGCCCGGGACGCTATCACCAGCTGCCCTTCCGGGGCATTTCCGGCTCTTTCGCTCAGGATGGCAAGACCTTGAACTTCCGGGACGTCGTCATTTCCATGTTCTTTGGCGACGTATCGACGGACGCTTTTTCCATTGTCAATGGCAAAGTCAAGATAGGGTCCATCAACATCAACTATAAAAACGGGAAGCGGAGCCGCTGGGGAAAAGGCGGCCCACAGCCAGTCCCGTGAAAAGCACTATAGATAGAGAAAGGAGTTTTTACTATGGATATTTCCCGATATTTAGCTGAAGAAGGCAAAAAAATCGATTTGACCCAGTGGTCGACGACTTGCGATGTGGACATCGACAAGAAGAAGGTCAAAGGCGAACTGCTGGACCAGACGATTTCCGAAATGCAGGATTTACAGGAAAAGCTCTGTGCCGACAATCACTACGGCCTGATCATCGTCCTGCAAGCCATGGATGCGGCCGGGAAAGACGGTACGGTCAAACACGTCTTTGCCCACCTCAATCCGGCTGGCGTCAAAGTGCACAGCTTCAAGAAACCGAGCTCGGAAGAACTGGATCACGACTATATGTGGCGCATCAATAAAGCCCTGCCCGGCCGGGGGGAAATCGGCATCTTCAACCGCTCGCACTATGAAGAAGTCGTCGTCGCCCGCATCCACAACCTCATCAAAAGCGACGGTATGCCGGAAAAACTGGTCCGCAAGGATATCTGGGAAACGCGCTACCGCCAGATACGCGACTGGGAACGGTACCTGTCGGAAAATGGCTTCCCTATGGTCAAGATCTTCCTCCATTTGTCGAAAGATGAACAGAAGAAACGCCTCATCGACCGCATCCTGACTAAGCAGAAGAATTGGAAGTTCGACATGTCTGACATCGAGGAACGGCAATATTGGAACCGCTATCAGAAAGTCTACGGCGAAGTCTTATCGGCCACGTCGACGAAGTACGCTCCCTGGTACATCGTCCCGGCCGATGACAAGTGGTATACGCGCTATGTCGTCGCCCAGATTGTCCTCAAGGAACTCAAGGCCATTAATCCGAAATTCCCGAAATTGTCACCGGAAGTCGAAAAACAGCTGGCCCAGTTCCGCCAGCTCCTGAAAGAAGTCGATATCAAGGACTTGAAGAGCATCAAGAATGCCATTGATGAGCAAAAAGTCAAATAAGAAGTGTTACTGATAGGGTCAAATGTGATATAATAAGGACGGTTCAAGAAAACCGATGAAGTTCTGTACACGTTTTGAGACATATCTCAAGGAGGTACCGTTATGCTCGATGCAAAAGTAAAAGACTTAATCAATACTCAGATCAATCAGGAATTCTATTCGGAATATTTGTATTTAGCTTTTGCCAACTATTTCTATGACAATGGCCTCGACGGCTTTGCCAACTGGTATGATGTCCAGGCCCAGGAAGAACGGGATCACGCGATGCTCATGCGGACGTATCTGCATAACAACGGCGAACGCGTTACCTTCTCGGCCATCGCCGAACCGCAGAACGACTTTGACAGCATCAAAGCGGTCCTTAAAGCCGGTTTGGCTCATGAACAGTATGTCACGTCGCTGATCAATAAGATCTATCAGGCTGCCGATAAAGTCCACGATTACCGGACCATGCAGTGCTTCGACTGGTTCGTCAAGGAACAGGGCGAAGAAGAAAAGAATGCCGACGATTTGATCAAGAAATACAAGATGTTCGGCGGCGATGCCAAAGGCCTCTATGCCCTGAATCAGGAATTACTGGCCCGTACGTATGTCGCCCCGACGTTAGTCCTGTAAGGATCCATACAATTCCATAGTGCAATCAGGTGCGTAAGCTCAATAGAGAAGTCCGGTGCAAAACCGGCGCGGTCCCGCCGCTGTAAGGAGGAGCCAGGCTGCAATGATGTCACTGTACGTCCGCGTATGGGAAGGCGCAGCCATGGCCATGAATCCGAGCCAGAAGAACTGCCTGATTAGGATCACCGGTTGACCTGCGAGCGATGGGGATGGCGATTTTATTTTTACGGCGAGCCGCTTTTTATGAGCTGCTGGCCGTGAAGGACTCGTATGTAAGGGACTGTCGCATGAAGGCTTCTGCCATCATGTGACAGCCTCTTTTTTTATATTTTTTTATCAAAGGAGAGATGAGTATGTTCCACAAAAAATTAAAGACCGCGCTGATTTTATCTTTGGCCCTGACGTCGTTCGGTGCTTTTTCGGCGCCTTCTTTTGCTGCCGGCTATACGCTGAACCCGGAAGTCAAGGACGCTACGCCGGCTTTGAAACAGGCCGCGGAAATCGGGGTCCGCACGTACAACAACCCGGACATGCAGAACGAAGCCAATAAAGACGCCATCCTGGTATTGAGCTTCGGCACGACCTATAAGGACAGCCGCCAGAAGACCATCGACCAGACCGTAGCGGCTATCAAGGCGGCCCATCCGGACCAGAAAGTCGTTGTCGCCTTCACGTCACATATCATCGTCGACCGCATCAAGGCTAAAGAAGGCGTGACCGTACCGACGCCGGAACAGGCCATGGCCCAGCTGAAAAAAGAAGGCTATACGCGCGTGGCCATTACCTCCCTGGACATCATCCCGGGTATGGAATATGCTTATGATACGGCTATTTTCGACCTCTACAAACATGATTTCAAGAAATTGACCCTCGGCACGCCGCTCATGTATTGGATGGGACAGGAAGACCAGCGTGACGACATCGCTGAATTCGTCAAAGCCTTCTAGACGCAGTTCCCGAAAATCGGCAAGAAAGACGCCATCCTGGTCATGGCCCATGGCACGCCGCATCCGGCCAATGCTTATTACTCCGTCGTCCAGAACCGCCTCGATGCAGCTGACCTGGGCAATGTCTACATCTACTCTGTCGAAGGCTGGCCCCATCTGGATACAGTCATTCCCCAGCTGAAAGCCAAGGGCATCAAGCACGTCATCCTCATGCCCATGATGATGGTCGCCGGCGACCATGCCAATAACGACATGGCCGGTGCCGATGCCGATTCCCATAAGAGTATCCTGGAAAAAGAAGGCTTCACGGTTACGACCTATATCCATGGCCTGGGAGAAAATGAAGCGGTCCGCCAGATGTTTGTCGAACGGGCTGATGAAGCCTGGAATGCCCTGGAAGCCCAGTAATTTGACTTCATGGAATTTTTTCCTACCAATTTAGTCCATCCTTTTCGTCTATCATTCCATATGCTTCCTTTGTATAATGAATTCACGAAATGCATATAACAAACGTGAAGAAATAGGAGATGGAAGACATGAAACAAGTGAAAATAATTACAGCTCAAGAAGCAGCTCAGCTCGTCAAAGACGGTGACGTCGTCACGACCAATGGTTTCGTCGGTTCCGGACAGCCGGAAGCGCTGACCAGCGCCCTGGAAGAACGCTTCCTCAATACGGGTTCGCCGAGAGATTTGACGCTCATCTATGCCGCTTCCCAGGGGAATACGGATGGACGCGGCGGCGACCACTTTGCCCACGAAGGGATGCTGAAAAAAGCCATCCTCGGCCACTGGAACGCCGTTACGGCCCTGCAGAAATTAGTCAATGAAAATAAGATTCAGGCCTACAACCTGCCCCAGGGCACGCTGTCCCAGTATTTCCGTGACGTCGCAGCCCATCGCTTAGGCACGATTACCCACGTCGGCCTCGATACCTTTGCGGACCCCCGCATCAGCGGCGGCCGTCTCAATGACGTCACCAAAGAAGACTTCGTCAAAGTCATCAACATCGAAGGCCATGACCAGCTCTTCTATCCGCGTATGGATATGAATATCGGCTTCATCCGCGGGACTTATGCCGATGAATGGGGCAACGTCGTCCTGACCAAGGAAGTATCGCCTTTCGATGCCACGCCGCTGGCACAGGCCGTCCATAACAGCGGTGGTATCGTCGTCGTCCAGGTCGAAAAAATCGTCAAAGGCGGCACGCTCGACCCGAAACTGGTCAAAGTACCGGGCATCTACGTCGACTACGTCGTTCAGGTCGATGACGAAACGAAACGGCAGCAGTCCTTCGACTGCGAATATGACCCGTCCCTGACAGGCGAAACGACGATTCCCGTCAAAGCCCTCGATCCGGCTCCGCTCAATGCCAAGAAAGTCATTGCCCGCCGGGCAGCCCTGTTGCTCCTCAATATGAGCAGTGAAGCCGTCATCAACCTGGGCATCGGTATTCCGGAACTCGTCTCGTCCGTAGCCAACGAAGAAGGCATCGGCGACAGCTTGACCATGACTGTCGAAGCCGGGGCCATCGGCGGCGTACCTCTCGGCGGAGTCCGCTTCGGGGCTTCTGTAAATGCCGAAGCCTACATGGACCAGGCCACACAGTTCGACTTCTACGATGGCGGCGGCCTGGACCTGACCTGCCTGGGCCTGGCCGAATGCGACAAAGAAGGCAATATCAACGTATCCAAATTCGGTACGCGCATTGCCGGCTGCGGCGGCTTCGTCAACATCACCCAGAATACGAAGAACGTCGTTTTCTGCGGGACCTTTACGACAGGGAAACTCCGCGAAGAAATCAAAGACGGCGAACTGCACATCCTGCAGGAAGGGAAAGTCAAGAAATTCGTCCCCGAAGTCGGTCACATCACCTTCAGCGGCAACTATGCCCGTAAACATAAACAGCATGTCCTCTACATCACAGAACGTGCCGTATTCGAAATGAAAGAAGACGGTGTACACCTGACCGAAATCGCCCCGGGCATCGACCTCCAGAAAGACGTCCTCGACCAGATGGGCTTCACGCCGATCATCGACGAAGTCAAAGTCATGCCGGCCTTCCTCTTTGAAGATAAACCCATGGGTTTGAAAAAGATGAAAGAAGAAATGAATAAATAATAGTTTGTAGTACAGAGTTTGTAGTTTGCAGAAAGGCTCCCCTCATAGGGCAATGTCAGTAAGTTTAGAAAAACAAATAAAAGACCGTCACGGATATGTGGCGGT
>OHZS01000289.1_pt1 | contig 21251 bp, 19 predicted proteins | sample 1580521 | NCBI WGS metagenome assembly OHZS01 (sample SAMEA3882503, study PRJEB24775) | human gut metagenome | biome: human-associated habitat; feature: intestine environment; material: feces | place: Netherlands | collected 2009/2010
CTTTAAAAAGCTGCTTGTTCAGCTCATCCATAGAACTCTGGATATAACTGTAAAGCTCCAGACTTTCATCATATTCCTGCTTATATTTCTCCACATTCCTGCCTCTCTTGGCAGCTACAGTTCCTGCGGTACAGGAAAGATATGATTCCGACATCTTACGTATCTTCTTCTCCAGAAGTTTTACGGAATCATCAATATTCCGTTCATTTAACTTCTCCAGCTCCTGCCTGTATTTCGCCTCATTCTGATAATAATCCATCAGTGCCTGAGAGTTTTTTACCTTCAGATACTGGTACATACTGTCCTGCACATCGTCAAAAACCTGCCCAAGCTCTGTGATCTGGGCATTGCTGGCATACACATCATCCATCTCCTGCATGGAGTTGTTGATCCGCGCATAAAACAACATGTTGATGCTGAACAGTAAAACTGCCAGCACGCCAACCTCGATCATGATCTTGCTTACAAGAGAAAAGTCACTCCAACGGATCTTTTTCATCTGTGACTGCCTCCCTCCTCATCTTCTTCACTGCTGTTCTGTCAAGAAAATTAATGTCTACGTTGTAGAAAGAATTGGTTCTTCCATCTTCTATATAGCTGGTAACTGCCTCCACACTGTACTGTCCCAGCTGGGTCGTGTCCACATCACAGGTAACTGAAATAACACCTTTTTCAACTGCCGCCAGAATATCCTCAGATGTATAATAACCAATGATCTTCACTTTTCCTGCAAGGTTGAAATCCAGAATTGCCTGTCTTGCACACTCCGTTGTCTCCTCATCCATACACACAAGGATATCCGGAACATTCCGCTTCTGCTGAAAAATATCAGTAACTGCCTCCTCTGTTTCAAAGGTTCCTGTTGACAGAAGATTCCTTCCCTTGATCTCAATATCCTCAGAACCAGCTGCCATCTTCACCGCATTGCTGATCTGAGTGTATATCTGACTTTCGTTCATATCATCAATATCCCGTTTCTGCAGGATCAGGATCTTCTTCGTGTTCTCATCCACGTATTTGGCAACAATTTCCCCGTAAGCCATGCCAAGCTGATAATCGCTGACTCCCACAAAGCTCTGGCGGCGGCTGTGCACCGCATCACTCATGACTGTAACCACCGGTATTCCGTTTCTTACTGCAGTATTGATTGCTTCTTCCAGACCGGCTTCTCCATTATACTGCAGGATAATACCATCCGCCTTGGCCGCAATACTCATATTCATATAATCAAGCTTATCATAAGAAGTCCCCCGGTCCGGTCCCATGATCTACAGCAGTACATCATTCTGTGCCGCAGTTTTCTTCGCACTTGCGTAAACTGCCTGCCAGAACTGGGAATCCGGACTGTCCACGATCAGGTCATACTGATACTGATATACTTTTTCTTCTTTTTTCTCAAGACCTGCTTTTTTTGTAATGCCGCTGTAATAGGATTCTCCTGTCATATAGATCAGAACTGCGATCGCTGCAAATATACACAGGATATATACTGGTTTCCTCTTCATGTCATACTCTTCTCCATCTGTAATGCCGGTTTATGATAATATTTTTGCAACATTATAAATTTTTCATATAGTTTATCATCTTTTCACAAAAAAGTCACCGCCATCCATAGAATTTCTGTGCATTTTCATGTTATATTAATAACCATAAACTTGCCAAAGGAGGCCAGCAATTATGACAAACGCAACCAAACTTGCTCTGGAAGAATCCCTGAAACGTCTGCTTCTTAAGAAGCCTTTAGATAAGATCACCATCAACGACCTGACTACAGACTGCGGGATCAGCCGCATGACTTTTTATTATCATTTCAAAGATATCTACGATCTTGTGGAGTGGAGTTGTCTGGAGGATGCCAGGATCGCCCTCCAGGGCAAAAAAACTTCTTCTACCTGGCATGAGGGACTTCTTCAGATCTTTGATGCCGTAATGGAAAACAAACCGTTCATCTTAAATGTATACCGCAGCGTTGGACGGGAACAGATCGAGAATTATCTGTTTGCGCTCACCTGTGATCTGCTGATGGGTGTGGTAACTGAGAAATCAAAAGACATCCTCATTACAGAAGAGCAGAAAATTTTTATCGCAGATCTCTATAAATACAGCTTTGTAGGCATTATGCTGGACTGGATCAAAAATGGCATGCGCGAAGATTACCACGGAATCGTGGATGACACCGCAACTGCACTGTATGGATGTATCGACAATGCCATCCACAATTTTGCCGCAAAAAACAAAACTGCCGGTGTGCGTACAGAATAAAAACTTATCAAAACAGGCATAATGATAAAAAACTGAACATTTCCGGTGTTTTGTAAATAGAATCTTTTTTCCGGATGGGCTATCATAGCCTCAACAGCAACAAAGAACAGTTAATCCGATACAAACAGGTATCTCATTTACGAAAGGTGGATGTCATATGTCAGATAAAAAAGGATTCATGGGACTTGCAGCACTTGCGGCAGCCGGAGCCGGCGCAGCCATGCTGATGAAAAAAACAAAAGAGATCAATGAAGAGGAAACTTTCCATGTAAAGGAAACTACCGAGAACTACCGCAATACCGAACGTGGAAAATATGACAAAAACAGCAAGGGGATCTATTATTCCAACGGTAACTATGAAGCTTTTGCCCGTCCGGAGAAGCCGGAAGGTGTGGATGACAAGCATGCTTACATCGTAGGAAGCGGCCTTGCTTCCCTGGCAGCTGCCTGCTTCCTGGTCAGAGATGCACAGATGCCCGGGGACCATATCCACATCCTGGAAGCCATGGACATTGCCGGCGGTGCCTGCGATGGAATTTTTGATCCGTCCAGAGGTTATATCATGCGTGGCGGCCGTGAGATGGAAAATCATTTCGAATGTCTCTGGGATCTTTTCCACAGCATTCCTTCCCTCGAAAAGCCAGGTGCTTCTGTTCTGGACGAATTTTACTGGCTGAATAAGCATGACCCCAATTATTCTCTGTGCCGTGCAACCGTTAACCGTGGGCAGGACGCTCATACCGACGGAAAATTTAACTTAAGCCAGAAGGGCTGCATGGAAATCATGAAGCTGTTTATGACAAAGGATGAGGATCTTTACGACAAAACTATCGAGGATGTTTTCGATGATGAAGTGTTTGATTCCACTTTCTGGCTGTACTGGAGGACCATGTTCGCATTTGAGAACTGGCACAGTGCTCTGGAGATGAAGCTTTACTTCCAGCGCTTCATCCATCACATTGCAGGCCTTCCGGATTTCAGTGCCCTGAAGTTCACCAAGTACAATCAGTATGAATCCCTGATCCTTCCTATGAAAAAATATCTGGAGGATGCAGGTGTTGACTTCCAGTTTAATACCGAGGTCACAAACGTGATCTTTGATTTCAAGGATGGCAAAAAGATCGCCTCCGCCATTGAATGTAAGGTAAAAGGTGTGGAACAGGGCATTCTTCTTACTGAAAATGATTATGTTTTTGTCACAAACGGAAGCTGTACAGAAGGCACCATCTATGGCGACCAGAATCATGCTCCAAACGGTGACGCAGAAGTCCGCACCAGCGGCGTATGGTCCCTGTGGAAAAATATCGCAGCCCAGGATCCGTCCTTCGGACATCCGGAAAAATTCTGCTCTGATATTTCCAAAACAAACTGGGAATCTGCTACCATCACGACTCTGGATGACCGCATCATCCCGTATATCACCAATATCTGCCAGCGTGACCCGCGTTCCGGCAAGGTTGTTACCGGCGGTATCGTAAGCTGCCAGGATTCCAAATGGCTCTTAAGCTGGACCATCAACCGTCAGGGACAGTTCAAGGAGCAGGATCCGAAGAAAGTCTGCGTATGGGTATACGGACTGTTCACCGATGTTCCTGGTGACTATATCAAAAAACCGATGAAAGAATGTACCGGTAAGGAAATTACCGCTGAGTGGCTGTACCACCTGGGTGTTCCGGTAGATCAGATCGACGACATGGCTGAAAACAGTGCTGTCTGCGTTCCGACTATGATGCCGTATATCACTGCATTCTTTATGCCCCGCGCCAAAGGTGACCGCCCGGATGTTATCCCGGATGGATGCGTAAACTTCGCATTCCTGGGTCAGTTTGCAGAGACTCCACGTGATACCATATTCACAACAGAGTATTCCGTACGTACCGCAATGGAAGCTGTATATGGACTTTTTGGTGTAGACCGTGGTGTTCCGGAGGTATGGGGAAGCGTTTACGATATCCGTGAACTTCTGGACAGCAGTGTGAAGCTGATGGATGGAAAATCTCCTCTTGAGATCCAGCTGCCAGGACCTCTGAATGCACTGAAAAAACCACTTCTCAATGTTGTAAAGGGTACTGTGGTTGAAAAGGTGCTCCGGGATCATAATGTGCTGAAGGATTATATGTAAGATATACAGCCTGCCAGACAAATATTCTCAATCCGAAAATTAAGATTTGAACACAGTAACGGAGCCTCCGGTTCTATTCGTGCAGCAATCCCCCCGAAATACTTCTCGCGCGGTATTTCCGGGGGATTATTTTATTTTCTGATACTTATTTTCCCAGTGTTTCATTCATACTTCCGGAACGGAAGCCCTGAAGATCCAGAGTCACGTAAGAAAATCCCAATGTGCGGAATTTCTCTGTGATCTTTGTTCTTGTTTCATTATCTGCAATTTTCAGGATATCTTCTTCCGGAACCTCGATCCTTGCCATGGTACCGTGGATACGGACACGGAACTGATGGAATCCCAGATCCATGAGAAACTGCTCGGCCTGGTCTACCATGTGAAGTTTTTCCTCGGTGATGGTCTCACCGTATACAAATCTGGAAGCAAGGCAGGCAAAGGATGGCTTGTTCCAGGTTGGAAGGTTCATGCCCTTTGACAGCTTGCGAATCTCTTCTTTATAGAGGCCGGCCTCCTGGAGAGGACTTCGGACCCCAAGCTCCTGAATGGCTCTTTTTCCAGGACGGTAATCTCCCAGGTCATCCATATTGGAGCCTTCCACGATCATGTTCATATGGTGGGATTTTGCTGCTTCCCAGAGTTTGGTGAAGATGGCTTTTTTGCAGATGTAGCAACGGTCCGGCGGGTTCTGGCGGAAGCCTGGAATGTCGAATTCGTTGATCTTACAGATCTCCTGTCGGATATGATTTTCCTGGCAAAAATCCTCTGTTTCTTTCAGCTCTCTGTCAGTAAAGGAACAGGGACAGGCAGTAATGGCCATGGCCCTGTCGCCAAGTGTTTCCTGTGCGGCTTTCAGAAGAAACGTGGAGTCTACGCCGCCGGAAAATGCTACGGCTACGCTTCCCAGAGAGCGGAGGATTTCCTGGAGTTTTCTGTATTTTTCTTCAAGTGTGATGTTGTCTGTTGCTGGCATATGTTCTGTCACCTCGTAATTTGTAAAATATTATTTGTGTATTATTGTAAACGATACCTTTTTGTCCTACAAGCATTTTCTTTCTGATGGATACACTATGAAATTTGTAAGTATATCCGGACGATCTATCCGGCTCATAAGCTTTTCGTAAAATTATCTTCCACAAAATTTTTACAGAACAGGAAAGACTTCTTCCTGGAGGACTCTTTTATGTCATTGGAGCATTACGAAATAATTTTCCATGATATAAAATAGGACCGGAAATGCAGCATATGCCACGCTTCCAATCCTTCCTTTTTTACAATTATCACATTTCGATCACATCAAGATCATCCGGAATAAACAGATTTCCGTGATAATACTCTCTGCCTTCTGCGCCGTAGAGTTCTTTACGTTTCTTAATGTTCTTATCCTCTGTATGATACAGTACAAGGTTTTTCACGCCAAGATTTTCAGCAAGCTCGCTGGCATCCTTGACTGTGGAGTGATGTTTCTCATAAGGATTGAAGATATCACGCTGTCCGTACAGGCAGAATGCTTCGTGGAACATCCAGTCACTGCCTTTGGCGTATTTCTCCTCGCACTCGTTGTATGGCTCATCGCCACAGCAGGTAAGTACCTTTCCACCATCGTAGATCATCTGGAATCCGAACTGTTTTGCCTTGGTGGAACCGATGTCAAAGAAGGTCACTTTCTTATTGAGGATCGTTCTCTCCTCACCGTCTTTTACTTCGATCAGGTGAAGTCTGTCACCAATGTACTGTGTCTCCTTTTTATTCAGAAGCTTAAAGGCCATGTCTTTCAGAAGTCCGATCACCTCATCATGGGCATAGATATTCGCCTCGCCCTGGTAAGTACCTTTTTTCATGTTCTGGCAGATGATGCGGATCACCCAGACGATTCCCATGATATGGTCTACGTGCTTATGTGTAACAAAGATCTCATGGACATCCATCAGGTCAATACCTGCCTTCTTCAGCTGGGAAAGTACAGTATTTCCGCCGCCTCCGTCAACCAGAAAATGGCCGTACTCATCGCTGAGCACGAAACATGTATTGTAGCATTCTGTTACCAGTGCGTTACCTGTTCCAAGCATGGTTAATTTCATTGTTTTTCTCCTCCTGTATAGCCCTGGTCATCAAACATTCTGCCACCCATTGCTTTTGTTTTCTGACACTCTCACCGGCTGCTTCAGACCATATTGTAGATACCTACATAACAGCCTTATGTTTTCTCGTTTTTTCTGTGTTTTTCGTGTCCAATGATAACATTATGGAGAAATATTTTCAATAAATTTCTATAAAAAGAACCTCTTTCCTCCCTGCACTCTGCACATTGGACATAGAAAAGCTTTCTTTGCGCTCCATTATTTTTATGTTACAATGGTCCCATATCAATAATTATAACTGGAGGGATTTCTAATGAAGATCACAATCTTAAACGGCAGTCCGCGCCACAACGGCAACACACAGATCATGGCCGATACCTTTGCAAAAGCTGCTCAGGAAAACGGTCATACAGCAACTGTTCTGAACATTGCAAATTTACATATCCGCGGATGCATGGACTGCAAATACTGCTACTCCCATGAGGGCAAATGTGTACAGGATGATGATATGAAGAAGGTTTTTGCGGAGCTTTCTGATACCGACCTTCTGGTATTTGCATCACCAGTTTACTGGTTTGATATCACCGCACAGCTGAAAACCGTAATTGACCGTATGTATGCATGGGGAAGTATCGGATTTCCGTTCCACAAAACAGCTCTGCTCCTGGATGCAGGCGCAGATCATGTCTTTGATGCAGCCATCGCTCAGTACAAGGCCATGACCTCTTATCTGAAATGGGAAGATATGGGTATTGTCACAGTTCCCAATATGCTGGAAAAAGGCAGCATGAAAGTCTGTCCGCAGCTGGAAGAGGTTAAGAAACTGGCAGCCAGCCTGTAATTTTTGTATCACAAAGGGGAGCAGTCACATGGTTGACCATGGCTGCTCCCCCTTTTACATTTTTCTTATTACAGCATTTCTATCTCCGTCTCAAAATACTGCTCCTGAAACCGGACCTGTTCCATGATCTCCTCTGCTGTCATGGTCTTATCCTCCGGAACTACCACCCACTTGTCTTCCACATCATTGAGGCGGTGGATGATGGCGATCACTTTTCCTGATCTGTCCGTTTCATTTTTCTTCCTTTGTCAAACGGATATTCGCAATCCGCATTTGTTACGTAGCTCATGACCAATCTCTCATTCTTTTACATTCCGTCAGAAAAACTGACCTTCTCATTTCAATCCGTTCTTCTCTTTACCAGATCTTCGCCTCTACTGCCGCACGCTCAATTCCAAGACCCTTCATATATCGGTCCATAAATGCGTTGAATCCTTTTACACCTTCGGCTTCCGGTGCAAGTGTGCTGCCTTCGTTTCCTTTGAAGACATTTTCATCCAGGAAATCCGCAAGGTCTTCGCCGTCTTTTTTGTTGATCATATAAGAAGCCAGAAGCGCAATTCCCCAGGCTCCGCCTTCTCCTGCTGTGGACATTACGGATACCGGCGCATTTACCGCATCTGCAAGGATCTGCTGGCCAACACCCTTTGTCTTAAAGAGGCCGCCGTGTCCCAGAAGCTTATCAATCTTTACATGCTCCTGATTGAGAAGGATATCCAGACCTACACGCATGGCACCAAGGCAGGTGTAAAGATTGTTTCTCATAAAGTTTGCCAGTGTAAATTTACTCTCAGGAGAACGTACAAACAGTGGACGTCCCTCTTCAAAACCGGTCATATGCTCGCCGGAGAAATAACAGTAGGAAAGAAGTCCACCACAGTCCGGATCCCCTTCCAGGGCTTTGTTATAAAGAGTTCCGAACAGTTTGTTCATATCCACTTTCATACCCATGGCTTCCGCAAATTCCTTAAACACATTTACCCATGCGTTCAGATCCGAAGTACAGTTGTTGGAATGTGCCATGGCAACCGGATCTCCTGCCGGAGTGGTGACCATATCAATCTCTTTGTACGGTTTGGAAAGAGCCTTTTCCAGGACAATCATGGCAAATACGGATGTTCCCGCGGAAACATTTCCGGTACGCTGACGGACACTGTTTGTGGCAACCATACCGGTTCCTGCGTCTCCCTCAGGCGGACACATCGGGATTCCAGCTTTCAGCTTTCCACTTACATCCAGAAGCTTTGCGCCTTCCTCAGTAAGAACTCCGGCATCCTGACCTGCAACCATGACTTCCGGCATAATGTTACGGAGTTTCCATGGGAATCCATAAGATGCAACCAGCTCATCAAACTTCTGCACCATCTCTTCGTTATAGTCCTTTGTCTCGCTGTCGATCGGGAACATACCTGCCGCATCGCCGATACCAAGAACTCTTTTTCCAGTGAGTTTCCAGTGTACATAGGCCTCCAGAGTGGTGATGTAATCGATATCTTTTACATGCTCCTCACCTTTCAGGATTGCCTGATACAGGTGTGCGATACTCCATCTCTGAGGGATATTGTAATGGAAAAGCTCTGCCAGCTTCTCAGAAGCTTCTCCCGTGATATTGTTTCTCCAGGTACGGAACGGAACCATCAGCTCTCCCGCTTTGTTAAACGGCATATATCCATGCATCATGGCACTGACACCAAAAGCACCTACACTTGTAAGCTCCATCCCATATTTTTTCTGAACATCTTCTGCCATATCCTGGTAGCTGCCCTGGAGACCTTTCCAGATCTCCTCCAGGCTGTATGTCCAGATACCATCTACATACTGGTTCTCCCATTCATAGGCTCCGGATGCGATGGGCTGGTTCTTATCGTCCACCAGAACTGCCTTGATCCTTGTGGAACCAAACTCAATACCAAGAGCCGTACGATTCTCAAGAATTGCTGTTTTTGCCTCATTTACTCCCATTGTAAAAAACCTCCCATATTATTTGCTGAAATACATGCTGTTCCATCTCAGCTCATTCTGCAGATTCCGGATCGTTGTATCGCCATCAATATAAACCGCTTCAATACCCATAGCTGCTGCCCAGTCACCCATCTGCTCTGCAGTAAGGTCATAGGTAAATGCAGTGTGATGTGCGCCGCCGGCAAGGATCCATGCTTCTGCTGCTGTGGAAAGATCCGGCTTCGGTGTCCAGAATGCAGTACCTACCGGAAGTGCAGGCATCGGCTTCTCTGTTTTCTTACACTCAACCTCATTGATCAGCAGACGGAAACGGTCGCCAAGGTCAACCAGGGATGTTGCGATTCCAGGACCTGTCTTAGAAGTAAATACCAGTCTTGCAGGATCTTCACGATCTCCCATGGAAAGCGGGCATACACGCATGCTGACCTTGCCATCAGCAACGGATGGGCAAACCTCCAGCATATGTGCCTCAAGGATTCCCTCTTTACCAGGTACTAGGTTATAAGTGTAGTCCTCCATAAAAGAAGTACCCCTGGCGTCCTTTTTGCCTGCTGCCATGATCTTCATCAGGCGAACCATAGCTGCTGTTTTCCAGTCACCCTCGCCACCGAAGCCATAGCCTTTTTCCATCAGTCGCTGGATTGCAAGTCCCGGAAGCTGCTTCAGGGAGCCCAGATCACCAAAGTGTGTTACGATAGCCTGATAGTTTTTCTCCTCGAGGAAGCGCTCAAAACCGATCTCGATCCCTGCCTGGACTGCTACATGCTTCTTAAATTCCTCAGGGTCACGTCCATCCAGAATCATATCGTATTTATTATAATATTCTTCTACCAGAACATCAATATCTCCCTGGCTTACATCCTGAACATATTCTGCGATCTCGTTAACCGGATAAGCATCGATCTCCCATCCGAATTTCATCTGAGCCTCAACCTTATCGCCCTCTGTTACAGCTACGTTTCTCATATTGTCGGCTACACGGCATACACGGATATGGCTGCTCTCCATGATACCAACTGCAGTACGCATCCAGGATGCCAGACGCTCCTGGACCTTTTTGTCTGCCCAGTGTCCTGCAATGACTTTTCTCTCGATTCCCATGCGGGTTACCATATGGCCAAACTCACGGCCGCCGTGTGCGGACTGGTTCTCATTCATAAAGTCCATATCAATGGTATCATAGGGGATTTCCACATTGAACTGTGTATGAAGATGGCACAGCGGTTTGCGATACTCTTTAAGGCCAAGGATCCAGGATTTTGCCGGGGAAAATGTATGCATCCACGCGATCACGCCGGCACAGTTTTCATCTGCATTGGCATCATTAAAGGTTTTACGGATCAGCTCATTTGTGATCAGCGTTGGTTTCCATACAACCTCAAACGGAAGTACACCGGATTTATTCAGTTCCTCTACGATGATCTTTGAATGCTCGGCTACCTTGCGGAGACATTCATCTCCGTAAAGATCCTGTGAACCTGTGCAAAACCAGAATTTGTAATCTCTTCCTGTTTTCATGTGAAAATTCCTCCTTGAAATATAAAATTATATAATATGCATAACATTCCTGAAAATCTGTAACACATTTCTGTTTCCAACATGTGTCCAGCCTTCTGAAATGTTATAAAGTTCTCTGTAAAATATGTCATGTTTCATTATCTGATAAGTGATTATCTCTCTGCCCTCATGCATTTGTGTTCATATTCCTGTCTTCACACTGCTGCCCCGTACGATCAGCTCCGGCCGGATCAGCCGTTCCACCTTACTCTCTTCGTCCGGCACGCCACTTAATTTTTCCAGGAGAAGCTTTGCTGCCATCTCACCCAGTTTTTCCTGGGGATGGGTGATAGTAGTGATTCCCTGCCCCTGTCTTGCGTACAGCGAATTGTCATAACCGGTCACCGCAACATCCTCCGGGATCTTTTTGCCCTGACGTTCCAGTTCTTCCATGACCTGGACAGCGATCTGGTCGTTGTAGCACACGATCCCATCCGGAAAGCTGTTCTGTCGGACCATGTTCCGGACCATAAGAGCCGGCTTTTTTCGCCGGTCCTCGGTGTGAAACCAGACCACCTTATCCGGATCATAGGCAATTTCATGCTCCTGCAAAGCCTTCACATAGCCCTTATGCCGTTCGATTCCCTGACGGTCATCTGCCTTGAAAAATCCCGCGATGTTGCGCCTGCCGGAGTCCAGGAGATGTTTTGTCACAAGATAACCGCCTCCTGCGTCATCCATGAGGATGTGGGGCTTTTCCTGCATCTCCGTATACAGTCCCTGGATAAAAATATAGGGGATCTGATACTTGTCCAGTGTTTCGTACAGGCTTACATGTCTGCACAACAACTCACTTTTGCTGGGTTCGATGATCAGTCCGTCAATTCCCTTGCTGATCAGCTCTTCCAGGAATCTTGCCTCCTTCTGGCGGCTGTTTCCTGTATTTTTCAGGATGATACTGTACCCGTTATCGGACAGCACCTCATCGATTCCCTGGATCAGCCTTGGAAAAATATAATCCGAGATATATGTAGTCACCACTGCGATGTTTCCGGTCCCGTGAATCTGACGGAGCACATCCGCACAGAAGGTTCCTTTTCCCTGAAAGGATTCTATGTATCCATCTCCTGCCAGGATCCCCAGAGCCTTTCGCACCGTATGCCTGCTCAGCCCATAGCGTACACTGAGCTGGTTTTCAGAGGGAAGCTTCTCACCCGGACGGATCTTTCCGGAAAGAATGTCTGTTTTCATTTCTTCCATCAGTGCATAATATTTTGCTTTTCCGTTTTCTGCCATAAGCTCCTCCCTTCGTTTGTATTATTCTTCCTTCAAACATCGGATGTAAAACGGACATTTATATTTTCATCTGTAATCATTTTATAACTTGTATATACATACGAACAAGTTGTTTTTTATTATTTAACAAAAGTTCCATATAAAAAAGGCCGGAACACCTTCCCCAATTTGGTGTTCCGGCCTGTATATACTGCTTTTTTATCTCAACGTTTCTGCCTTATCGTAAAGCGGGCCTTTTGCTCCGCCTTGCTGTCTTTGTTCAGAAAAAACGCCTTCTCCATATTTGTTAAAACTATTCTCCAGTCCCCTGATGTACCTTATATTTAGCGGTACATCTTCATATAATCCCCATGTGCCTCGATCAGCTCATCACACATTGCCTGGATGTCTTTGATGTTCAGCTCTGCACCTGTGTGCGGGTCCATCATGGCTGCCTGATAGATTTTCTGGCGGTCTTTGGTCACTGCTGCCTCAATAGCAAGGAGCTGCGGGCTGACATTGGATGAATTCATAGCTGCCAGCTGTGTAGGAAGCTTGCCCACTTTTACCGGATGTACACCGGTTCCGTCGATATAGCATGGAACCTCTACGCAAGCATCCGACGGAAGGTTATCGATATAACCGTTGTTAAGAACATTTCCACCGATCTTGTACGGTGTGTTTGTAACAACAGCCTCCATGATATAAGAAGCATACTCTTTACTTCTCTCATGGCCGATCTTGCCATCCTTGAGGATATCCTCGCGCTCTTTTTCCCAGCCCTCGATCTGTTTGATACATCTTCTCGGATATTCGTCAAGCGGAATATTGAACTCCTCGATCATCTCCGGATATTTGGATTTAATGAAGAACGGATTATACTCTGCATTGTGCTCACTGGACTCTGTGCAGTAGTAGCCAAGATGACGGATGTACTCATAACGTACCATATCCTCATGTTTCTCACCGGATGTATTCTTCTCCTCTGCAATTCTGCGGATCTCCGGGTACAGGTCGTTTCCATCTTTGTCATGGATCTCAAGAAGCCATGCCATGTGGTTGATACCTGCGATCAGCTCGGTACGTCCCTCAAGCTTGTCTTCCATTCCCATTCCCTCAAGAAGTTTCTGGGAGCAGACCTGAACGCTGTGGCAGAGACCTACGGTGCGGATCTTTGTGAAACGCTGCATATAACCGGTGAGCATTGCCATCGGATTGGAGTAATTCAGGAACAAAGTGTTCGGGCATACTTCTTCCATGTCCCGTGCAAACTCTTCCAGAACCGGAATGGTACGAAGTGCACGCATGATACCACCAATTCCCAGGGTATCTGCGATAGTCTGTTTGATGCCGTATTTCTTCGGGATTTCAAAGTCTGTTACTGTACATGGCTCATAGCCGCCTACCTGAATGGCATTGACTACGAAGTCTGCATCACGAAGTGCATCTTTACGGTTCTCAGCACCGAGATATGTTTTGATCACTGCGCGGTCCTCGTTTACGTTGTGGTTGATGGCACTTAAGATAATTCTGGAATCCTCCAGTCTCTTCTCGTCAATATCATAAAGTGCGATCTCGCTCTCGCGAAGTGCCGGTGTGCACATACAGTCGCCAAGTACATTTCTTGCGAAAACCGTGCTTCCAGCTCCCATGAATGTAATTTTGATCATGTTCGTTTCCTCCTGCTTTCTTTGTTGGATCTCTTATCCGGAATTGTTATATTTTTCTTTAAAATTCCTGATTTTCTGCTATTTTTGCGGTGCAGTCCCGCTTCGTTTTCTTTGTGATCTTATCATACTACCAGAAACTTGTTTAAAATATGTACTTTGATGTTAATAATTGTTGTTTTGTTGCATGAGATACCTGGAAGTAATTTTCTATAACATTTCTTATGACATAAAAAACTCTCTGCCCGATACCAGAATTTTATATATTCTGGCACAGACAGAGAGTTTTTTTCTTCGTGAAATATATCACAGAATCAGTCCTCAGATTCCGTATAATCCCCTTTTTTCCCCTTCACTACAAGTTTTCTCTTTTCTTCCTTGTATTCTCTCGGACTTCTTCCTGTTCTTGCCTTGAATACCTTGGAAAAAGCCAGCGGATCTCCATACCCTACTTTTGCAGCTACTTCACTGACCTGAATATCTCCGTTTTTCAGAAGAGTCTTTGCCTTCTCGATGCGAAGATTCATAAGATATTCCTGCGGCGAGCATCCGAGGCTTTTTTTAAACGAGCTGGTAAGATAGCTCCGGTTGACACCAATGCGGTCTGCCAGCTCATTGATCTTCAGACGCTTGTCAAAGTTGGCTGCAATGTAATCCACTGCCTGCTCCACATAAACGGAATTGGGATATCTGTGGGATGGAAGAAGCTTGCCTTCTCTCAGACATGCATCCCGGTTATCTGTGATCAGGTCAGAAAAAAGAAGCAGCAGAAGTCCGTTCCGTTTCAGCTCATTTTCAAAAACGAGCTTGTTGGTCTGGACCATTGCATCAATATATTTTGCAGCATTTTCCATACAGTGGATCCTTCGGACCGGATTTTCCCGGCTGAAGCCGCTTACATGGATCACTTCCTCCGCAGTCATTCCCTCAAATCCTACCCAGCGATATGTCCAGGGATTGTCCATGTCTGCCTCATACCAGGCCTCCACACTGGATGGGATCAGAAATGCTTCTCCACCTGTCAGATGATACTGATGGCCATCCATCTCAAAAACTCCGCTTCCGGATTCCACGATATGAAGTACATGAGAGATCCTGTTATTTGGTCCAAATCGATGTCCCGGATCGCATTTTTCCCATCCACAATAAGTAAGACAGAGATCCACCGCACCTTTCTTTAAATTCTCCAGACATTTAAAGCTGTCCGAGCTTGTAAAACCAACTGTATGAAGCAACTTGTCACCTCCCTGATGTCATATATTATGTTTCTGCCTGTGAGCTGCTTCGCCACCCAATAACAGGTCGCCGGATATGGATTCGAAAGATCCGGCGGCCTGTTATTTTTCTGGTCAGGCGAATGTTTTTTCTGCAGATAATTTTTATTCCATCATTTACAGAAATCAGTCCTCTGCTTCAATTGTATACAATACAGAATGGAAATCACCGTTTGTCTTATTGCAGTAGTCACGATCAACCGGGATTCCTGCATACATCAGCTCATTTCCGTAAGCTTTCAGGCACTTATCTTCCCATTTTACTTTGTAAAGCTGATCCTCGTCAAGACCCTTGAAGCGCAAACGCATCCAGGAAGCATTGACCTTGTTCAGTCTTTCATAGTATCCGGCAACTGCCTGTTTTTTGTCTCTGGAAACAACCATCCATGCAGTATCATTTCCTTCGAACGGGCTTAAGATACGGTAGAAATCACCCTCCACCTGGATCAGGTCACGATGTTCCTTCATGAATTCCACCTGTGCCTTTACCTCTTCGATCTCTTTGGCACTTAAAAGGTTCAGATCCAGCTCATAGCCAAAGGTTCCGAAATATGCCACATTTGCTCTCGTGGAAAGCGGTGTGGTACGGTGCAGCTGATGATTCGGTACTGCTGATACATGAGATCCCATGCTGACGATCGGATAAACAAAGGAGGTACCGTACTGGATCTTTTCTCTCTCTGCTGCATCGGTATCATCACTGGTCCATGTCTGCGGTGCAAAATACAGCATTCCCGGATCAAATCTTGCTCCGCCGCTTGCGCAGGATTCAAAGAGAATGTCAGGGAATCTCTCTGTCAGTCTTGTATACAGCTCATATACACCAAGGATATATTTATGCATAGTCTTGCCCTGATCTGCTGCAGATGCGCCGCGGCTAAAAGGCTCGGACATGTAGCGGTTCATATCCCATTTAATGTAGGAAATGGAAGATTCCTCGATAACCTTGGAGATGGAATCATAAATAAAATCTACAACCTCAGGTCTGGAAAAATCAAGAACGTGCTGATGTCTTGAGTGGGACTCAAAACGGTCCGGTACTCCGATGAGCCAGTCCGGATGTGCTCTGTAGCAGTCGCTGTTCTTGTTTACCATCTCAAGCTCTACCCAGAGGCCAAATTTCAGGCCCATCTCCTCGATCTTGCGGGAAAGTCCGGAAATTCCGTTTGGAAGCTTATTCTTATTTACGAACCAGTCGCCAAGGCCCTGGTAATCATCGTTTCTGGTTCCGAACCATCCGTCATCCAGAACGAAAAGCTCTACCCCAACCTCTTTGGCTTTTTTTGCAATATTGAGGATTTTTTCCTCATCAAAATCAAAATAGGTTGCCTCCCAGTTATTAAGAAGGATCGGGCGTGCATGATTTCTCCATTTTCCGCGCATCAGGCGGTCACGGTACAGTCTGTGGTAAGCCTGGCTCATTCCGTTTAAGCCCTTATCGCTGTATACCATAACAACCTCCGGAGTCTGGAATTCCTCATCTTTGGAAAGCTCCCAGGAAAATCCCTGTGGATTGATTCCCATCATAACTCGTGTCATCTCGTAGGTGGAAACCTCGACCTGTGCAAGGAAGTTGCCGCTGTACACAAAGCTGAAGCCGAAAACCTCGCCTGTATCTTCTGTTGTATGAGGACGCTTCAGCGCGATAAACGGATTCTGCTCAGAGCTGGAGCCGGTTCCTGCAAGACTCTGTACAGCCTGTATACCCATCTCAAGTTTGCGTGTTTTTACATAGCGCTCACGTGCCCATGCACCGGAAAGATGGATCATCTCATAATCCATATCCGGGAACTCCACTGCTGCACTCATCACGTTCTCAAGACGGATCTTCTGATCCCCTTTCTGAACAAGGCGTGCACTTCTGGTGACCACCGGGTAATCCTCATATACGGAATATGTAAGAACAAGGTCTGTGTCCATCACAGAATCATGAAGTGTAATGTCCAGAGATGTTGCCTCTTCCTCGTTCTCTGTGTAGGTTGCCGGAAGACCGGCAAGCTTCTTCTTGCCGCCGTAAATCTCATGAGAAACATATTTGAAATCTACGATCTCGCTTCCGTTCTCCTGACGAACAGTAAGGGCAGGATTTCTGTAATCACCGGTTCCGTAAACAGGATACTCCTGTTTGGTATACTGCATGGAAAGAAGTCCCGGTTCCGGAACGCATACAGCCATCAGGGAACGCATGATCTCCTCGTGAAGATAACTGAAATCCTCTTTATCGCGGATAGCTTTTCCATAGTACAGATTCTCCATCTGGCCATTTTCCATGATACAGGTGATGTAGCTTAAATGTTTGTTATAAATGTGGAATGTCTTTGATCCCTCGTGAAATTTGATCGGCATAATTTTCTCCTTTTTTCGTTTACTGCGGATAAAAATATCCGCCTCTTTCCTTAAGAATCATCAAATAACTGTGCATTTTGGCATTTGCTTCGATAAAAATACCGCTGACAATCTCAATAACCAAATCCTCAGTTATATACATTGTCAGCGGTCTTGTATTACCTTATGTAATATTTCTGATTACAGTTTTCCACCGCTGGTAGCAATACCTTCGATAAACTGTTTCTGGAAGATCATGTAGAGCACGATCATCGGAATGCAGGCGATCAGAGATGCAGCCATCAATTCCGGGAATTTGGATACGTACTGGCCCTGCATCTTTGCAAGTGCGGAAGAAAGTACCAGCATATCCTTATCTGTATTAACGATCATCGGCCACATCAGATCTTTGAATGCGAATACAGCTGTGAAAATTCCAAGTGCAACCATACTGGATCTTGTAAGTGGTGCCATGATGTAAAGGAAGGTCTGACCGATGTTACATCCATCAAGTCTGGCAGCCTCCTCCAGATCCTTCGGCAGTCCCATGTATCCCTGTCTCAGAAGGAAGGTACCGAACGCAGTGACAATACCCGGGAATACAAGGGCAAAGATCGTATTCAGCATACCCATCTTGCTGACCATCAGGTACTGCGGGATGATGAAGATCTGTACCGGAACCATCATCTGGAACAGCACAAGACTGAAGCAGAGATCACGGCCCTTGAAGTTCAGTCGTCCAAATGCATAGCCTGCCATAGTTGCTGTAAGAACCGCACACACTACTCGGAAGAAGATCAGAAGCAGTGTATTCTTGTACAGAAGCAGGAAGTTCATGTTATTGATAACAGAAATAAATGCGTCTTTTCTCCATATTTTCGGGAAAATGGTGAAAGGATCTACAGATGTTGCTTCCGTTACAGTTTTAAAAGCTGTCAGGATCATCCAGATAAATGGCACAAGCATCGTTATGGACACAATGATCAGTATGACATGTATTAAAATAGTGGTTAATTTCTTTTTTGTTTCCATACTATCCATGGTTAATCCCCCTTTTTAGTTGTAGAATACCCATTTCTTCTGACCGATCATCTGGAATACTGTCAGGATCATGGTGATAATAAGAAGTACTACTACGATCGTAGCGCCGTATCCCATGTTCTTATTGATAAATGCATATTTATAGAACAGATAAACCAGTGACTGAGTCTTGGTAAGTGCCGGGTTTGACTTGTCAATAACCATATAGATCAGGTCGAATACCTGCAGGGATCCAATTACACGGGTAACAAGTACAAAGAAAATAGTTGGCGACAGAAGCGGAATCGTAATGCTGAAGAATGCATTCACACCTGTAGCTCCGTCAATCTCTGCCGCTTCATAATAATCTCTCGGAATTTCCTGAAGTCCTGCTAGAAAAAGAACCATATTGTAACCGATGATAGACCATACACCGATGATCGCAACGGAAAATACTGCAATTTTCGGATCAGAAACCCAGTTTACATGAACATGGAAAACGTTATTGATAAGACCATAATCAGAGTTGAACAGCCATCTCCATACCATGGCTACCGCTGCCGGAGCTGCTACCATCGGAAGGAAGATGATGGTTCTGTAAACAGAACGGCCCTTCATCTTTCTGTTAAGAAGTACTGCAAGAACAAGTGCGATGACAATGGAAAAAGGAACCTCCACGATCGCATATTTGAATGTGTTGATCAGTGCCTGCCAGATCTCTTTATCTGCAAAAACCTTCTGATAGTTCTGTAAACCGATAAAGATATTTCCTTTACCAAAATCTCCTGTTTTGAAAAAGCTCTGGTAAATAGTCTGGAAGATCGGAATGATGTTCAATACGATCAGTCCGATTGTTGTTGGGAGAATAAACAGCCAGCCCCAGAGGAACTCACTGCGCTCTCTCTTTGTCCGTGCCTGTGACTTGGTAGTTTTAGCCATAAGAATCACTCCTTCTATTCCTTCTATGTATGAGGCCGCTGCACCTGAGTGCGGCGGCCCCTCTCATTACTGCACTTAATTATCGGTGTTTCTTAATGCTTACTCCTCAGCCAGCTTCTCGTTCATCTGATCAGCCATCTGCTTGCAAGCCTCTTCCATTGTGATGTCGCCTGTGTATACGCCCTTAAGGATCTCGTTGTCCTCGTTCTCCCATGTTACAGTAGATTTGGAGTATGGACGGATCTCCATGTCATCCATCATGTTCAGATAAGCCTGAAGGTTGAAGTCTGCGGATTTAGCCCATGCATCAGATGTATCTTTGTATGCACTCATTGTAACACCAAGCTCAGCCTGTTTCTCCTGAGCCTCTTTGGATCCCAGGTACTCGATCAGCTGCCAAGCTTCGTCTGTGTGCTCACCGGAAGCAGATGCTGCCCATCCAAGTCCGTTATATGAGGAAGCTCTTCTGCCTGTCTCAGCGTTTTTAGGAAGCTCTACACAATCACAGTTAGCTGCTGTGTACTCGTTCTCTTTAAATGCTGCAAGCATCCAGGAGCCCTGGCATGTCATAGCGATCTTGCCAGCCTCGAAAAGTACGTCCTCGTTGTTCTCGGACATTGTCTCAAGAGACGGGATCACGCCATCCTTGATCCATCCTTCCAGTGTCTGCATAGCTGCGATCGTCTTCTCATCATCCCAGCCGGATTTTGTCTTGTCATCGCTGATGATGTATCCGCCGTTATCATAGATCAGGTTGTAGTATCCGGCCTGGTTGTTATCATTTCTCATTCCGAGACCGTACTGGGAACCATCATCCTTAGTAAGCTTCTTAGCTGCCTCTGTAACATCATCCCATGTCCAGTCAGCTGTCGGATAATCAAGTCCTGCCTCGTCAAATAATGTCTTGTTGTACCAGAGAGCGATTGTATCTATATCCTTCGGTACTGCATAATATTTATCATCGTATGTATACAGTCCCCAGATATCCTCCGGATAGTTCTCCGGATCGATCAGATCGCTGTCTTTGATCTTATCGGTCAGATCAAGAAGCATATCGTTGGACATGTATCTCTGACTCTCGTTGGAGTGCATCCAGAATACGTCCGGAAGGGAACCACCCTGTGCACCGGCCTCGAGCATTGTCCAGTACTCATCCCATTTAACAACGGAGATCTCTGTCTTGATTCCTGTCTTCTCTGTGAAGTCTGCGAGAATTTCTTTGATTCCCGGCTCCTGGTTGGTGTCCCAGATGGATACGGAAAGTGTAACATCGTCACCTTTTGCATATACCGGAACTGCTGTCATTACCATGGCACCTGCTAACAATAATGCTGCTACTCTTTTGAAATTCATAACTTCTTCCTCCTTTTAAATCTTTCTTATTTTCCCTCTTTCTTTGGTCAGTTTTTATATTTTTCCACGTCTCTGACCGTTGATATTATTATAATTGCACATGGAAAAATGATAAATGGATTATTGTCATTTCAATATGGAAAAATGTTGTTTTTTATTTATTTTGTCCATTTTCTATTCATAGTTTGTTAAATATCCGTCATTTTTCCCTATGTGCTTTTATTTTTTTGATATATTTTCATATTTATCACTATTTTTGAGCATGTTTTGATACGTTTTTCTTTCTTTGTAGCAAAACCAACATTTTTACATGTTCGTTTTTATATATTTTTAACAACCAAAATGGTCGAAAATGCTTTTTTTTGCAAAAATGAACTTTTTGTTAACACACATTTTTCTATGCGTGCGCCGATTTTTACATGTGCACGCAAAATTCCATGTTTTTTTCACAGTCCTGCAAAGCGTTCCACACATTCTCTTTACATGCAATCAGTGTCTGTGCTAAGATTGTCTGTATTGGACGTTTTTCGTATTCTATATTAAGGAGGATTTTGTTATGAATCTTTTAAATGAAGATAATGTTGTTCATGTATTCCTCAACAAGCTGGGAGACATCGTGATCGCCAATCTTCT
>OHZS01000291.1_pt1 | contig 21185 bp, 20 predicted proteins | sample 1580521 | NCBI WGS metagenome assembly OHZS01 (sample SAMEA3882503, study PRJEB24775) | human gut metagenome | biome: human-associated habitat; feature: intestine environment; material: feces | place: Netherlands | collected 2009/2010
CACCTCAAAGAACATTTCAAACAATTCAAAACAGCTTCTTAATACTTTTTGCCTAAATTTTTCATGAATTACGTTCATAAGATGTTTTATTTACGTATGAAACGCTTTTTTCAAATCATTATTAATTGTATCGCTCGCAATTCTTTGCGCGATTCCTTCTTTCGCTCAAGTCGAGAAAACAAATAAACGGAAAATAGAATTTCTGCGTTGAACAAAGAAGACGAACTATTATTTGCGCCAATATCTTGACGTACACCTAGTTGTTGGAATACAGCTAATAAGATGTCGCAACTATTTATTTGACAAGTCTAACGAATATCGCAGATGATGAGTCTTTATCATTGACATAAAAATGCCCGTCAGGACCTATGTGAAAGCATTGACTAAATTGTGTGTCCCTGTTCATATGCATTGAGCCAGTACGTCTTATTGTTGCTTTTGCAATGGAATGATATAGAATTCCCATTCGGACCGGTAAACACTAATGCACTGGTGCGTTCATTCCATTCTCGTTTACACATTCTAAGTTATTTTAAATTCGTCCTTTTCATTGAGTCTCCGTTGTTGTTATGTGAAGTTTTCAAAATAAATAGAGAAAATCAAATACTTGCTTTCAAAAACACATCTGAAATCAACCCCAGAGTGAACGGATATCACCGGAATCACTAAACGGATATCAACCGGAAAACGTAAATACCGCACCGATGACGTAAAAATGTCCCATCGGAAGCACATCGGATAACAGTTGAGTCCATAAAATTCGCTACCTTTGTATTGAGGCCATACGTATGGTTTCAAGCAGAAGAAGTAGTAGGTATGGATAGAGAGATACAATTCCTCCTGTACAATATGCCGGCAGACAGCGGCAAAGTGCAGGTAGTCGTAAAAGATGAAACGATATGGTGTACCCAAAGAGCTATGGCACTGCTATTTGGGCCGGCTTACCTGCAATCGGCAAACATCTGAAGAACATATTTGAAGATGGGAAGCTTTCACAGGATATGACTGTTTCCAAAACGGAAACAACCACTCCGCATGGTGCTATGGATGACAAGTTCCAAACTCAGAAAGTGGACTTTTATCATCTTGATGCGGTAATTGCCGTCAGACGGGCTACGGCGATCAGGGCGAAGGTCATGGCTTCCGAGACGGGGAGGGCTAGCCAGATGCCGGGCGTTCCTGCCAGATGGGGCATGATGATAAAGGACGGCACAAGAAAGACAAGGCCGCGGGCCAATGAATATGTCGTCGCCGGCAGCACTCTCTCGACACTCTGGAAATAGCCGATTATCGTGACATTTACGATGTAGAACACAAATCCGGTCGCCATCAGCGGTATGCCGGCGGAAGCGATGCGGTAGGCGCCAGCGTCGCTGTCAAGGAAGAGCGCGGCGACATATTTCACCCCGAAAGCCAGCGCCAACGACAAGAGGACACCGGCGCCGGTCGCCGTGGCCAAAGCGACCTTGCGGGCCTCCACCACCCTGCCCCTCTTGCCGGCACCATGGTTGTAGCTGATTATCGGCTGTGCGGACTGAGAGATGGCATTGCCTGTCATGAATATGAAAGGCATTATGTAGCAGGCAATTGAAAATGCGGCCACACCATCCTCGCCTAAATATTTCATGAATATGAAGTTGCCGGTGAACATCAGGACCGCTATGCTGCATTCGCCGAGAAATGCCGAAAAACCTAGACGGAACTGGTAGCCGATGTTTCTCGCGAACAGGCAAAGACTCTTTAGCGACCACTTCAGCCTGTACAGCCTCATTGACTTGGACAGGAAAAGAATATAGAAGATCACCATGCCGCCACCGAACCATAAGCCTATGAACGTGGCGAATGCGACGCCCTCCAGACCTTTGTCCAGGACGAAAAGGAACACATAGTCGAGTATGATGTTGAGTATGGCCGGAATGGAGGAGGTGAGCATCGCATAGGTCGGGGATCCGTCGAGACGGATGATAAGGAGTCCGACTGACTGGAGGAACATGGCGCAGAAGGCCAACGACAGCCATCGTTGATAATCAAGAACATACGGAAGCAGTCTGTCCGAAGATCCGAGCAGGCGGGCGGATTGGGTGCTGAAAGCCCCGACAAGTATGGTGATGATCAAGGCCAATGCCACCCCGAAGATCAATGTCTGGGTCATGTTGATTCTCGCGGCCTTGACATTGTCCTGGGACAGGTGAATCGACGACACAACCGAACAGCCTATGCCAAGCATCATTCCGATGGCCGTCATCAGGAGCCAGAAAGGCGAGAATATGTTCACTGCCGCCAGCGCGTCGCTTCCTACCCCATGTCCGATGAAAACACCATCTATGACTGTCATGACGGACATGCACAGCATGCCGAGAAGTGTCGGCATGAGCATCTTGCCGAATAGCTTCGGAATGTTGTCCGAGCCGAAATCTATCGCGTCCCTTCGCATATCTCAGTTCAAAAAAGGATGCGAAGTTACAAATAATGAGGGTATATTCCGCATGTTCCCCAAGCAATATTCCTCAATCTCATCAAGTTTTTCATAACTTTACGCCCTGAATGGTCATAAAGGACTCCCTTCTGGCGGCACAGACCGTGAAAGGAATCCGGATGAAATCAACTAAACAATTGTAAAACAATGAGATTGGTAATCCAGAGAGTGTCGCGCGCAAACGTGGCCGTTGAAGGCAAGACGGTGTCGGAGATCGGAAACGGCCTTCTGGTCCTTGTCGGCGTGGAGAACGGCGACACGGAAGAGGACATGCGCTGGCTTGTGGGCAAGACAGTGGGAATGAGGATATTCGATGATGAGAATGGGGTGATGAACCGGAGCGTCGCCGACATCGGCGGCGAGATTCTGGCCGTGTCGCAATTCACCCTGACGGCCTCGACCAGGAAGGGAAACCGTCCTTCCTACATACGCGCCGCGGGACACGACCTGGCCGTCCCGCTCTATGAAAAGTACTGCGAGGAGGTCTCGGCGGCGCTGGGCAAGCATGTCGGCAAGGGAATATTCGGAGCCGAGATGCAAGTCTCCCTCGTCAACGACGGTCCAGTGACGATCGTCATTGACTCACGGATCAGGGAATAGGCAAAGGCCTTTGCTGACTTCTATGCCATCGCCGACAATCATCAAAGTCACGTACATCATAGCGCGGAGGCCTTGAGCAGTCCGGCGATTCTGGGGATAATGGTGACGTCCGCCGGGAGCCAGTCAACGGAATCAAGCCTGTCGGCAGAGAGCCATTCGGCAGCCTCATGCTCGTCCTTGAAGTCCCCATGCCCCCGCTGGGTCGCGAACACCTTGCCATCCTTGAATATGACAGCTGACACTACTTCTATTGTCTTCATCTCCTGATTCATTGCATGAAATTATCGACTACAAAGTAAATCTTGACATCTCATTTCTTCCTCGCAAGCTCAAAGACCTTAGGGGAAAGGTGGCAGTAGCCGCCGGGAGTCTTGTCGAGATAGTCCTGGTGGTACTCTTCGGCCTTGTAGAAGCGACTGAGCGGTTCGATCTCGACCGCCGACGGCCTTCCGGCCTGCCGCTCAAAGGAGCCGATCACCTCCTTGATCTCGCCGAGATCGTTCTCATCCTCGAAATAGACACCTGTGCGGTACCTTGTGCCTTCATCCCCGCCCTGCCGGTTGACGCTGAACGGATCGATGATGTTCATGAATAGTCCGACCAGGCGCTTCAAGGAGACTTTTTCCGGATCATATCTCACGTGGACACATTCGGCATGGCCTGTCTGGTCAGTGTACACCCGCTTGTAGGTCGGATCCGCTTCCCAGCCGTTGGCGAATCCCACCTCGGTGGACACCACGCCGTCAACGAGTTTGAAAAATTTCTGCGCTCCCCAGAAGCAGCCGGCGGCGAACCAGATATCCCTTTCGCCGCCATAGAGCATCGAGGCGATCTGTTCAAGATATTGTTTGTCCACCTCGTCGAAAGTGTCCGGTTCCCGGCTGTCAATGTCAAGTACCGCCACGATCCGGCCACGTTTCCGGCAAGGAACGACAATCTCGCTCCGGCTTTCGCTTGAACAGGCGATGTGGCCCGGAAACCGCTCGACATCAGGTACAATGACCGTGCGTCCCTCGCTCCAGGAAGTGCCGCACACTCCCCTGCCAAGTCTGATCCTCGTGCAGGCGACCGGCCCCTGGAACGGTCCGAGCACCAGTTCCTCCGCCGATGCGACACGGTAGAATCCCGTCCACCAAAAGCCTAACCCACTGTGAAGCAGCGCGGCGATGTTCGACATTCTGGCGATCTCGTCCGTCTCGCCTGAAAGGACAGACTGTATCCGCGGAATCAGCGCGGCATATTCATCAACCTTTGACATATCCCTTATTTTGCAGGCAAAGATAGTAATCATTACACTAACAGGTAAGGAATTGATGAAAATAATGTATTTTTGAGGAAAATATTGGCAACATGAAGATACTCTGGAATATTCTTACAACGATGGCTGCGGTGGCGGCCATCACTTGCTGCGGGCAGAGCGGCTGGAGCGCAGCCGAGAAGGAACTAATCGGTTGCGACGGAGCTACAATGAGGGTGCTGACGGTCTATGATGCCGCCGATTCCCTGGTGCTGAGGAAAGAATGCGGGACAATCAGCGAGAAAGAATTAAAAAGCCATGAATATCAATCTCTTGCTGACAAGATGGTGGCAACCGTGACCTCGCCGGAGGAGGACGGTGTCGGCATCGCCGGACCACAGGTGGGAATATCCCGCCGCATCGTCGCGGTACAGCGTTTCGACAAGGCCGGAGAGCCGTTCGAGGTCTATCCTAACATCAGGATCACCGCCCGCCGGGGCGAAAGGGAACCCGGTCCCGAAGGATGTCTCAGCATTCCGGGAAGGCGCGGCGAAGTGGCCCGTTACCGTGACATCGACATCTCCTACACGTCCCTCAGATCCTTACGCGACACAACCGAAAGCATCCGCGGATTCACCGCCGTCATCTTCCAGCACGAGTGCGACCACCTCGACGGCATCCTCTACACCGACTACCTTGACGGCGGGATTCAGTAATATTCCAAGAATATCCATAGACCATTTTTTTCGTCAAATTGTCAGTCAGGATGAATTTGCCTGATTTTTGAGGACATCGCTTCTTCGGAATATTCTTAAAAAGAAAGCGATTATGAAATTTGTCGAATATCCTGAAGAAAAGAAGACGGAGCCTGGAAAGGATCCTGAAGGAAACGTTCAAGGCGGAAGGATGCCGAACGGGAATATGTTCTGGACGATCATACTGATGTTCGCCTTTCTTGTGCTGATCAACACCTTCCTGTTTCCGGGCGGAAAAGGCAACAGCGTCGTGGAGACCGACTATGGCTCATTCATCTCGGACGTGGACAGCGGACGCGTCTACGATGTCGTGATCGACGGAGACAAGGTTATGTACTCCAAGAACGCTCCCCTGTCCTATCAGGAAAGACTGAAAGGTCAGAGAGACACCACCTACATCACCGGAGCGATTTCCGACCCTGATTTCGTGAGCAGGCTCTCCTCTGCGAAAAGTCCCGGCAAAGGCGGCAAGATCCGCTTCGTGAAAAAACTTGACAAGGAAAGGTCTCCCCTCCTGGACTTCATCCTCTGGTGGATTCTTCCCGGCATGTTGATGTACTGGGTGTTCAGTTCCGCCATCAAGAGGATCGGCGGCATGGCTAAAGGCGGCTCCGGGATGGGCAACTTCATGCAGTTCGGACAAAGTGGCGCGAAAGTCTATGCCGAGAATGACATTAAGACACGATTCTCGGATGTCGCAGGACAAGACGAGGCCAAGGACGGTCTGATGGAGGTTGTGGATTTCCTGCACAATCCTGACAAATACAATGAAGTCGGGGCGCATCTGCCAAAAGGCGTGCTGCTGGTCGGGCCTCCAGGCACAGGCAAGACGCTGATAGCCAGAGCTGTGGCTGGCGAGGCCGGGGTACCTTTCTTCTCGATGTCAGGTTCTGAGTTTGTGCAGATGTTCGTCGGGATGGGTGCCGCGAAAGTCAGGGATCTGTTCAGCCAGGCACAGGCCAAGGCTCCGTGCATCGTGTTCATCGACGAGATCGATGCTATCGGCAAGAGCCGTGAGAACAACATCAGCGGCAATGACGAGCGCGAGCAGACTCTCAACCAATTACTTACCGAGATGGACGGCTTCGACGGCAACAAAGGGGTGATCATCCTCGCCGCCACCAACAGGCCAGACAGCCTTGACAAGGCGCTTTTGCGCCCTGGCCGTTTCGACCGCCGCGTACAGATGGAACTGCCTGACCTGCAAGGAAGAAAGGCCATCCTCCAGGTGCACCTGAAAGACATCCGGCACGAGGACATCGACCTTGACCTGATCGGTCGCGCGACCGCAGGATCATCCGGAGCCGAACTTGCCAACATAGTCAACGAGGCCGCCTTGCGCGCCGTGCGTCTTGGCAAGAAGGCCGCGACAACCGAGGATCTTGAGGAAAGCGTCGAGGTGGTGATGGCCGGCGAGCAGAGAAAGAACGCTGTGATCTCGGCTGAGGAAAAGAGGATCATTGCCTATCACGAGATAGGTCATGCGATGGTCGCCGCCGCGCAGAACAATTCCGCTCCGGTCCAGAAGATCACGATCATTCCGAGGACTTCCGGAGCCCTTGGCTACACAATGCAGGTAGATGAAGGCGAGAAGTTTCTCTACAGCAAGGACTATCTGCTGAATCGACTCGCCACTTTGACCGGAGGGCGTGTGGCCGAGGAGGTGATCTGCCACACGTGCACGACCGGTGCCTCGAACGACATAGAGAAGGCCACGCAGATGGCGCGCTCAATGATCACGACCTACGGTATGAGCGACAAGTACGGCATGATGGCTCTTGAGACACAAGGCAACTCCTATCTTGGCGGGTCATCCCGGCTCGCCTGTTCGGACGAGACGGCCGCTGACATCGACACCGAAGTCCGCGAGATGATTGCCGAGGCCAAGAAAAAGGCCACGGAGATCATCGGATCCCACTTGGACAAGATGCACAAGTGCGCCGAGTATCTTCTTGAAAAAGAGACCATCACAGGTGAGGAGTTCATGAAGATCTTCAACTCCTGACGATCTTTGCGCGGTTCCCGGAATAATCAGGTAGCCGGCTCCGGTGGGTTTATTCCTTGATGTACAGACCCTCGCGTGAGAGTTGCTTGTCAAGGTTTGCCACACCAAGAGCGACAATAGCGGTTACCGTGGCCGTTTGCTCTTGGTATTCAGGAATATTCTTGTTGTAGAGATCACGCTCGGTATGCCAGATCTCATCGTAGCTGAGATCATAGCCCTTGATGTCATCGGTCATGAAGCCTATTGTCGGCACCCCTTCCACCGCAAAAACCGAGTCGTCTGTTCCACCGTACTCTGTAGGACGCTTCCGAGGTTCGCGGAGCTTTATCTCGAACGGGTAATCTGGACGGATCCGCTTGATCGGAGCGCAGATCTTTACAAAGTCATCGTACATCGTCTGCGGAACGTAGATGCCTACCGGTGGTTCCGAACCGCCGTCGCGGTTGAACATGTTCGAAATCCTGCCCAATCCCTCAGATTGATCATCGGACTTGGGCACAGTACGTCCTTTTGTAGCATAACTTTTTTGTTAGCACATTAAACATCGATGTTTTAAAAGCTGATGTTCAGCGCATCATACTATAACCTACAGGAAACGGCCAGTCAAGCTGTCCTTCGACTCCCGGATCTGGTCCGGGCTGCCGGTGGCGACAATCCGCCCGCCTTCGGAACCACCGCCCGGCCCCATGTCAATGATATAGTCGGCGTTTCGGATGACATCCAGGTCATGCTCGATGACTATGACCGTGGCACCATGGTCAATCAGGCTTTGGAACACCTTAAGAAGCATCTGGACATCGGACGGATGAAGGCCGATCGTCGGCTCGTCGAAGACGAATACGGAGTCACTCTGTCCACTGCCCGTCTCGCTGGCAAGCTTCAGGCGCTGGGCCTCACCGCCGGATAGGCTCGGGGTCTCCTCGCCCAAGGTCAGATAGCCGCGTCCGAGAGCCTCGTGCCGCCACAATCCGGGCAGACATCAAGCCGAAGGAACTTCTCGAGACGTTTCATACCCTTCTCGTCCTTGACTTTTGACAGGGCGTTCTCGCTCAGGTCGCCCTGCGCCCGTGCCTCAGCCAGAGCATCCTTTATCCGGGGATATTCAACATCAGTGAGAGTATTCAGTTCGCGACAATCTGGTCGTATCGTTCCTTTGACAGGTATTCCATAAAGTGAGCATTTCATTTTGTCAAGACAAAGATAGCCATTCCTTGACAAAACTGGTTACAAATCGGCCTGGCGATCATCCAAGCACTACATCCAGAACCATCATCAGGACGAATCCCACAGCGAAACCGACGGTACCAATGTTGGAGTGCTGTCCTTCGGAAGCCTCGGGAATAAGTTCTTCCACAACCACATAGATCATCGCGCCGGCGGCGAATGCAAGGAAATACGGCAGGATCGGAGTCATCAATGAGGCGAGCAGGATGACCAGCAAGGCACCGACCGGTTCCACGATTCCGCTCAGGCCGCCGATGAGGAAGGATCTCCAGCGTGAGTTCCCTGCGGCGCGCATCGGCATCGAGATGATGGCACCCTCCGGTACGTTCTGGACCGCTATTCCGATCGCGGTCGCCATCGCTGCTGCCGGAGCGATCGCCATCCCGTCGCTTATCGCTCCCGCGACCAGCACTCCAACCGCCATTCCTTCAGGAATATTATGTATTGTCACCGCCAAGGCCAGCATGGCTGTCTTCGAGATCTTCGACTTCGGGCCTTCCGGCTTGTCCTCACCGATGTGAAGATGCGGGGTGAGATAATCAATGGCAAGCAGGAAGAATATTCCGGCCAGAAAACCGACTGCAGCCGGGAGGACGGATGTCCAGCCCTCTGAGGCAGTCATCTCCATCGAAGGGATCAGCAAGGACCAGACCGAGGCCGCCACCATCACTCCCGAAGCGAACCCAAGCAAAGCCTTCTGCAAAAGCGCCGGCATCTCTCTTTTCATAAAGAAAACGAAAGCCGACCCGACCACCGTTCCGGCGAAAGGAATCAGCAATGTAGCTATGATCGCACTATCCATATTCATTGATTCTTAATATTCCCGCGTCATATTCCCTATGACAGGCTATCCGCCTTGCCGGCTTCCGCGCGGCTTTCATATTCATCAAGGGCGGCGGACATGAGCTCGCGGCCTTTGGCGGCTATTTCCTCGCCTTTTGCGTAGTCAGGGATAGGACCGTAGGTATCAAAGTTCATGCTCACAAGCACATCCGGCTTGTAGAGTTGGACGGAGAGCATCGAAATGGTGCGGTTCATCAAGGAGAAGGTTCGGGTGAGGATCGAGTAATAGTTGTCCCCCAGAGGAACTTTCTGCTCCTGCGCCTCACGCTCTATCCTTTTGGTCTTCCGGCCGATCACACGCATTTCTTTGTAAGCCTTATGAGCCTCGTCGCCGAGCATTTTCACCCGGTCGATGATAGGCACGCCTTTCTTTGAGGCAAGGTCGCCAATTGTGTCTATGGCATCAGACATCAGTTCGGTGTCCTCTTCATGGGCCTCTTCCAGTTTCTTGAGATAGTCGGCGATCTTTTTTGAGTCAACCTGGTTCACGTCAAAGGCGACCAGGATGTCGTGGCCGTTGCGGACTGCCTGGCTCAACGGCATTGTGTTGACTATTCCGCCGTCAATCAGGGTATGTCGTCCGTACTTCACAGGACGGAACAATGAAGGGATCGAGATCGAGGCCCTTATCGCATCAAAGAGTTTTCCTTCTTTGAATACGACTTCCTCACCGGTGTAGAGGTCGGTCGCCACGGCACGGTAAGGGATGCGAAGATCCTCAATGTTCACATCCGGGACAACCTCCTTGATGGCTGAAATGACCTTGTCTCCTTTGACAAGATAACTTTTGCTGATCGAAACGTCAAGCAGCGAGAGGAGTTTGGAGTTGTCAAGGCCGAACAGCCATTTCCTGAACTCTTCCAAGCCTCCTGCGGCATAGACTCCCCCGACGAGCGAGCCGATGGAACAACCTGTCACAGAGGTGATATTGTAGCCCCTTCTTTCAAGTTCATCTATAGCACCAATATAGGCGAAACCCCTCGGCCCGCCGCTTGAAAGCACCAATGCAACATCCTTTGTCATAAAACGAACAGTTTAATCTGCATAAAGATAGGAATATTCTGCCATCCAAGCAAATCCGGCTTTATGAATATGTCAGTGAATATAACCGCAGATGGAAGAGGAATCTTCATCTCACAAAACATTCCAACTAACATGTAAATTGTTTTATATCACGCAGTAAGGTACAACAATCCGGATTCTTTTCTAAATTTGCGCCCGGTTAGTTAGAAGGAATATTAATATGGTGATGGCAGATCAGATCAAGGAACCTGAGATGTCCTTGAAAACGTGGATGGCCTTGGTGGGGCTGACGCTGTCGGCGTTCATATTCAACACTTCGGAGTTCATTCCGATAGCGCTGCTGACGGACATCGGCAATGATTTCGGGTTGACAGAAGCGAAAGCCGGAATGCTGATTTCAGTCTATGCTTGGGTAGTGATGGCTTTGTCGCTTCCTTTGATGTTGATGACCTCCAGAATGGAGATGCGCAAACTGCTGCTCGGGGTCATGGCGGTCTTCACCTCATTTCAGGTGATGTCTTTTCTTTCAGTGTCGTTTGGTATGCTGATGTTTTCCAGAATCGGCGTTGCCTGCGCCCATTCAATCTTTTGGTCAATTGTGTCAATCATAGCGGTACGGATTGTCCCGGAGAGCCATAAATCCATAGCCTTGAGCATGATTGTCACCGGTTCGTCAATCGCTATGATTCTCGGTCTGCCACTCGGACGCGTCATCGGACTCAGCGTGGGTTGGAGGATGACATTCCTGAGCATCGGTGCTGTCGCGCTGGTTGTGTTCCTCTATCTGTTCACATTGCTCCCGAAGGTGCCAAGCGGAGGCGGAATGACCGCACATGACCTGCCGGCAATGCTGAAGAACAAGGTTCTCATCGGAATATTCATCACCACTGCTGCCTTCGCAACCGGTTATTACACGGCTTACAGCTACATTGAGCCATTCCTCCAACAGGTAGGGAATATGACAGAGAACCAGATCACGCTGACGCTGATGCTCTTCGGTGGGGCCGGGATCATAGGTAGCATGCTGTTTTCAAAGTATTTCCCTAAATATAGGTTCAAATTCATCAATGTCACGCTGATAGGATTGATCGGTGGAGTTGCGCTCCTGCTGCCTTCCGCATTCAGCGTTCCTGTCACAATCGCTGTCTGCACAATAATAGGAATGTCGGCGACGGCATTCAATGTGGCGATGCAGTCGGAGATCATCACGGACACGCCCGCTGCCCAGACCTCGGTTGCGATGTCAATTTTTTCGGGAATATTCAATTTCGGCATCGGGACGGGAGCCTTGATCGGAGGTTTGGTCTGCTCGCATCTGTCTATTTCGTTCATCGGAATCGCAGGCGGGCTAATAGTGCTGATGGCGTTGGCTTATTGGACGTTCATTGTGGTCAGAAGGTCATTTCGACAAGCTCAGTGACCGCAAAGGTACGGTCGCTGAGCCTGTCGAAGCGAGCGTGGTTATTGATTCGTTTCTCTATATCATTCGATTAACCATTAGCATTTTTTATAAAATCCAAAGTGTTATCAATATATATTTTAGGACTACCAGAGACTGTCCTGCTAAAAAGTTTAAGATGCTTTTCCAATGTTGAAGAATAGTCCCCCTCTGATAAGACCTTGGTCAGCTTGTGATATAATATACATTAGTGAGTACTTCTTCCTGATTTAAGATGAATTTGATATTCTGATACTGGAATCTTTTGTTCACGCTTTCCTCTAATTGGTGGAATGTCTTTGTACTGTTGAATAAGTTCTTCAACTGAATGATGAAAAACTACCCCATAGAATTTGAGTTCTTCTTCAAGAAGATATGCATCTATAATGGAACGGCCAAAATATATCCCTGAGCCACTATCAAATGTTAGTGGACCTTTTGCAATCGCACCTTTAAGAGCAAAACCTGTTTCTAGGGCATTTTGCATGAGCACAACACCCGCTTTTACAATTTTATTTAGTGCTGATTTTGAGTCATCAAGAGAAGCAATGATGATTGAATCTGAAAATTGAACCATTCGCAATAGTTCTCCATTTTTATCTTGAAGCAATGGCTTTAGACGATCATTTTTCTCTTTGAACTCAATCATTTTTTCAAGGAGTTCTTTATGCCCCATTCGCATTACTCTGTCTTTAAAGCCCATAATATCCATAAAAAGGACTATATGATCGCTATTCTCATTCCATTCGTGCGTTTCTTTTGCCATTGTTTATATAAATTTCTCTGCCCTTGTTGTTAATCTAAGTACAATCATTGATTGTTATTTTGTGAGCAAAGATAGTGAAACTGCATATCGAATATAATTCACTATATTTGCACAATAAAATTGCATTTAAGAATGAAACTGAATAGAATAAAGACTGTTTTATCCGAAAAAGGTATTTCTCAAACGTGGTTAGCTAAACAGCTAGATAAGAGTTTCAGTATGGTCAATGCCTATGCCTGTAATCGGATTCAGCCTAATTTGGAGACCTTGCAACAGATTGCGGAGATATTACAAGTTGATTTAAAAGATTTAATAACTGATAAAAAAGAGAGGTTACAATAGTGAGTTGCTTTAGATTCATTTAGAATCTATTGTTGATATGCTACTACACTTCCGATAATATACAATATCAAGAACATGACTCCTGAAGAAAAAGCGAGACATAAAATAGATCAGTGGTTTACCGATGCTGGTTGGGAAGTTATCAATAGGGATGAGTATGAACCGACTAGTACAGCTGTCGCTATAAGGGAAGGGCTACTAAAAGATAATCTCGAAGCAGATTATTTTCTTTTCATAAACGGAAAGGCTGTTGGTGTACTTGAAGCCAAACGTGAAGAAACAGATGCTTTTTCTTCTATAGTATGCGAACAAGCAGCCTTATATGCCAGAAGCGTACCTAATATATATCAGACATATCAAAAGCCACTGCCATTTATATTCACATCCAACGGAAAGGAATTATACTTTTGTGATTTCCGAGAACAAGACCATTATTTCAAACAAATAATGACTATCCCGACACCTCACGAATTAGTTAAAAAGTTAGGGATAAATGATTATTTTGCCGGACTTCCTACTTTGCGTAAGAAAGGCTTGCGTGATTGCCAATACGAAGCTATAACAGAGTTGGAAAAGAGTTTCCGTGCCGGGCAAAATCGGGCATTGATGGTTCTTGCCACCGGTGCAGGTAAAACATATACGTCTTGTCTCGCTGCTTACCGGATGCTTTCTTATACACCAATGCGCAGAGTATTGTTTCTCGTTGACAGAAACAATCTTGGCAAACAAGCAGAAGGAGAGTTTGGTACTTTCCGTTTGACTGAAAACGGAGAAGCTTTCAGCACTATCTTTACAGTTAATCGTCTTCGGTCATCTTCTATTCCTTCTGATAGCAATGTGATTATCTCTACAATTCAACGACTGTTCTCATTCCTGAAAGGGGACGCAATTGAGGATAATGAAGATGATGACGAAAATGAACCTACAGAGGAAGTGATCTTGCCACCAAATCTCGATTTACCGCACGATTACTTTGATATGATTATCATAGATGAGTGCCACCGCTCTATTTATAAAAATTGGCGTAAGGTACTGGAATATTTCGACACTGCAAGATTGGTTGGTTTGACAGCAACGCCTATTCCGGAAACAATGGCATTTTTCAACAACAACCGCATTGTCAACTATACATTGGAGAAGAGTATCGTTGACGGAGTAAATGTGGATTGTCGGGTGTATAGAATAAAAACACAGGTCACGGAAACAGGTGGTGCTATATTAGAGGGCGAGAAATTTAAAGAAGAAACAAGATATACGGGTGAAGTCAAGACTGTAAGCAGTAAGGAAACCAAAACTTATACAAATAAGGAACTTAATCGAAGTATCATCAATCCGGCACAGATAAAGTTGATTCTTTCGACTTATAGGGATGTGGTTTATACAGAACTCTTTAATGACCCACAGCGTGAGCCGAATATGGATTATCTTCCTAAAACCTTGATATTCGCTCTCAATGAAGCCCATGCCACAAATATCGTACAAATAGCTAAAGAAGTGTTTGGGCGGACTGATGACAGATTTGTTCAGAAAATCACTTATTCGGCAGGTGACAGCAACGAGTTGATACGCCAATTTCGCAATGACAAGGATTTCCGTATAGCCGTGACTTGCACACTGGTTGCCACAGGAACGGATGTAAAGCCGTTGGAAGTGGTTATGTTCATGCGTGATGTGGAATCATTGCCTTTGTATATTCAGATGAAAGGACGAGGAGTGCGTACAATAGGCGATGAGCAATTGCGCAATGTCACTCCGAATGCATTCAGTAAGGATTGTTTTTATTTGGTTGATGCGGTAGGCGTAACGGAACATGAAATGACAATTCCGACAGCGACCGATGAATCGACCACAAAAATTATCACTCTGAAAGAATTGTTAGAGCGTATCAGCCATGGCTATTTTCCTGATGAATATCTCAAACGACTTGCCGCTACGCTTGCCAGAATCTATAATAAAGCGGATGATTCGCAACGGAAAGAGTTTGCCCGTTTGTCTCATGATGATATGAAGGAACTTTCTGCCAGAATATACGATGCGCTTGAAAAAGGCACTCTGCCACCGTTTATTAGTACGAATGAATCTAATAATGAACGTAAGGGGCTGGTGTCTCCGCTTGCCAATCATGCAGATGCTAGGAAATACCTCCTTATACTTGCAGCCGGATTTGTCAATACGTTAATGCCCGGAGAAGATACACTTATCTCGAAAGGGTTCTCTATTGAAGACGCAAAAAATACAACGGAGGCATTTGAGGAATTTTGCAGAGAGAATGCAGATGAAATAGAGGCTCTTCGCATTATCTATAACAATGAAGGCGAGCCGATAACTTATTCAATGTTGAAAGAGTTGGAGCATAAACTCAAAATGGCAAACAACCATTTGGCTCCAAAACAAATTTGGAATTCGTATGCAGTTCTTTCTCCAGGCAAGGTAAAGCGTTCTACAACAAAAGAAGAAAGTGATGCTTTGACAAACATCATACAACTGGTACGTTTTGCTTTCCGCCAAATTGAGAGATTGGACAGCGTAGTTACTACATCCAAGCAGTATTTCAATCTATGGTTAGGACAAAATCAGCGTGAAATAACCGACAAGCAGCGTGAAGTAATCAGTCGTATTGTAGATTACATCGCTTCTAACGGAGCTTGTACGGTCAGGGATATTCGTGAAGATGATGCGACCCATGCAGCCCAAATGATACGGGCATTTGGAAATATGCAGAAAGCAGATGAAGCACTTTATTCACTTTACACATTTGTAGTATTAAGAAAAGCAGCATAAATTATGGCAACAAATAACGCAACAGAGCAATCACTCACCAAAAAGGTTTGGAATCTGGCAACAACTCTTGCCGGACAAGGTATTGGGTTTACTGATTATATTACCCAACTGACCTATCTTCTGTTTTTGAAGATGGATGCCGAGAATGTAGAAATGTTCGGAGATGAATCGGCAATCCCGACCGGGTATCAATGGAACGATTTGATTACCCTTGATGGATTGGATCTGGTCAAGCAATATGAAGAGACATTGAAATTGCTTAGTGAGCAGAACAATTTGATAGGCACTATTTACACCAAAGCACAAAACAAGATAGACAAACCTGTTTATCTGAAAAAGGTTATCACCATGATTGATGAAGAGCAATGGCTCATTATGGACGGGGATGTGAAAGGTGCTATCTACGAGAGTATTCTTGAAAAGAACGGGCAAGACAAGAAGAGCGGCGCCGGACAGTATTTTACACCTCGTCCACTTATTCAGGCAATGGTAGATTGTATTAATCCGCAAATTGGAGAAACCGTTTGCGACCCGGCTTGCGGTACTGGTGGATTCTTGCTCACTGCCTACGATTACATGAAAGGACAGTCGGCAAGTAAGGAAAAACGTGATTTCTTGCGTAACAAAGCCTTGCATGGTGTGGATAATACGCCTTTGGTGGTAACACTCGCTTCCATGAATCTCTATTTGCATGGTATCGGCACAGACCGCAGTCCGATTGTGTGTGAGGATTCTTTGGAAAAAGAGCCGTCAACCCTTGTTGATGTGATACTCGCCAATCCTCCTTTTGGAACTCGCCCTGCCGGTTCTGTGGACATCAACCGCCCGGATTTCTATGTGGAGACCAAAAACAACCAGTTGAATTTCCTTCAGCACATGATGCTTATGCTCAAAACAGGTGGTCGTGCTGCCGTGGTGCTTCCTGATAATGTACTCTTTGAAGCCGGAGCTGGCGAAACCATCCGTAAACGCCTGTTGCAGGATTTCAATCTGCATACTATCTTGCGTTTGCCCACAGGCATTTTCTATGCGCAAGGCGTAAAAGCCAACGTGTTGTTTTTCAGCAAAGGTCAACCTACCAAAGAAATATGGTTTTATGATTATCGTACCGATGTAAAGCACACGCTTGCCACCAATAAACTGGAACGCCATCACTTGGATGATTTTGTTTCCTGCTACAATAATCGGGTAGAAACCTACGATGCAGAAAATAATCCGCAAGGACGTTGGCGAAAATACTCGGTAGATGAGATCATTGCCAGAGACAAGACAAGTCTCGACATCACATGGATAAAACAAGGTGGTGAGGTGGACGACCGTTCATTGGCAGAACTGATGGCGGACATAAAAGATAAAAGCCAAACGATAAGTACGGCTGTAGCTGAACTTGAAAAATTGCTCGCTAACATAAATGAAGATTGAATGCATGGAAAACAATAAGATAATCATATCAATGGAACAACAGTTTGGAGAAGTTATAGACATCATTCTTCAGCATAAAGGCCGTGCTTCAAGAGCCGTAAATAACGAACTGTTGTACACAGCGTGGCATGTCGGTGGATATGTATCTGCTAAATTGAAAAGCGAGGAATGGGGAAGCAAGGTTGTAACGCAGTTATCTGAATATATCCGTTCCCAGCGTCCAGACATTAAGGGCTATAGTCGGAGAAGCATTTACAATATGGTGATGTTTTATGATGAATATTCATCGGAATCATTCAGCGCAACTGTAGAAAAGTATCTGAACTCTGAATTTGTGCAGCCAAAAACTGCACAAATAGAAGCAAGTCTGCCTAAACAATGGGAGGCTGTAATTGTGCAGCCAAGAACTGCACAATTTGTTCCGACTGCATCTGTACAAATGCCTAAAATCTTGGAGTTGACCACATTGACCAATCATACGGAAATTCTTTGCCGATGCAAAAATAATGAAGAGCGGATGTTTTATATACTCTATGCCAATAAAGAACATTTAGTGAAGCGAGAACTTCAGCGTTGCATCTCCAATCAGACATATACGGCTTTATTGGGCAGCAAGAATAATATGTCGAAAGGATTGCTCAATACGTATCCGAATGCCCCGATAATGTTCAAGGATACGTTGTTTGTTGATTTTCTGAATCTTCCGAAGACGCATAGCGAATCAAAATTGAAAAAAAGCTTGGTAGAACACATGAAGCAATTTATTCTTGAACTTGGTAAGGATTTTATCTTTATGGATCAGGAATACCGCCTCAATATTGGCGCATCCACTTTTAAGGCTGACTTGCTGTTCTTCCATCGCGGGTTGCAGGCATTGGTTGCAGTGGAGCTGAAAAAGACAAAATTCCATCCGCGAGACCTCGGTCAGTTGGAGTTTTATCTGGAAGCACTCGATAGAGATGTGAAACGCTCTAACGAAAACCCTTCTATCGGCATTATTCTCTGCCCGGAAGCAGACCGGGTTGTTGTGGAATATGCTATGAGCCGAAGTATGAGCCCCACAATGATAGCAGAATACAAACGTATCCTCATTCCACAGGAACGTATGCAACAGCAACTGAATGAGTTTTGCAATCTGTTCTTAAACAAAGACTAACCTATATGGATACAAAGAAATTACGTCAAAAGATACTCGATCTTGCGATACATGGAAAACTTGTACCGCAAGACCCGAACGATGAACCTGCATCAGTTCTCCTCGAACGAATCAAGGCAGAAAAAGAAGACCTGATAAAAGAGGGAAAAATCAAGCGGAGTAAGAAGTCTGCAAAGACTTCCGATACGCCCCATTATGAGAATGTGCCGTTTGATGTGCCGGAGGGATGGGTGTGGACAACACTAGAAGAAATATGTTTGTTCTTGTCGAGAGGTAAATCCCCAAAGTATTCAGATACGGATAAAACCTATCCTGTATTTGCTCAAAAATGTAATCTGAAAGAAGGTGGAATATCTTTAGAACAAGCACGTTTCTTAGACCCATCTACAATTTGTAAATGGAGCGAGGAATACAAGCTAAAAACAGGAGATGTACTTGTCAATTCAACAGGGACTGGGACGGTTGGACGAACACGACTTTTTCACGAAGGTTGTTTGAAGAATTATCCCTTTGTTGTTCCTGATTCTCATGTTTCAGTTATAAGAACAACAAGTGAGGTTAAATCTGAGTTTGTTTTTGCTTATATCTCATCTCAACTTATACAGCAGTACTTGGAAGATAATCTTGCTGGAAGTACCAATCAAAAGGAATTATATATCGGAGTATTGTCTGATTTATCATTTCCGCTTCCACCACTTGCCGAACAACACCGCATCGTAGATGAAATTGAAAAGTGGTTTTCTTTGATTGACATCATTGAAAATGGAAAATCTGATTTGCAGGCTACAATCAAACAAACCAAGAGTAAAATCCTCGACCTCGCCATTCATGGTAAACTCGTACCACAAGACCCGAATGACGAGCCAGCCATTGAACTTTTGAAGCGCATAAATCCCGACTTCACACCTTGTGATAACGGGCATAGTAGGAAGTTGCCACAAAGTTGGTGTATATGCAGGCTCAAAGATTTATGTACCTTTTTATCACGAGGAAAATCGCCTAAATACTCGGAAACCGATAAAACATTTCCTGTGTTTGCTCAAAAGTGCAACTTAAAAGATGGTGGCATATCTTTAGAACAAGCTAAATTTTTAGACCCATCTACAATTTGTAAATGGAGTGAGGAATACAAGCTAAAAACAGGAGATGTGCTTGTCAATTCAACAGGAACTGGAACCGTTGGACGAACACGCTTGTTCCACGAAAAATGTTTAGGAAAATACCCTTTTGTTGTTCCAGATTCACATGTTTCTGTTATAAGAGTGACGAAAGGAATTATCCCTCAATATTTATATGCCTATATCTCATCTAATAGAATACAGCAATATATAGAAGATAATCTTGCAGGTAGTACTAATCAAAAAGAATTATATATTGGCGTATTAGAACAAATGGAGATTTTTATTCCTCCATTTTTAGAACAACAACGTATTGTTCAAAAAATAAAGGTGCTATTCTCATCCCTCGATGACGTTCAAAAAGCCTTAGAAGTGTAAACAAATACACTTCTAAAGGCTGATGCGACGTTACCAGTTAACCACTTTATCCACAATCTTCTGCTGTTCGCTGGCAGTGCGACGAAGATAGATACGAGTAGTTTCTATGCTTTCATGTCCCATAAGGTCGGCAAGTAGAGCAAGGTCGTTAAAGCGGTCAAGGAAATTCTTGGCAAAACGATGACGGAATGAATGAGGATATACCACCTCTTTATTCATTCCGTATTTTCTCGCAAAGTGTTTCAGCTGTTGGGCTATGCCACGCGTTGTAATTCGGTCTCCGAATCTGTTCAGGAATATATAGCCAGAAATAACCCCTTTATCTTTCAGCCATTTCATGGCTTCAATACGTAAGTTTTTCGGAATATACAGACGGCGTATTTTCCCACCTTTGCTATAAAGGTCAAGATGTCCGATTTGTACATGCTCTGCTTTGATATGGAGCAATTCGCTGACACGAGCACCGGTAGCCATGAACCATACGACAAAATACCACTCATCATAACCGTCAGCTTTCAGGCGCGTTTTGAGAAACTTGTAGTCTGCATCACTGATTACGTTCTCCAAAAAGTTTTTCTGCTGTACTTTGACGAACTTTACCTTCAGTTTCTCTTGTTTCGTAAATTCAAGGTACTTGTTGATGCCCTGCAATCGAAGATTTACTGTCTGTGGTTTGAAGTTTTCAACCAAATACCCCTTGTAGGCTAACAGGTTCTTTTTGTTCACGTCCCCATAGTGATTGAGGAAATACTGCACCGTCCACACATACGATGTAACGGTGTTCTTGGCAAGATTAGTCCTTGCCAAATGATTTTTGAATTTTGTTACCATATTACATTGAATTAGAATGAATATGGTAATAATATAATGGAACGTATCGGGCATTATGAGAACTTGCCAGATGGATGGGGCGTATGTAGGTTAGAAGACATTGTAGATTACGAGCAACCTACGGCATATATTGTTAATTCAACAAGTTATAATGATAGCTATCCAATACCAGTTTTAACAGCAGGGAAATCCTTCATCATAGGTTATACTAATGAAGAGAAAGGGATATACTCAAAATTGCCTTGTATTATTTTTGACGACTTTACTACAGATTCAAAATTTGTAGATTTCCCTTTTAAAGTAAAATCATCCGCCATGAAGATTTTGCAGGTAAGAAAAGGTATTGAAATAGAATATGTTGCAATGTTTATGAACACAACACGTTTAATTGGCGATACCCATAAACGATATTGGATTTCGGAATATTCTAAACTGACTATCCCAATCCCTCCAAAGGCAGAACAAAAGCGAATTGTAGATACTATTCATACAGCATTTGCCAAGTTAGATACAATAATGGAGAGTTTATAGGCTCTCCATTATTACATCCAGTCGTTTAAAAGCAAGATTTACTGCCTCCACAATCCTTTTCTGCTCACCATAAGGAGGTATTGGCACTTCAATCGCTTTGAATAGTTTCTTATTCAAGTGAGGAATGGCAGAACCAACCTTGTTCTCTCGTAAAATCTTACGATGTAGGTTAATAACTTGTAAAACATAATCCGTATTCATATTGTCGTTGATAGACAATTGTTTGAATGTACTACCTTGATAACCATCAATAGGAGTC
>OHZS01000292.1_pt1 | contig 21176 bp, 18 predicted proteins | sample 1580521 | NCBI WGS metagenome assembly OHZS01 (sample SAMEA3882503, study PRJEB24775) | human gut metagenome | biome: human-associated habitat; feature: intestine environment; material: feces | place: Netherlands | collected 2009/2010
CCCGGAGCCGTTGGCTCCGGGGCGGGCGTTTCTATTGCCGCGCTTCCTGTTCCACACAAGAAAATAACGACAGAGGGGCGCGGCGCTCGAGGGGGCAAGACCCGCCTCGAATCAAATTATGCGTTTTTTCAGGCGCTTTGCGCCTGAAAAAACGCCCCGGAGCCGTTGGCTCCGGGGCGGCCCCGCAGTTACGGGAATGGGGGATGCAACACGCACATGACAGCGCGGTGTTAAGCGAGAGAATACTGGCTGACGAAGCGCCACAGGAGCGCCGCGCACTCGGCGCGCGTCGCCGTGCCCTGCGGGTCGAGCAGGTTGCCGTCCTTGCCGTAGAGAATGCCGTTTTCCACGGCCCAGGCCAGTGCCGCGCGGGCATAGTCGCTGACGGCGGCCGCATCGGTAAAGCCGCCGAGCGCATCATCCGACTGCGCCGCGCCCGCGATGCCAGTGAGGCAGGCATAGCGGTAAAGGATGGCGGTCAGATCCTGCCGGCTGATTGCCTGCGCAGGGCAGAACGCATCGGCGCTGCAGCCGCTGACCACGCCGGCGTGGTAGGCCCAGAGGACGGACCGCGCATAGTAAGCATCGGCCGGAACATCGCGGAAGGGCATGTCTGTGCCCGCCGCAGCCGGTTCCCCGGCGATGCGGTGCACGATGGCCGCGACCATGGCGCGGTCCACCGGCATATTGGGCGCAAAGCGCGTATCCGTCACGCCGACCATAAGACCGCGGTAGTAGCAGGCCGCCACGTCCATGTAGTACCACGCGCCCTCCGGCACATCCTCAAACGACAGTGCCGTGTCCGGGAGCACGGAGAGGATGCGGTCGGCAATGTAGCGATGGCCCGCCGCCGTGGGGTGCACAGCCGGGAGATATGCCGTCCAGAAATCGTCCTGCGTGAACGCCAGCTCGCCGCACTCAACATCCGGCACGTCGCAGTAGATGTACTGTCCGGCGTAGGCGGAGCCGGTCTTCATCCAGGCGTTCATCTTGCCCATGATCGGCTGCAGGAGCTTGCCGGTCTTGATTACACTGCCGACCGTGAGAGAGGTGTTGGCAAACGCATTGTGCATGCCGACCGCGACAAGCGTCACGTCCGGATTCAGGCGGTAGATGTTCTTGACGATCGCGTCCCAGTTTTCCGTGAACTGCTGGTAGGCGATGTTCATGTAGTGCACCAGCGACACAAGGAGCTTCGTGCCCTGACCGATGGACTCGGCATAGCCGATGAGCTTGAGCAGCGCCGTGCCGAAGTCACCGGTCTTCTGCAGCTCGGCCTTGATGGCGTCGAGAATGGCCTTGTCCACGCCGTCGGTGTTGTACATCTCGCGCATGGCCTGACCGAGCGGGTTGCCGAGGATGTCGTTCGAGCCGATGTTGACCGTGATGATGTCGGCCTCTTCCACGGCCTGAATATAAATGTCACGGCGGGACTCCAGATCATTGTACTGCACGTAACCGGCGCAGTTATCGGCATATTCCCAGTCGGTGATTTCCCAGTCCGGGTCGAGCAGATGGCGCATCTCGTGGCTGCGGAAGCCGCCCCAGCCGCGGGCGTTGAGCTTGGCACCGAGGTCACCGGCGACCATGGAGTGGTACGCGCCGGGCGTCACGGTGCACGGCTGGTCCTGATAGCCTTCGGCCGCGTAACCGGCGGCGTTGCTGTCGCCGAGGCAGGTATAGACGCGGTAGCGGGCATAGCGCGCCGGAACGGTGTCCGCCGCCAGCGCCGGCAGGCACAGCAGACTCGCCGCAAGCACGAGCGCGAGCAGCAGGGCGATGGGTTTTCTGACGTGTTTCATATCGTTTCTCCTTCCTGTATGTCAGGCACAGTGTTCTCGTTCGTAGTCGTCCTCCAACCGGCGGTAGTCGATCTTGCCGACGGCCGTGTGCGGCAGCTCCGGCACGAAGGCCAGATCATACAGCCGGTCCTTGAGCGGGAGCTGCGCGTTGCACAGCGCCAGGATCTCATCCCGGATAGCCTGGAACCGCTCGTGCGGGATCGAATCTCTGAGCTTTACGAACGCCATGGGCAGCTTGCCCTGCGCCCGCTCCCGGTCACGCACGGCGACAACCGCGCACGCCTCCACCTTGCCGCAGCCGCCGATGATGCCCTCGAGCTGTGTCGGGAACACCTTGTGCCCGTCGTGGCGGATGATGATGCGCTTCATGCGGCCCTTGATGTAGACGAAGCCGTCCTCGTCCATATAGCCGAGGTCACCGCTGTGGATCCAGACCGTGCCGTCCGGGTGGCGGCGCATGACACGGGCCGTCTCCTCGGGGTTGTTGAGATAACCGAGCATCATCGTCGGGCCGGTGATGCAGATCTCGCCCATCTCGTCATAGCCCAGCTCCTCGAACGAATCCGGCCGGAACACGGACACGGTGGTTTTCAGCAGCGGGATGCCGACCGAGCCGTTTTTGTGCACATTATTGAAGTTGCAGCAGGCGGCGGCGCTGACCTCGCTCATGCCGTAGCCCTGCGAGAGCGGATAGCGGCAGCCGCGGCCGTGCAGAAAGCCGTTGAGCTTGTCCTCCAGCCCGGCATTCATCGTGTCGCCGCCGGAACCGGCCGTCTCGAAAAACGACAGGTCCATTTTTCGGATCCGCGCGTCGTTCATCAGCCGCTCGTAGTGCGACGGGACAGCCAGCGTGTGCGTCGGGCGGTAGCGCCGGACCATGTCCGCAAACTTTTCCGGGTCGAACAGCGGGATGAGCACGACCTCCAGCCCGAGCGAAAACGGCACGTGCAGACTGCACACGACGCCGTAGGACGCGAACGGCGGGATGATATCGAGGAAGCGGTTATCGCGGCGGTAATTGACGCCCGAGAGACCGAAGTTCACGCTCATGGCGTTCATGCCATCGTTCGTGAGCATGACCCCCTTGGGCACGCCGGTCGTGTCGCCGGTGTGGTTGATGACGGCGAGCATGTTCTCCCGGTACGGCACGGGCCGGGCATTCGCTCCCGCGCCCGCGCGCAGAAAATCGTCCCAGAGGACGATGCGCTTGTCCGCCGGCAGGCGGACCGCGCCGTCCTTGAGCCGCTTGAGCAGCCGCACCATCGGCGGCAGCGACCGCTCCGCCGTCTGGACGATGATCGTGTCCACATCCAGTTCCGGCAGCATGTCCAGATTCTTTTCCAGGATCGCGTCAAGGATCACCAGCACGCGCGAGCCGGTCTCGGCCACGAAATTGCGGATGCCCTTACTGCTCGCGCGCGGGTCGATCATGTTCGATACGCCGCCGATCTTATTGAGCCCGTAGAGCGAGTAGACCGTCTCCGGGATCGCCAGCGAGCAGCACGTCACGATCTCGCCCGGCAGCACACCGAGCGCCTGATAGGCATCCGCCGTGCGGTCGATCTCGCGCAGCGCACGGCCGAACGGAATGCGGTTGCCGTAATAGTTGAGCGCGGCGTTGTCCGGATACGCGCCGTTTTGCGCCACGAGATAGCCGTAGAGCGTGTCCTGCGGCAGCGGCGCAGCCACGGCCTCCGGGCTGAAATATTTCAGCCACGGTTTGCCCTCGGACGGGCGCGGTTTTACCTGCATGTCATAAGAAAGCGCATACATACTGATACCCCCTGCTTGGAGTCCTGCTCCAATGAATGTGCAGCGGCATGCCCAAAAGCTCCGCCGCAAAGTTTTTGAACAGAAGCTCGTGATGTGCCCGCTTCTGGACAAAACTTCTTTTCCCTGTATTGCGTTTCCATGGAAAAATATTGCAGGTAATTTGAAAAAAATTTTAAACGCTTAAAAACGGGACCTTAAAATTTCCATTCCCCACAGTTTCGTGCAATATTTTGCCGCCGGATTTGCAATATGGTATGCAGGTGTGTTATGCTGGTGACAGATAGGTCCACCTTGTGAAAAAAGAGGTCCCCGCTATGAGCAACATCACCTATCCGGCGGTCAGCGAGCAGTTGCTCGTGCGCATTGCCGCCGGAGACAAAGCCGCGCTTGCCGAGCTGTATGCGCAGGCAAAAAATCCCGTCTACTGCTTTGCCCTGTCCATCCTGCGCGACAGTTTCGCTGCCGAGGACGTGATGCAGGAGACATTCCTGCAGGTCTGGAAGAGCGCGCCCACCTACCGCCCCAGCGGCAAAAACGCGCTGACCTGGATCCTGGGCATCACAAAATACACCGCGCTCGCCCGTCTGCGCGAGGGGCAGCGCGCCGGCATCCCGCTCGAGGACGCCGCGGACAAAGTCGATCCCCGTGACGCATTCCGGGACTGCGAAAACCGGATCGTGACGCAGGCCATACTCGCGCAGCTTGCGCAGAACGAGCGCGAGATCGTCGTTTTGCACGTCGTCACGGGGCTCAAGCACCGCGAGATCGCGGAGCTGCTGGAAATGCCGCTGCCGACGGTACTGAGCAAGTACCGCCGCAGCCTGAAGAAGCTGGAAAGGCTGGTGAGAGAGCCGTCATGAAACCGGAAGAGATCAAAACACGTCTGCGCGATGAAATGGCCGACCTCGCGCCCGACCGGCTGGAAGATCTGCTGGCCGCCTGCGATGCGCAGCCGCAGGAGCACGCGCCGCAGCCGGTGCCGATGCTGGCGCCCCGCCGCCCGGTGTGGAAGCCGCTCGCCGCAGCCGCCGTGTTCGTGCTGCTGCTCGGCGGCATCTTCGGCTACCGCGCGCTTGACAAAAACGTCTGCACCGTCATCGTCGACATCAACCCCAGCGTCACGCTGACGGTCAACCGCCTCGGCCGCGTCAAGGCCATGGACACCGGCAACGCGGACGCCGCCGCCCTGCTCGCAGATGTCGATTTGGCGGGCGCGCGCACGCAGGACGCGCTCGGCACGCTCACGGATGCGCTCGCGGACGCCGACTATCTCACGGACGCGGACAATACGCTGCTCGTGACGGTCGAGGGTGCTTCCGCCGCGCGGGCACAGAAGCTCGGCAGGGCCGTCTATGACGCGGCGCAGGCGTCTGCGCAGCAGCGGCAGTTTTCCGCCGCCGTGCTCTGCCAGCAGGCAGCGGACGCCGAGCAGACGCGCACGGACGCCGACGCCTGGCAGGTGTCACCCGGCAAGGCGGCGCTGGCCGAGACGATCGCCCTGCAGACGCAGCTCGACACGGCGCAGGCGCTCAGTGCCCTGCCGGTGCAGGATCTGCTCGTGCTGGCAGAGACGTATGATGTCACATTCGACGCAGCACAGCTCTACGGCACCGTCAGCCGCGACGGATACCGGGGCGAGGACGACGTGCGCGCGATCGTGGGCGGCAACGCAGCGGTCGATCCGGCCGACTGCACGCAGGAGCTGACGCAGTACGGCGGTCAGCTCGCCTACCGTGTCCGCTTTGCGGCGGCCGACGGGGAATACTGCTACACGATCGCCGCGCGCACCGGTGATATCCTCGATGTGCAGCGCCCGGAGAAACCTGCACAAACGCCGGAGGCTCCGGCAGCCCCGGCAAAGCCGGACGTTCCGGACGATCCGACCGACCCCACGGATTCGGAGATCAGCATATCCGAGGCCCTGCGCCGGGTGCTGCAGGAGCTGGGCATCTCGCTGCCGGAGATCCGCGATGTCGACGTCCAGCGCGTGCATGTGGGCGGCCGCGACGCCTACCACATCACCTTCACGGCGAACGGGAAGCCGTATTCGTTTTACGTGGACACCCACGACGGCGATATTTTCTAAATCCATATCGTGAGACGGCCTGTCATTTGACAGGCCGTCTGATTGTCCGCTCTTGACTTCCGGCGCGTACAAGATTACAATACAGTCCGAATTTTCAAAAAAGGCGTGAGATACGTTGCATCATCCGATCATCAAACCAAACCATATGCAGATCCCGTGGCACGATCCCATCCGCGACCAGAAAGAGCTGCCCATCTCGCAGGCGCCGCTGCCCATCCGGGCCGGTGTCGTCGGCCGGGTCGGGCTGCTGCTGCTCTCGTGCGGCACCGGCGCATGGCGTGTGCGCAGCTCCATGAACGAGATTGCCGAGGCGCTCGGTCTCGTGTGCGCCGCCGACATCGGGCTGCTGTCCATCGAGTACACCTGCTCCGACGGTGAGAACAGCTTCTCGCAGACGCTGACGCTGACGGCAACCGGCGTCAACACCGCGAAGCTCGACCAGCTTGAGCGCTTTGTCAAGCGCTTCCCGCTCGACGGCGTGTATATGACGGCCGACGATCTGCACACACAGCTTGACAAGATCGCGCAGACAGGCGGCAGCTATACCCCGCTGCAGTTGGGACTGGCAGCCGCGCTTGCCTGCGGCGGGTTCACGTTTCTGCTCGGCGGCGGGCCGATCGAGATGCTGCTGGCCTTTCTGGGCGCGGGCGTTGGGCAGTATGTGCGCGCTCGGCTGACGCAGCGGCACCTGACGCTGTTTGGCTGCATCGCCCTGTCCGTCGCTGCGGCGTGTCTGGTCTATGCCGGGCTGTTCCGGCTGGCATCGCTGCTCTTCCCCATCGACCCACAGCATCAGGCGGGGTATATCTGCGCGATGCTGTTCATCATCCCGGGCTTCCCGTTCATCACGAGCGGCATCGACATGGCCAAGCAGGACATGCGTTCCGGGTTCGAACGGCTGGCCTACGCGATCATGATCGTCGTCGTGGCAACATTGACCGCCTGGCTCATGGCGCTGCTGCTGCGGCTGCAGCCGATGGATTTCCTACCGCTGGGGCTGCCCGTCTGGGCGCGGATTTTGCTGCGGCTGGCCATGAGCTTCTGCGGCGTGTTCGGCTTCTCGCTGATGTTCAACAGTCCCGTGAAGCTCGCGTCCGTCGCCGCCGTGATCGGCGCGCTGTCGAACACGCTGCGGCTCGAACTCGTCAGCCTGGCCGGCTTCCCGCCGGCGGCGGCCGCGTTTTTCGGCGCGCTGACAGCGGGCCTGCTCGCGTCCGTATATAAGCAGCGCTCGGGCTATCCGCGCATCACGATCACCGTGCCGTCGATCGTCATCATGGTGCCGGGGCTGTATTTCTACCGCGCCGTGTACGATCTGGGCACGATGAACCTGAGCGACAGCGCATCGTGGCTCGTCGCCTCGCTGCTGATCGTCATTTCCCTGCCGCTGGGGCTGATCTGTGCGCGCATCCTCACGGACAGCAGCTTCCGCCGGTGCACATGAAAAAGGCATGAAAAAAGACCGCCGATCGGCGGTCTTTTTTCATGCAGAGATATCGGATTACATGTGCTTCGTATTGAGCGCGCGGGCGGCATTGAGCACGCACAGGACCATGACGCCGACGTCGGCGAAGATGGCGACCCACATGTTCGCAATGCCGAGCGCACCGAGCACAAGGCAGACAGCCTTGACGGCCAGCGCAAAGACGATGTTCTGCCAGACGAGGCGCATGGTCTTGCGCGAGATGCGCATGGCCAGCGAGAGCTTGCGCGGATCGTCGTCCATGAGCACGATGTCCGCCGCCTCGATGGCCGCATCCGAGCCGATGCCGCCCATGGCGGCGCCGAGATCGGCGCGTGCGAGCACCGGCGCATCGTTGATGCCGTCGCCGACGAAGGCGAGGTATTTCCCGGGTGCGCCCTCGCCGAGCAGCCGCTCGACCTGCGTGACCTTATCCTCCGGCAGCAGCTCGCTGTGCACCTCCGCGATGCCCAGCTCCTCCGCCACGGCGTCAGCCGCGCTCTTGCGGTCGCCGGTGAGCATGACAACACGCACGCCGTCCGCCCGCAGACGGGCCACCGCCTCACGCGAGCCGGCCTTCGGCTCGTCGGAGATGACGATGTGGCCGAGATACGCGCCGTCGGCCGCGATGTGGATGACCGTGCCGGTCTCATTGACCGCAGGCACCGTCAGGCCGAGGGCATCCATCAGCTTCGAGTTGCCGGCGGCAACGGCCCGGCCGCCGACCTGCGCGGTCACACCGTGACCGGCAAGCTCCTTGGCATCCGTCGTGACCAGGTCGGCCGGCAGCTCACCGGCCGCGCGGCGCAGGCTCTGGCTGACCGGATGGTCGGAGAATTGCTCCGCCGCTGCCGCAAGCTGCAGCAGCGCCTGCTCGGACAGCTCCGGCTGCGCAGGGTGCACCGCCGTGACGGCGAACGTGCCGCGCGTGAGCGTGCCGGTCTTGTCAAAGATGACACGGTCGGTCTTGGCCAGCATCTCCAGATAGCTGGAGCCCTTGATGAGGATGCCGCGGGCGGACGCGCCGCCGATACCGCCGAAGAACGACAGCGGGATCGAGATCACGAGCGCGCACGGGCAGCTGATGACGAGGAATGTCAGCGCGCGGTAGATCCACTCGCCCCAGTCGGCCGGGATGCCCATGATGAGCCGCACGACCGGCGGCAGGATCGCCAGCGCGAGCGCCGCGCCGCACACGGACGGCGTGTAGACGCGGGCAAACTTTGTAATGAAGCGCTCGGTGTGCGCCTTCTTGAGCGAGGAATTTTCCACGAGCTCGAGGATGCGCGCGACCGTGGACTCGGCATACACCTTCTCCACGCGCAGGCGCAGCACACCCGACAGGTTCACGCTGCCGCTGACGACGGCGCTGCCCTCCGTGACGTCCACGGGGGCGCTCTCGCCGGTCAGGGCGCTCATATTCAGCGCCGACGTACCCGTGAGCACCGTACCGTCGAGCGGGACACGCTCGCCTGGCTTGACGACGATCGTATCGCCGACTGCGACCTGCTCGGGCTTCACCCGCGTGACGCCGTCCGCCGTCTCGACATTGGCGTAGTCCGGGCGGATGTCCATCAGGTCGCCGATGTTTTTGCGGCTGCGGCCGACGGCGTAGCTCTCAAACAGCTCGCCGATCTGGTAAAACAGCATGACGGACACGGCCTCGGGATAGTCCCCGAGCACCATCGCGCCGATGGTAGCCACAGCCATGAGCAGGTTCTCATCGAACGGCTGGCGGTTATAAATGCCCTTGCAGGCATCGACGAGCGTCTCGCCGCCGACGAGCAGATACGGGATGAGGTACAGCACGAGCTTGAGCCAGCCCGTGACCGGCACAAAGTGCAGCCCAATGAGCAGCACGGCCGCTGCTGCTATGAGCAGCAGCGACCTTTTCTGTTCGCGCGACATGAGATTCAGTCCTCGAAGCGGAAGTCCGGCTCGACCTTGAGCGCGGTCTTGAGGATCTCCGCTTTGGCCTCGGCTTCGTCCACGCCGGGGGCATATTCCACCAGCATTTTCTGTGCCATGTAGCTCACAGTTACTTCCTTGACACACTTGAGCTTTGCCACGTGCCGCTCGATGGTCGCCGCGCAGTTGGCGCAGTCTACTTCGATTTTATAGGTCTTTTCCATGATGATGTACGCTCCTTCATCTGTCATTGAATGTTATTTGAAAAGATGGCCATGCCATCATTTTTCCAGCACATGCTCCATGCCGAGGGCCAGCACGGACCGGACGTGATCGTCATCCAGGGAATAGAACACGGTCTTGCCCTCCCGCCGGAAGCGGACAAGGTTCGACGCCTTCAAAATGCGCAGCTGGTGGCTGACCGCCGACTGCGTCAGATTCAGCAGCCGCGCAATGTCGCACACGCACAGCTCGCTCTCAAAGAGCACATAGAGGATCTTGATGCGCGTCGAATCGCCAAAAACGCGAAACAGCTCCGACAGGTCGTAGAGCGTCTCGTCGTCCGGCAGGGCCGCGAGCACCTGCGCCACCGCGTCCTCGTGCACGTTGAGATATTCGCACGCCGGTACGCAGTCGATTTTCGGTTCTGCCATGAGATCTCCTCGCTTTCGTTTGAACATATGAATGATTGTTCATGTGTTTATATAACCATTTCTCCGCCCGTTTGTCAATAGGATATTTGCATTTTCTCAAAAAGAATTCCCGGGTGCACACACATCCGGGAATGGGTCTCAGTTTTCTTCGGTTTTCGGACTGCGGAAGGCGAAAAAGCGCTGGCCGAGGTAGTTCAGGCCGGTGAAGAGCACCATGCCGACAAGCATGGCCGCATTGTCTCGTGTGCTCACCGCAGCATTGGCAAGCAGACGCAGGCACAGCGGCTTGGCAATGCCGTAAGCGATGAGATAGCACACGGCGATGTTCGCCGCGAAGCGCACGGCCTGCCCCGCGCCGCGCTCCCGGCTCTGAAACGTGAAGTGCTTATTGAGGAAAAAGCTCAAGATGCTCGTGAGCACATAGTTCGCCGCCGAGGACACCCAGTAGGAGCAGCCGGCAACATTATACAGCCCGAACATAATGCCCATGCCGACGAGCGTGTTGACCGCGCCGACGAGCAAAAACTTCCACAGCTTCGCATCAATGAGCGTACGCAGGCGTTTCAAAGCTCCGCCTCCCGGTCATCGAGCTCCGTCTCGATACGGTAGCGCGGGCGCGCCTTCGTCTCAAGATAGATCTTGCCGATATACTCCCCTACCACGCCGATGGCCAGCAGCTGCAGCCCGCCGATGGCCCAGATGGACACGGCGAGGCTCGACCAGCCGGCGACGGTGTGGCCGGTAAAATAGCGCACGAGAAAATAGATGAGCATGGCGATGCTGACGAGGAACATCACGATGCCGATGCGCGTGATGAGCCGCAGCGGCGAGACCGTCAGCGACGACACGCCCTCCCACGCGAATGAGAGCATCTTGCGCAGCGGATACTTGCTCTTGCCCGCAAAGCGCCTGCCGCGCTCATAATACACGACCGTGCTCGGGTAGCCCACGAGCGGCACGAGCCCGCGCAGGAACAGGTTCACTTCTTTGTACTCCGCGAGTGCGTCGAGTGCGCGGCGGCTCATGAGCCGGTAGTCGGCGTGATTATACACCACGTCCGCGCCGAGCGCGCGCAGCAGGCGGTAATACCCCTGCGCGGTAGCGCGTTTGAAGACAGAGTCCTGCTTCCGGCTGGCGCGCACGCCGTAGACGATATCATTCCCGTTCTGAAAGGCTGCGAGCATGGCATCGATGGCATCAATGTCGTCCTGCAGATCGGCATCCATGGAGATAACGCAGTCGGCGCGGTCCCGCAGCGTCATCAGGCCGCACAGCAGCGCGTTCTGGTGGCCGCGGTTGCGCGACAGGCGGATACCGGAAAAGACCGGGTCGCGCGCGTGCAGGTCGGAAATGAGCTGCCAGGTGGCGTCCTTCGAGCCGTCGTCGATGAAGCAGATGCGGCTCATGGGGCCGATCGTCCCGGCAGCGCGCAGGACGATGAATTTCTCCCGCAGGCGGCGCGCCGTCTCCGGCAGGACCGCCTCCTCGTTATAACAGGGGATCGCAAGATAGAGCGTCACGGACATGGCCGCGCCTCCCTTCCAAAAATCACGGTTCAGTCGATCGTGCCGCCGCCGAGCACCGTGTCCCCGTCGTAGAACACGACGGCCTGGCCGCGCGTGATGGCGCGCTGCGGAGTCTCGAACGACACGTGCACCGTGTCCGGACCCGTGGCCGTGACGGTGCACGGCTGCTCCGGCTGCCGGTAGCGGATGCGGGCCGTCACGCGCAGGGGCGCGCCCGGCACGTCGCCGGAGATCCAGTTGCAGCCGCTCGCGTCCAGCTCGGTCGAAAACAGCTCTTCATTGCGGCCGAGCACGACCTCATTGTTCGGCACGTCGATGCCGCAGACGTACAGCGGTGCCTCTGCCGCGATGCCAAGCCCACGTCGCTGGCCGATCGTATAGTGGATGACGCCGCGGTGCTCACCGAGCACCTTGCCCTGCGTGTCCACAAAGCGACCGGGCTCGCTGTGCGTGCCCGTCAGCCGCTCGACCGCAGCAGCATAGTCGCCGTCCGGCACGAAGCAGATGTCCTGGCTGTCGTGCTTGTGCGCGTTGCAAAAGCCGTGCGCCTCGGCGATTTCACGCGCCTCGGTCTTGTGCAGGCCGCCGAGCGGAAAGCGCGTGTGCGCGAGCTGCTCCTGCGTGAGCCAGGCAAGCACGTAGCTCTGATCCTTCGAGGCGTCCACGGCCTTTCTGAGCGTATAGCGCCCGTCCGGCAGCTGCTCGATGCGGGCGTAGTGCCCGGTCGCCAGCACCTCGCACCCGAGCGCGCGGGCGCGCGTCTCGAGCAGGCCGAATTTCAGGTACCGGTTGCAGTCCAGGCATGGGTTCGGCGTCGCCCCGCGCTGATAGGCCGCGGCAAAGCGCGCCATGACCTGCTCGCGGAACGCATCCTTGTAATTAAAGACATAGTACGGCATGCCCAGCGCATAGGCCACGCGGCGGGCATCCTCCACATCGTCGAGCGCGCAGCAGGTGTGGCCGCGCGGCACGCCGGCGTCCTCGTTTTCATACAGCTTCATGGTCACGCCCATGCAGTCGTAACCTGCCTGCTGCATCAGGTATGCCGCCACGCTCGAATCCACGCCGCCGCTCATGGCGATCATCGCCTGCGGGCGGCCGTCGTTTGCTGTCTGCATCCGTGCACCTCGTTTTCCTCGGAATTCTCTTTAGATTATACCGCACAGCCCCGGCTTGTCAACGCAAAACACCCCGCCTGCGCGCGGCAGGCGGGGTGCGGCAGGGCAAAAAGGCATCAGGACTGCGGATCGTTCGGGATATCGGTGAACGAGCCCTCGTAAATGCGCGGGCCGCCCTGTGCGCCGACGAGCCGGTTATAATAATTTGCGTTCGTGATGGCGCGATACGGATCGAGCCAGATCGTCACGGGCGCAAACATGGCGCTCAGCAGCATCCAGCCGAGGAAGCTCAGGTCCAGCACGAACAGCTCCCACTTGTGGCCGCGCATGAGCGCTCCGCTCTCGCGCAGGCACTGCCAGGCAGACTTCTCCGGATGGTCGAGCAGCAGATACAGCGCCTGCCGGTAGCGGTAGGCCGCGACGATGCCCGGCACGAACAGCAGCAGGCTCCACAGGAACACAAACAGCCCCTGCAAAATGGCAAGCCACAGCGCGCGGAAGAAGATACCAAACCCGTCAAAGAGGTTGCCGATCTCGGCGGTTTCGTCCCGGCTGACGTGCAGTGAGAAGATCACGAAGCCGACGCTGACTATATAGCTCATGATCTCAAGCGCGACAACGAGCACGACCGCGACGGCGGACACACTGTAGTGCTCAAAGAAGCTGATGTATGCCTGCTCGACGGCCTCGGCGCCGAACTGCGCGGCGTTCGTCAGCGCCGTGGTCAGGCGGTCGGCGCCCATCAGGTACGACGAGAGCGTCGAGATGAGCAGCCCCAGAGCAAAAACGATCAGCGCCGCGAGGATCGGGCTCGGGTGATAGCCGGCGGCGCGCCGGCGGGCGTCTGCTTTGAGTGCAGCACGGTTCAAATCCATTTTGATCACAACTCCGTTCCCGGCGTGGCCGGGTCTCATTTTCATCGATATAGTATACCAGATACCGCCGGATTTGAACACCCGGCGCGGGAAAAATTCACGTTTTCGACACACGTTGCGATTTTTTCGGGCAGTTGCGGAAAATACGCTTGACAATCCGCGCGCGAAATGCTATATTAAACAAGCTTTGAACGACAAGGCTTATGCGCGAGTGGTGGAATTGGCAGACTCGCTAGATTCAGGTTCTAGTGTCCACTCCGGACGTGCGGGTTCAAGTCCCGCCTCGCGCACCAAAACCCCGAGAGCTTCGGCTCCCGGGGTTTTTTCTGTCTGCAGCAAAAAAGCGCCGGTCTCCCACAGGAGACCGGCGCCGGTTTTTTTACGCGCCGAAGCACGTGAACATGATGACAAGATACGCGATATACAGTCCGCCGATGAAAAAGCCGACCCAGCGTTTGAACCTGCCCTGCACGAGCGCTGGGATGAGCGCACCTGCGCACACGACAAGACACGCCGGAATGTCCAGCAGCATGCCCTGCCGCTCGACCGGCAGAGGCTTGCCGAGGATGAGCGCGCACAGCGGCATGATAAGCGTGAGGTCCATAATGTTCGCGCCGATGATGTTGCCCACAGACAGGGACGACTGCTTTTTGCGGATGGCCGTGATGGTCGTAACAAGCTCCGGCAGCGAAGTGCCGATGGCGATCATGGTCGCGCCGATGATGGCGTCCGGCACGCCGACCATCTGCGCGAGCGCGGTGCCGTTGTCGATCAGCAGCTGCGCGCCGAGCACGATGGCCGCGGCGCCGAGCACGAATTTGCCGATGTTGAACGCGATCGTCCGGCCGTCCGTTTTCGGGCGCTCGCCGGCCTCCGGCCCTTCGAGCGTCTGCTCACGCCGCGCAGCGACAAGGCTCTCGGCAATAAAGCACACAAAAATGACGAGGATCAAAACGCTCTCGAGGATGGACAGCTGCCCGTCACGCGTGAAGCCAAACAGGATCGCGATCGCCGCCAGCAGCAGCACCGCCTTGACGGCATACTGCCGGCGCGGCATGGTGCACTCCATACAGATCAGCGACAGGCACATGATCAGGCCCGTATTGGCCGTGACGGAGCCGACAGCATTGCCCACGGCGATGTCCGCGTTGCCCTCGAGGGCCGAAAACACGGACACGAGCATCTCCGGCATGGTCGTGGCAAAGCTTACGACCGTCGCGCCGATGATGAATTTCGGGATGCCGGAAGCCTCCGCGATCCACGTGGCGGCATCGACAAAAAAGTCGCCGCCCTTGATGATGCACACAAGCCCCGCCGCGAACAGCAGCAGAACAAGGAAAAGGGTACTGCCGGTAAAATCGAGGTTCATAACGCATTCTCCTTCGTGATCGCGCAAAAAAAGAGACCTTTAGCACGATCATAAATATGATGTGCTAAAAGTCTCATTACCTATCATAATAGGCGCATGACCACCGGCGGGAGCCGGGAGATTGTTGGCCATGCATTTGCAACTACTCCCTTTTAACGAGAAAGCATCATAGCACACCGCACCGGGCTTGTCAAGCGATTCCACTCGTGAACCGCCGCTCAGCACACCAGCTTCATGAGCAGGCGCTCGAACTCGCCGAGCATGCCTACGGAATCGGCAAAGATCATGCTCTTTTCGTACATGCGGCGGTAAGCATCCACGTTCTCGTCCGTGCGCGCAGTATAAATGATGGGGATGACGAGCAGGCCCCGGCGGCGCGCCGTCTGCACAGCCGTGCGCACGTCATCGATTGCCTCCGCCTCGCTGAAATAGCCGGACGGCAGCCCGTCGGAGAGCACCATGAGGATCTTGCGGTGCTCGGTGCGCTTGGCCAGATCGAGCGCGGCGGCGCGGATGGAATAGCCGTCCTTATTGCCGTTGCCGGCGGCGATCTGCGTCATGGCGTCGATGCAGCGGCAGCCGATCTCTTTCTGGTCAAAATCCTTGATGACGCAGTGCTCCACGGCGTTCGTGCCACCGTCAAAGGCGACGATCTTCGTATAGGCGATGCCCTTGAGCGCCTCCTCGAGCACGGCCGCCGTGGCCAGCGCCGTGAAGAGCTTGGAGTTCCCGTCGCCGATGCCGGCGCCCATACTGCCGCTGCGGTCGATGAGCAGGTAAAACGCCGTCTCGCGTTTGGACGGCGGCGCCTTTCGGCGAAAAACGTCCTTGGCATCGAGCGGAACTTTCCACAGCTCCCGCTGCGAGAGCGCACCGGTGCGCTGGCTGGCGCTGCGCTCACGCTGCTGGCGCAGGAGCTTGTCGAGCCGGTGGTGCAGCGCCTTCGCCCGCTCGGCAAATGCGGGCGGCAGCCGCCCATCACCCGGCGTGATATACGTCTCCGTGAACGTCAGACCGGCGTAACGGTCGGCCAGGCCCTGCCGCTCGCCGGCATCGAGCCTGGCGGCACGCGGAGCCGCAACATGCAGCTGCTGCTCGAGCGTGCGCTCGCGCGTGAGCGCCTGCGCCGCCGTGGCGAGCATCGCGTCCGTCTCGGCCGCGCTGAGCGCAAAGCCGCGGTGTGCGCCCCAGCCCGTGCCAAGCACTTCGCGCAAGCTCTCCGGCCCGCCGGAGGCCGCCTTCTGCGCGGCGGACACCGTATCCGACGTGGTGGCGGTCGCCCCGCTCTGGCCATGATTGCCGCTGCGGCCGACGCTGGACGACCGGCCGCGGTCCTCCCTGCCGTCGGTGCCGCCCGAACCGCTCGGTTTGACCTCCTGACTGGCGAGACTGCCGCTCATATCGCCATAACGCTCGGAGTTGTCGCCACTGCCGCCGGCCGCGCTGTCGCCCTTGTCGAGGTCTGCGTCCTCCCCGTCGGCAGAGGGGCCGCTGTGCGCCGCGTCCTGCGCCTCGCTGTGCAGGCGAAGGCGGCTGTCGCACCCGTCGCCGAACGCTTCCGCGCGGTCCGCCTCGCTGAAGGCATAGTCCACGAGCTGCGATGCGATGCGTGCGAGCGCATCGGTGTCCGCGATGCGGCACAGGCGCGCCAGCTCAGGCGCGAGCGCCGCAAGGATGCGGCGGCCGATGTCCGCGCACGCGGCGGCCGAGGGCGCGAGAATGGCCGCTTCCACCTCCGCCCGGACAGTAGAGAGCGCCGGATCCCGGCACGGGATGCCCGTGAGGGCAAACGCCTCCAGCTCGTCAAGCAGCGCCTCGAGCGCGCTGCCGGGCGCGGCAGCGTCCAGCTGCGCATAGCACACGAAGCGCAGCAGCGGCAGATAGCCCGGAAAGCGGCGGCAGAGAATGTTATCCGTGCGCGCCTGCTCCAGAATGTTGAGTATCCGGTGCCCGAGCAGCGCCCCGGTCTCGGGCGCGAGGGCATGGTGCGCATGAAAATACGCACCGGCGTCCACAGCGAACGCCGCGCAGACATCCCGGTCGGAGCTGCTGTCGTGCTGAATCTCGCGCGCGAGCAGCACGCGCAGCGCGGCCGTCCAGTGGCGGGCGTCAAAATCCGCGCGCAGCAGATACGCCGCTCCGCCGACGATGACGGCCGCGCCGTCTGTCGTGCAGCGCAGGCTATCGTCCGCCGTGACGGTATCGACACGGATATTCCCCGGGACAAGCAGCGCGAGACTGCGCCGGAGCAGCGGCGTGATGGGATCATGCGCGAGAAACGCCCGGTAGCGCGCCAGCGCGGCGTCAAATCCGTCCATCCTGCGGCACCATGCTCTCAATGAGCTCGGTCAGCTGGAGGCGGGTGTAGGCGTCCTGCGGTTTGGAGGCCACGTTGTCGAGCAGGCCCCAGCGGAGGCCCAGCAGCGGCTCTGCGCGCAGGGCGTCGATGAAGCCGCGGATCGTCATGGCGTCCGGCTCGAGCCCGCCGGCGCTGCGGATGCGGTCGCGGATGGCGCAGTAGACATAGTCGCAGATATTCAGGCTGGCGGTGCCCGCCTCCGGCACGACGCGGTGCAGCACATCGACGATGCTCTCCGGCTCCGCGATGTGGATGGGCGTAAAGCGGTCGATCGTCGCCTCGTTCATGAAGTTCGTGCCGGCATAGTCCTCGTTCATCGTGATCGTGAATGCCGAGTGCGGGTGCATCTGCACGAGCCCGTAGCCGGGCACCTGGATCTGGCGCGCGGCGTCGGTCAGCGAGTGGAGCACATCGGCACACTCGGGCTTGATGGTGTTGCCCTCGTCGAGCACGACGTCCGCGCCCGCCGCGAGATAGCGCAGCATGTCGCTCAGACGGTAGCGCATGGTGCCGTTTTCGATCGTCGGGCCGCCAAGCAGATCGAGCTTGTCGAGCTCGGCATTGCCCTGCATGCGGTACTGCGGCACGTTGAGCAGCCAGTCCACCGTCTGGATGAGCGTGTTCTTGCCGCAGCCCTTGCTGCCGACGAGGCGCAGGTGCATGCCCGAGAGCCGGTAGGCAAGGCAGCGCGTGAGCGCGCCGAAGCTGTCCGCCTGCACATAGCGCACCGGCGGATCCGGCACCAGCTCGGGGTATTCCGGCAGGGAGAACATCTCCGCGAACACGCGCAGGATGATCGGCTCCGGCACCGCCTGCTCGAGCAGGTACTCGGCGCGCGCAGTCAGCGCCTCCGGGGACGCGCACCCGCGCGCGGCAGCGCCGTCAATAGCTGCGCGCACTGCACCGCTGAGCGGGTCGCCGCAGCGGTATTCGGCGAGAAAGCCCCAGACGTCCGGCGCGTCGCCGCCACACGGCTCGCCCGTGGCGTCGCACAGCGCCGTGACCCGCGCCCGCACGGGCGCCGTGCGCAGCAGCGCCGTGAGCGCCTCCGACGGCGCGGACACGATGCCCACGCGCGAAAACGGGTCGCCCGCCGCTGCCTCGGACAGACTGCACACGGGCAGCGGCTCGCCCTCGACGCGGCAGAGCACGACCTCCGGCCACACGTGGCGGTCCTGCGCGCAGAGCGAGCGCAGGAAGTCGAGCTTCATCGGTGCTTTCAGATTGCTGCCGCCGCAGACGGCGGTCTCCGTCTTTGCAATGTTCATGTTCCCTTCCCGCCTTTCTCAGTTGCCCCGCGTCGCGCCCCAGGGAAAGCCCTTGGCGCTGCCGTGATAGACCACGCGCCGCACATTCAAAAACGCGCAGCGGCCGATGCGCCCCACGCTGTCGGGGATGACGACCGTGTCCAGATTGCTGCACTGGTAAAACGCCTCATCCTGGATCTCGCGCACGCTGTCCGGGATGACGATGCCCGTCAGGCCGATGCAGCGCGAGAACATGCCCTCCGGGATGACGGCGAGGCCGCGCGGCAGATTGGTACTGCGCAGGTGTACCTTATCATAAAATGCATAGGGCTCGACCGTCTCGATGCTGTCCGGGAGGAGGAGCGTGTCCAGATACGTATAGGAGACCATGGCGTAGGACGCCAGCCGGCGCACGCGCACCCCATCGACCGACGACGGCAGCTCGAGAACCGTGCCGGCGTTGAAGCAGCCGTCCGTGCCGATGCGGCCGGTCGCCGCGTCAAAGGTGAAATTCTGCGCCGCCGCCTGCGCCGCCGTCACAGGGTGAGTGTCCCACGGGCGATCGCGCAGCCAGGTCTGAATGTCCGCCTGTGTGCGCTCTCGCTTTTGCGCCAGGTAGTCCTGCATCTGCTGCAGGCCGCACTGCTGCGAAAAAAAGACCGCCAGATCCTCGGCCTCCAGCGGAATGGAAAAGCCCTTCGGCAGCTCCAGGCCGAGCTGCATGGTCAGGATGCGGCGGATATCGGCGCACGCATCATCATAACGCGAGAGCACCTTCTGATCGCAGACGAAGGGCACATCCAGCCGCGAGGCCTCGATGCCGCCGGCCGTCAAAAGCCCTGCAAAGCCATGGGCGCGGTCCAGGATCTTTTTCACGTCGCGAAACTGCGTACTCTGGTAAAGAAGCATCTCCATCACGAGGTCCTCCGTCAATTGTTATAAAACTATCATACAGGCGTGAGCCCCTTTCTTCTGTAACCAATGATGCACAGAAGGCGGTTTCCTTGTCTCTTTTCCGGCGCTTTGGGCAAATTTTGTACACGGTGTACATAGTTTATTCACTGGACAGTTGTTTCCTGATGTGGTAAACTAAAGTTACGTTACACGAGTCCCAAAAGTGCACACATTTTATTAAGATAAAGGAAGCGGTCACATGAATGAAGTGAAAAACCCGAAAAAGCCGTTGGTGTATTATTACGCCATCGTCATTCTCGTGATCCTGGCGCTCAACTTTCTGGCGGTGCCCTGGCTGAGCCAGCGGCAGGTCAAGGAGGTCGACTACGGCACGTTCATGACCATGACGGAAAATCAGGAGATCGGCCGCGTGGAGGTGCAAAACAACCAGATCCTCTTCACGAACAAAGACGACACGCAGGTATACAAGACCGGCCTGATGGACGATCCTGACCTCATCTACCGCCTGAAGGACTCCGGCGCGGAGTTCTCAAGCGAGATCGTCGAGCAGATGTCGCCGTTTCTGTCGTTTCTGCTGACGTGGCTGCTGCCGATCGTGTTTTTTGTCGCCCTCGGCCAGTTCATGCTCAAGCGCATGACGAACAAGGCCGGCGGGCCGAACTCCATGATGTTCGGCCTCGGCGGCTCGAACGCGAAGGTCTATGTCAAGTCGGCCGAGGGCATCAAATTCTCCGATGTCGCCGGCGAGGACGAGGCCAAGGAAAACCTGACCGAGATCGTCAACTACCTGCACGACCCGGCGAAATATCAGGACATCGGCGCATCCATGCCCAAGGGCATCCTGCTCGTCGGCCCTCCGGGAACCGGCAAGACGATGCTGGCCAAGGCCGTTGCCGGTGAGGCGAACGTGCCGTTTTTCTCCATGTCCGGTTCGGAGTTCGTGGAGATGTTCGTCGGCATGGGCGCGAGCAAGGTGCGCGACCTGTTCCGCCAGGCCAAGGAGAAAGCGCCGTGCATCGTGTTCATCGACGAGATCGACGCCATCGGCAAAAAGCGTGACGGGCAGGTCGGCGGCAACGACGAGCGCGAGCAGACGCTCAATCAGCTGCTGACCGAGATGGACGGCTTCGAGGGCAATAACGGCGTCATCATCCTCGCCGCCACGAACCGGCCCGAGTCGCTCGACCCGGCGCTCACACGCCCCGGCCGCTTTGACCGGCGCGTGCCCGTGGAGCTGCCCGATCTCAAGGGCCGCGAGGAGATCCTCAAGGTGCACGCCCGCAAGATCAAGGTCGCCGAGGACGTGGACTACAATAAGATCGCGCGCATGGCCTCCGGCGCCTCGGGCGCAGAGCTTGCGAACATCGTCAACGAGGCCGCGCTGCGCGCCGTGCGCGACGGCCGCCGTTTTGCCACGCAGTCCGATCTCGAGGAGAGTATCGAGGTCGTCATCGCGGGCTATCAGAAGAAAAACGCCATCCTCACGGATAAAGAGAAGTGGACGGTCGCCTATCACGAGATCGGCCACGCGCTCGTCGCCGCGCTGCAGACACACTCGGCTCCCGTGCAGAAGATCACCATCATCCCCCGCACGTCCGGCGCGCTGGGCTACACCATGCAGGTCGAAGAGGGCAACCACTACCTCATGACCAAGGAGGAGCTGGAAAACAAGATCGCCACGCTCACCGGCGGCCGCGCGGCCGAGGAGCTGATCTTCCACTCCATCACCACCGGCGCGTCCAACGACATCGAGCAGGCCACCAAGCTTGCCCGCGCCATGCTGACCCGCTACGGCATGAGCAAGGACTTTGACATGGTGGCGCTGGAGACCGTGAACAACCAGTATCTGGGCGGCGACACCTCGCTGGCCTGCTCGGCCCAGACCCAGCGCGAGATCGACCAGCGGGTCGTGGAGCTGGTAAAGGCCCAGCACGAAAAGGCCATCAAGATCCTCACCGACAACCGTGCAAAGCTCGACGAGCTGGCGAAGTACCTTTATGAAAAGGAGACCATCACCGGCGACGAGTTCATGGCTATCCTTGAGGAAAAAGATTCCAGCGAAAATTAAAATAGGATCTCTGCA
>OHZS01000304.1_pt1 | contig 20359 bp, 18 predicted proteins | sample 1580521 | NCBI WGS metagenome assembly OHZS01 (sample SAMEA3882503, study PRJEB24775) | human gut metagenome | biome: human-associated habitat; feature: intestine environment; material: feces | place: Netherlands | collected 2009/2010
GGATGCCCATATCACGGGCAGCATAGGCGACGCCCTGCGCATGGTTGCCGGCGGAGCAGGCAATCACGCCCCGCGCCTTTTCCTCATCGGTCAGCTTGCTGATCTTATAATAGGAGCCCCGGATCTTAAACGAACCGGTGACCTGCAAATTCTCTGTTTTTAAATACACATTTGTACCCGGGTGAATATTGGGCGCCAGGATCATATCCGTCTCACGGATCACCTCACGCAACACCTGAGAGGCCTGATACACTTTATCCAGCGTCAACACAAACATTCCTTCTTTCGACTCTATATATAATATAAGATTTTAATACGCTGCCGGGGTTTTGTCAACACTTTTTATGCCGTCCAGGTCCACCGGCAGTTCCCGGTTGGCAGTTACCGTATCCGGGGTCACCCGGCAGTCCACAGCTCGCACTTCTACACTGGCAGCTCGGGCGTCACGCAGTGCCCGGCAAAACGCCGGATCCGTCTCCCAGTTGGGTCGAAATGCGGTGCACCCGCCCATCTGCACAATAAGAAGCGCCATGGCACGGTAGCCCTGCGCCACCGCCTGCACCAGCTCTCCCATGTGCTTGGTGCCCCGAACAGTGGGTGCGTCCGGGAACACTGCCCACTCTCCCTGCCGCAGGGTCACGCCCTTCACCTCCACAAACAGCCGCTGTCGGTCATTTTCCGCATAAAAATCCAGCCGAGAGGCGCCAAAGCGCACCTCCGGTTGCACCAAGGTAGGCGAAGACAAGATCGCCCCGGCGCGCAGGAGCTCCCCGGCCACCTGATTGGGCGCCGCCGCATCCATATTCACCAGGCCAAAAGGTGTTTCCACCGTCACCAGGTCGTAGGCGGTCTTACGATTTGGGTTGCTGCTCTTTTCCAAATACACCGTAGCGCCGGGCACCAGCAATTCCCGGCAACGGCCGGTGTTCTTCACATGCACCGTCTCTAGCCTACCGTCCACCGTACAGTGGGCAATAAACCGATTGGGCCGCTCCAAAAACACCGCTTTATGAATATCTGAATACTGCATACATAAAGCCTACCCCACCGGCGCCCATTTGTCAATCCCCCGGCAGGTTTCCGCTATTTTCTATTGACTTTGCCGTTCAACTCCTATAAAATGGAAAGTGATATTATATGTTGGAGGACACCCACATGACCAAGATGAAAAAGATCCTTGCTGTGGCTCTGTGCGTACTGCTGCTGGGCAGCGTATTTGCCGGCTGCTCCGGCAAGAAAGCAGAACAGACCACAGAAATTACAGACGAAACCCTGCTGATCGCCTACACGGCAGACAACGCCCCCTTCTTCCAGATAGATGAAAAGGGCAACGCCAGCGGGTTTGAGGCCGACCTGATCGCTAAGATTTTTGACAGCATTAAGGACGACTGCAAAAACTACGCCTATGTGAAGGTGGAGCCGGGCTACCGCCTGGGTGAGGAGACCGCCTATACAGACAAGGACGGCAAGACCTATATTGCCTACATGGCCGTAGGCGGACTGCAAAAGAACGACGGCACCAACAACGAGGATTACAGTTTCACCAACACGGTCATCAGCAACCGAGTGGTGACCTTGGTAAAGAAAGACAGCAAGATTAAAGATTACAGCAATCTGGGCGGCGCCAAGCTGGCTGTGGTGAGCAAGGCAGCGCAGAATGCACTGGCAGATAACGCCGTGATCGCCGATCGCAGCGCAAAGACCACCACCGTTTACAAGACGGCACAGGCGGCCTTTACCGCTCTGTACCAAGATAAGGCAGACGCTGTGGTCATCGACGAGTTTGACCTGCGCACCTTGGACTTTGTCTTAGACGGACAGAAAAAAGCCTTGTCTGACTGGACAACAGAGCTGAACGGTCAGTTGGACACGGTGGAATACGCCTTTGCCACCGCCAAGTATGACCGACTGAAGGACGATATCAACGAGGCGCTGCTGGAGCTGAAAGACCCCAAGTACAACGACAAAGACGAATTCACCCCCATTGTGGAGCAATATTTTGGCTACAACGCCTCCAACTTCTCATACATCCCTGCAGACAAATAAGCAGCGTACATCACTCACACCTGTGGCCACCCCACAGGTGTTTTCTGTAAGGGAAGCATAAACAGAATTTGGCACACCTTGTTGCAAGAGGTGACTCCCCGCAGTGCGGGGAGATGTCGCGTAGCGACGAGGGGACGGGCACCGGTTAGGTGCTGGCGCGCTTGCGCGTCTGAGGGGATAAAACAAGCTCTGTATAATTGCCCTTGCAATCTAAAAAAACCGCCTGACCTACCGGTCAAGCGGTTTTCCTTTTTATGCACTTATACAGGTATATACTCCACTGCGTCCACCGGCACACCGTCCCGGTAATACACCCGGGGCACCCGGCGAGCAATGCGGCAGGGCAGCTCATAATTGAATGAATGCGCCGCCTCGCTGACCTCCTCCATGGTGAGCGTTTTATCGCCCTGAGTGCCGACGAGCACGACATCGTCGCCGACGGAGCAATCAATGCCGCTGACATCGACCATGAATTGATCCATACAGACTCTGCCGAGGATAGGGGCGTATTGCCCGCCGATAATGACCCTGCCGATATTCGACAGGCAGCGGGGGTAGCCGTCCGCATAGCCGACGGGGACGGTGGCGACGACGGTGGGCTTCACGGTAGTGAAAGTGCCGCCGTATGAGATCTCCCTGCCCGCTTCAAGAGTTTTGATATGCGATATGCGGGCGTGCCAGCTCAAAGCGGGCTTCACGTCGATTATGTCGCGGCGCACCTCAGCCGACGGATACATCCCGTAGGTCAATATGCCCATGCGGCACATATCGAAATAGCGGTCGAAATTGATTATCCCGGCGCTGTTATTCAGGTGCTTTATCGGTATATTGACTCCTCGCTCGGCGAGCATACGCATGAATCTGACGAATTCATCACGCTGGGCAACGGCCTTGGTCAGGTCGCTTTCGTCGGCGGTCGCAAAGTGTGAGAATATCCCCTCGGCAAAGAGCCCCGACAGCGCCGATATGCGGGCGCAGAGATCGGCGCTCTCCTCGGTCACGCGTAGGCCGATGCGGCTCATTCCTGTGTCGAGAGCGAAGTGGAAGGGCGCTGTTTTGCCCTGCTTTACCGCCTCGCTCGAGAGCGAGAGAGCGTCCTCAAGCGAGAATATCGGAATGCGTATGTCGTATTTGACCGCGGCGGCGTGATCCCATGGGAAAACTCTGCCGAGTACTATTATAGGAGTTTCAATTCCCGCTTTTTTAAGCTCAAGAGCCTCTTCGATGCACGCAACGCCGAAAAAATCGCATTTGCCGCTGAGAAAGCGGCCTATCTCAACCGCTCCATGGCCGTAGGCGTCCGCCTTAATAACGGCGAGCAGCTTAACGCCATCGGGCAGCTTGGCTCTAACGTTTTTATAGTTGTATTCGATTGCGTCGAGGTCTATCGCCGCATAAGTTCTGTGCCTTGTCATAATATCGCCTCTGCAAGGCTGACCGTCCTGATGCCGTTCTCGGCGAATGCCTTGTTCAGCGCCCTGACAAAGTCGATCGCCTTCTTGCCGTCACCGTGAACGCAGACGGAGTGAGCCTCAATGTCTATATCTTCGCCGCTGTATGCGGTCACCTTGCCCTCTTTGATCATTCTGATGACCCTGCTTATCGCAAGGGATTCGTCGGTTATCATCGAGCCATCGAGAGTGCGTGCCCTGAGGGAGCCGTCCGCCTCATAGGCTCTGTCGGCGAATATCTCGCTGGCGTACCGCAGCCCTCGGCTTTTCGCAGCCTTAATCATCTCGGAATTTGCAAGCGCGAGCAAGATAAGCGACGGGTCGAAGTCTTTTATTGCGTCCGCAATTGCCGCGGCGAGGGCGGGATCCTTGGCGGCGGCGTTATACATTGCGCCGTGGGGCTTGACGTGCTGCATTTTAACGCCCTTTGCGACGGCAAAAGCCCCGAGGGCGCCGAGCTGATAAAGCGTGAAATCATATACCTGCTTCGGCGTGACGGTCATCTTTGTCCTGCCGAAATTCTCTCTGTCGGGGTAGCCCGGGTGAGCGCCGAACGCAACGCCCGAGGCCCTGCAAAGATCAATCGTCTTATCCATGATCTCGCTGCCGCCGGCGTGGAAGCCGCAGGCGATATTTGCGCCCGTTATGAGCGGGATTATCTGAGCGTCGAAAGCGGCGCCCTCGCCGAGATCGGAATTTAAGTCTATCTTATACATTGCTGTCACCTCAATATTTCAGCGCCGAATTCTTGACGTCGGTTATAAACATATGCCCGGGGGAGTGGGTTATGGCGATGGGCGGCTTCGATTGCATGACGGCGTTCTGCGGGGTAACTCCGCACGCCCAAAATACAGGCGTTTCACCCTCGTTTATCGTCACGCTGTCGCCGTAATCGGGTTTCATAATGTCCTTGATGCCTATCGCCTCGGGCGAGCCTATATGTATCGGCGCGCCGTGGACTCTCGGCATTGCCGCTGTCACGTTGACCGCCTTGACCACCAGCTCGTCGGGGATCGGGCGCATGGAGACGACCATGTTGCCGTGAAATTTGCCCGCCGGGCTGAGTGCGATATTGGTGTTGAACATAGGCACGTTCCTGCCCTGTTCAATGTGGCGAACGGGGATATCCGCTTCAAGCAGCTCGCTCTCGAAGCTGAAGGAGCAGCCGATTAGGAAATAGACGAAATCCTCCTGCCAGAATGCGGAGATATCGGTCACCTCGCGCTCGAGCACGCCGTTTCGCCATATACGGTATCTGGGAATATCGCGGCAGATGTCGCCGCCGTCGGCCATAGTTCGGATCACCCTTGAGCCGATGTCACCGACCTCGAGGACGGGGCAGGGCTTGGGATTTCTCATGCAAAAGAGCAGGAAATCAAAGGCGTAGTCCTTGGGCAGGATGCAGAGATTCGCCTGAGCGTAGCCGCCGCACATACCCGAGGTCTGGTGAGTTATAACCCCGTCCCTTATCAGCGCCCTAACCTCTTTCGGACTCATGGTTGAAAGCTCCATAACCGTATACCTCCCGAATTATCTGAAAAGTTTATCAAAGAATTTTTTCTCCTTGGCGGCGAGCCGCTCCGCCTGCCTTACGCTGACCGACGAGAAGCATAAGGTGTCAAACGGCTTCACCTGGGCGAGCAGCGGCAGGTCAACGCTGATGACCGTCGCGATTTTTGCATAGCCGCCAGTTGTCTGATGGTCGGCGGCAAGGATTATCGGCATCCCCGACCGTGTTATCTGCACCGAGCCGAAAACAATGCCGTCGGAGATGATATCCGTGCCGTTCTTGCCCTTTAAGGCAATGCCGCTAAGGCGCAGACCCATGCGGTCAAGCCCTGCCGTGGCGGTGTAATGCTGGCGCAGGAAGAGCGCTTTGTCCGTCTCGGTGAACATATCGTCCTGTGGCCCCATTATAACTCTGAGCCTCACGCAACCGCCGCCGAATTCCCTTACAGGTGCGGATTTACCCGCCTTTGCATGGCTTGAGGGCACGCCGACGGGCAGTATATCGCCCGCTCTCAGATTCCTGCCCGCATAGCCGCCTATGCCGAGCTTCAGGTTGGTCGAGGCGCTGCCCATGACCTCGGGCACGGCGAAGCCGCCTGCAATCGCAAGGCAGCAGCGCATACCGCTCCTTGCGCCCCCCACGGTCAGTATATCGCCCGCAGAGGCTTTGTATGATCTGCTGCGCTCGATCGGCTTGCCGTTGAGCGTCGCACCGAAATCTCCGCCGCAAAGGCAGAATATATGCTCGTCGGTGAAACGCGCGGTTATCCCGAGCGCCGTCATTTCGATGACGGGCGAATTCGGCCCGTTGCCGCAAAGGGCGTTTGCGAGCTTCATGGAGTATTGATCCATTGCGCCGCTCTGGGTGAAGCCGTCCTTCATCACGCCGAACCTGCCGAGATCCTGTACGGTGGAGAGCATCCCGCCGTTTATTATCGAGAGCATGGCTTCGCCTCCTCTGCGGTGACTTTATATGTGTCTGCGGCAACTTCACGCTCAATGCGGTCGAATTCGCCGCCGTCGATGCTGTAGAATTTTATCCTGTCGCCCGCTTTATAGAGGATCGGCACGCTTCTCGAGGGGTCATAGACCTTGACAGGGGTTTTGCCGATTAGCTGCCAGCCACCGGGCGAAGCGATGGGGTAAATACCCGTCTGGCTGCCGCCGATGCCGACTGCGCCCGCGAAGATCTCAAGCCTCGGGGTGTCGAGCCTCGGCGTTGCAAGGCGCTCATCCATGCCGCCGAGATAGGCGAAGCCGGGCAGGAAGCCGAGCATATAGATAAGATACGGCTTTGCCGTGTGAAGGGCTATAACCTCGTCCCTCGTCAGCCCCGTGTGGGCGCAGACATTCGCCATGTCGGGCGAGAAACGCTCCTCGTAGCAGACGGGAATATAAAACACTCGTGAAGCACCCTCGGAATTCGGGTCGATCCGATCTATCAGGCGGGCGAGCCGCTTTTTGAGCCTTGACGAGCGGATAACGGTGCAGTCATACAGCACCGTGAGTGAATTAAAGGTCGGGATGACCTCGATAACGCCGTTTATTTCGGCGCCGCCGATAAGCCCGGCAAGCGAGGTCACGCAGCGGTTGATATCTTCTCTTATTTCATTTTCAAATCGGACTGTCAGCGCCATGTCTCCGCTTTGCAGAAATAAGTACTTCATTTTGTGAAAAATCCCTTTCTCAGCGTATTCTCAAACCACGCCTCGGTCTTATCCTCGACGGTCGGCGGGTATTCGATAAGCGCTTTCATCATTGAGACGAGCGGCAGGTTGATATTCTTGCCGATTCCGTCGATATAGGGTCTCGGCTCGCCGTACATATCGAGCATACCCGCGCCCGCTGCGGCGTCCATTGCTGTGGCCTGATCCTCCTTGGAGTGGAAAAGCTCGGGCTTGCCGAGCATGAATGCGGTCGCCGCCATCAGGGCGTTGCAGCCCCAGTCGGAGCAGGTCGCCGTGATGATATTGTCGGCGGCTGTGTCGGCGAGGATGCCGTAGCCCGTGCCCGCCTTGCAGCCGTTTTTGCCGGCGTAGGGTATGTATTCCCTTATGTGCTGCTCTATCGCCGCCATGCCTATCTCGTTGCCGAGGTCGCCTATCGAGAGGTTATATATCCCCATGCTTTGACAGAGCCTGAAAAGCGCGTCGTATTTCGGCTCGACGGCGGTGGTGTTGACCCCGACGGCGTTGTGATAGCAGCCGTTTTTATTCCTGCCGGGGGCTTCGTTCGTTATGACGGCGCAGGGCTTGCCGTGGGAGAGGATATCCCTCGCCTGAACCTCCGCCTCGTCAAAATCCTTAGTGAATTCAACGACGCAGACGGTGTTTTCACCGATATTGTCGAGGTCGTCGGTCGTCTTGAACGAAAGTACATTGCTCATCGCCCTTATCGCTTTTTTGCACTGCGAGGGCACTATCATCACCGGCTTTGCGTCGAAGGCTCTCATCAGAAATCTTGCCAAAACGGTCGAGGAGATTATGCCGTCCGTCTCCGCCTCGTTCCACGGGAGGAGCACGAAGCCGGTCAGTATGAAAACCTTCTCGCCATTCTTTATGTTTTTGATAAGTCCCTTAGCTCCGTGAACGGAGAGCGGCTCCCCCGTGAAGCGCCTTGCCCCGTCATAGAGGATGCGGCAAACGCCGTAGCCCCTGGGGTCAAGATTCATCAGCGTGTCGAGGTCGTCGCCGATATTAAGGAGCGTTAATTCCTCTTTCGTCATGCCGTGTCACCGCCTCAGTCAGCTTTGCACTGAGCTTCAAAATCCGCAACCAGCGCGTCCTGTATCTTTTTGAGCATCTCGGGAGCCTTGCCGCCGACGGGCTTGCCGTCCACGGTCTTGACGGGGATGCAGAACGAGCCTGTCGAGTGGACTATGACCTCGTCGGCGTTCATCAGCTCGTCAAGGGTGTATTCACGCTCGTCGACCCCGTAGCCGAGCTTCTCTGCGAAGGCGAGCAGTCTTATCCTCGCTGTGCCGGGCAGCACGGTATCGTCAAGCGGGTGAGATATGACATTGCCGTTCTTAAAGATCGAGACGTTTGAATGGGCGCATTCGGTGACGATGTCGCCCCTGTGGAATATAGCCTCGGAGCAGCCGGCCTCTGCGGCGGCGGAGGCGAGGCAGGAGGGGATGAGGTTCAGCGTCTTGCAGTTGCAGTAGTGGAATCTCTTATCCTCATAGGTTATGACGTCGATGGGCTTGTAGGTGTCGGCAACGGGGCAGGGGGTCAGTGTTATCCAGAGATTGCCCTGCATATCCTCGGTGAATATATGATTACGCAGGCCGCTGCCTCTCGTCACCTGCATATAGACGAATTGGTCGCCGTCGTCGACCTTGAGCACCAGCTCGGCGAGCAGAGCCTCCAGCTCCTTGCGCCCAATGGGGATATTGACCTTCAGCAGCTTTGCGCTGTTATAGAAGCGGTCAAGGTGAGCCTTGAGGTCAAATATCTTGTGGTTGTGGGCGTAGGTGGCGTCATAAACGCCGTCGCCGAACCAACACACCCTGTCGAGCATGGGAACGGACATATTCTCTATCAGATCGTATTTGCCGTTATAATAACCGAGATTTTCCATGACAATCACCTCATAAAATAATTTGCTGTAAAAAAAGGAACAGCGGTATTTCTGAAGAAACGCCGTTGTTCCTGCCCATAATTATACACTAACGTGTGTGAAATGTAAATAGTTTTTTCAAATTTTTTGAGCACGGAGCGGCAAACTGCATATGACCCCATTGTCTATATATGCAGCGGTGTGAGTTCTTCGTGCATTCGCTATTGATCTTCGTCGATCGTGGAGACCTTGTTTATCAGCTCCTCGAGCACGTCGAGGACTATCCGCACCGTGTCGAGCGAGGTGAAGGTCGTCACGCCGTTGTCAACGGCACAGCGTCTTAGCTTCTCGCCGCTCTCATAGTGTATCCCCGAGAGGATGGCTCTGGTGTTGATGATATAGCTGACGTGACCCGAGCGGATGGAGTCGAGGGTCTCTTCGCTGCCCTCGTGGATATTGGCGAGCTTCTTGACCCTTATCCCGTGCGACCGGAGAAAATCTGCCGTGCAGGTGGTGGCCTCAATATTGAAGCCTATGTCGCGGAATCGCTTAACGAGGGGCAGAGTCTCCTCCTTATCCTCGTCCGCGACGGTCACTAGCACCGTGCCGTAATTGAGCATCGGTATGCCCGCGGCCTGCAACGCTTTGTAGAGCGCCCTGTTGAGCCGCTTGTCGTAGCCAATCGCTTCGCCTGTTGATTTCATCTCGGGCGAGAGGTAGGCGTCCATGCCTGTGAGCTTGGCGAATGAGAATGCGGGGGCTTTTACATACCAGCGCTTGCGGTCGGGCAGGCGCATCTCGGTGATGCCCTGCTCCCTGAGGCTGACCCCGAGCATAGCCTTCGTCGCAATGCCGACAAGACCGCAACCCGTCGATTTTGAGAGGAAGGGCACGCTTCTTGAGGCTCTGGGGTTCACCTCTATAACAAAAACGTCGTCGTTCTTATCAACGATAAACTGAATGTTGAAAAGCCCAACAATGCCGATGCCGAGCCCGAGGCGGGTGGTGTAATCGGCGATGGTGTCACGTACCTTTTGCGAGATAGAGAACGGTGGATAGACGCTCGTGCTGTCGCCGGAGTGAACTCCCGTGCGCTCGACAAGCTCCATTATGCCCGGCACAAAGACCTCTTTGCCGTCGCAGACCGCGTCCACCTCGACCTCCTTGCCCATGAGATATTTATCAATGAGCACGGGTTTATCCTCATCCACCTCGACAGCGTTCTTGAGGTATTTACGTAGCATTTCTTCGTTGGCGACTATCTCCATCGCCCTGCCGCCGAGCACGAAGCTCGGGCGCACAAGCACGGGGTAGCCTATCCGCTCCGCGGCGGCGACTCCGCTCTCGATATCCGTTACGGCCTCGCCTACGGGGTTCGGGATTCCGAGCGAATGAATGACCTCGTTGAAAAGGTCACGATCCTCCGCCTTGTCAATGGCTTCGCAGCCTGTGCCGATTATGCGTACCCCTCTGTCGTCGAGCGGCTGAGCGAGGTTGACGGCGGTCTGACCGCCGAGGGTCGCTATAACTCCGAGCGGCTTCTCGAGATGCACCACGTTCATCACGTCCTCGGGCGTGAGCGGCTCAAAATAGAGCTTGTCGGCGGCGGTGTAATCGGTCGAGACGGTCTCGGGATTGCAGTTGACCATGATGGTCTCGAAGCCGCGGGCCGCCAGCGCATAGCTCGCGTGCACGCAGCAGTAATCGAACTCGATACCCTGGCCAATGCGGTTGGGGCCGGCGCCCAGGATCATCGCCTTGGGCTTGTCCGCCGGCGTGGTCTCGTCGGGAGCCACGCACTTCTTGGCATCCGGGCTCGTGCGGTAGATGTTCTCGTACGTCTTGTAGTGGTACTCCGTGGCGCTCGAGAACTCCGCAGCGCAGGTATCGACCGTCTTCATGCTGGGAACCACGCCCAGACCCTTGCGATAGGCGCGCACAAAGCGCTCGTCCGAGCCGGTCAGCGCAGCGATCTCGGCATCGCTCGTGCCGTACTGCTTGAGCAGGCGCATCGCGTCGGCGTCGATATCCTCCACACGCAGGTCGCGGATGCTCTCCTGGACCTGCACCATATCGTTGATACGGTTGAGGTACCACGGATCGATACCGCAGATGGCATGGATGCGAGCGATGTCCCAGCCACGACGCAGGGCCTCGACCACAAAGAAGATGCGATGCTCGGTCGGGGTTGCCACGGCCTGAGCAAGCTCGTCGTCGCTCAGCTTATCGGCACCCTCTTTGCCACCGGCGCAAATGCCCTGGTGGCCATCCTCCAGCGAGCGCATAGCCTTGCCAAAGGCCTCCTCAAAGGTGCGGCCGATCGCCATAATCTCGCCCACGGCCTTCATGCGCGTGGTGAGCGTGGGGTCGGTACCCTTGAACTTCTCGAAGGCAAAGCGCGGCACCTTGACCACACAGTAGTCGATCGTGGGCTCAAAGCAGGCGGGCGTAGCCTTGGTGATGTCGTTGACGATCTCGTCGAGCGTGTAGCCCACGGCAAGGCGCGCGGCGGCCTTGGCGATGGGGAAACCCGTGGCCTTGGAGGCCAGCGCGGACGAACGGCTCACGCGCGGGTTCATCTCGATGACGATCAGGCGGCCGGTGTTGGGGTTCACGGCAAACTGCACGTTGGAGCCGCCGGTCTCGACGCCGATCTTCTCCAGAATGGCGAGCGAGGCCACGCGCATGCGCTGATACTCAAGGTCGGAGAGGGTCTGCGCCGGCGCCACGGTGATGGAGTCGCCGGTATGCACGCCCATGGGGTCGAGATTCTCGATGGAGCACACGATGATGCCGTTGCCGGCGTGATCACGCATGACCTCCATCTCATACTCTTTCCAGCCCTCGATGGACTCCTCGACCAGCACCTCGTGGGCGGGCGAGAGCTCCAGGCCCTGGCTCACGATGGAGACGAGCTCCTCGTGGGTATGCGCGATGCCGCCGCCGGCGCCACCGAGGGTAAAGCTCGGGCGCAGTACGCAGGGATAACCCACGCGCTCGGCGATGGCCTCGGCGTCGGCCACGCTGTAGGCATAGCCCGAGCGCGCGACCTCCAGGCCAATCTCGGCCATGGCCTCGTTAAAGAGCTTGCGGTCCTCGCCGCGCTCGATAGCGGCCAGGTCGCAGCCGATCATTTCGACGCCGTACTTGTCGAGCGTACCGTCCTTTGCCAGCTCGACGGCGGCGTTCAGACCGGTCTGGCCGCCCAGCGTGGGCAGCAGCGCGTCCGGGCGCTCTTTCTTGATTACGCGCTCGATAAATTCGGCGGTGATGGGCTCGACATAGGTGCGGTCGGCAAGACCCGGGTCGGTCATGATGGTCGCCGGGTTGGAGTTGACCAGGATGACCTCAAAGCCATCCTCCTTGAGCACCTTGCAGGCCTGGGCGCCGGAGTAGTCAAACTCGCAGGCCTGGCCAATAACGATGGGGCCCGAACCAATAACGAGGATACGCTTGATGTCAGTACGTTTCGGCATGTTTAAAACCTCCTAGAGAGGCTGACTCAATGTTTTGGAAAAGTCAGCGAGGGTGCAGCTGGTGCATCAGGTTGCCGTGATGCGAGGGCGCGCTGGGCTTATGCCCGCGCGTCCGAAGCAGAGCGGCAAGATGATGTGCCAGATGCAGCCGCAGCGTCGACCGGTCCGCCGTTCGGTAGAACGGCGGAACCATCGTCGGCGAAATTCCAGCCAGCCAGGCGGTCCTTCGCGGTGTCGATGTCCAGGTAGTTCTCCTCGCCGTCCATGAGTCGCGTAAAGGCGGTAAAGAGATAGTGAGCATCGGTGGGGCCAGGCGAGGCCTCGGGGTGGTACTGGACCGAGAAGCACGGGGCGTCGAGCAGCTGGATGCCCTCGGCGGTGCCGTCGTTGAGGTTCACGTGCGTCAGGCGAATGCGGCCAAAGCGCTCGTTCATCACGACCGGCGCGATTCCGCGGCGCACCCAGACGCGCAGATCTCCATCGGCCGCATGCTCGGTCTCGCCGCCGGAAAGCTCCGGGATCAGTTTGCCCAGACTGGGGAACAGCAGGCCAAAGCCGTGGTTTTGCGCGGTAATCTCCACGCGACGGCTTACCAGGTTCACGACCGGCTGGTTGCCACCGCGGTGACCGAATTTAAGCTTTTCCATCTGGGCGCCGCAGGCCAGGCTGATCATCTGATGGCCCAGGCAAATGCCAAAGACCGGCACCTTGCCGATCAGCTGCTGCACCTGCTCGTAGGTCTCCACCACGGCGTCGGGGTCGCCGGGGCCATTGGACAAAAAGACGCCGTCGGGATTCATGTCGAGCACCTCACTCGCGGGCGTGTCCCACGGCACGACGGTAAGGTCGCAGCCGGCGCGGACCAGCCCCTCCAGAATGCCGCGCTTCACACCGCAGTCGTAGGCGACCACTTTGTGACGGGCAGGAGCGGCAACCGCAAGCGCAAAGTCATGCGTGGCAGGCAGGTCGGCGGCCACAAACTCGTGAGGTACGGGGCAGCTTACGGTCTTGACCAGGTTCTCGCCTACCAGCGTGGGCGCTGCGGCCAGACGCTCGGCAAGCTCGTCGACGTCGAAGATCTCGGTCGAGATAATGCCCATCTTGGAACCATTGTCGCGCAGATGGCGCACCAGGGCGCGGGTGTCGACACCTTCGATAGCGACGATGCCGTGAGCGCGCAGGTACTCCGGCACGCTGACGGCCGAGCGCCAGTTAGAAGGCGTGGCGCACATGTCGCGAACGATCATGCCGCGCATAGCCGGAGCGCTCGCAGGGCGCACGTCGTCGCCGGGGAAGGCCGACTGGACGTCGGTCTCGTCGATACCGTAGTTGCCGATCTGCGGATAGGTCATGGTTACGATTTGGCCGGCATAACTCGGGTCGGTCATGACCTCAAAGTAGCCCTCGAGCGAGGTGTTGAAGCAGACTTCGCCGGTCGCGGTGCCCGCGGCGCCGCATGCACGTCCATAAAAAATGGTCCCATCCTCAAGATACAGGATGCAGGGACCGCAGGTGCCCTTGCTGGTTTTGGCCAGCATGCGCTGGCAAAGCTCGCTGGGCGCGAAGGTGCGGGCGGCAGCGCCCGCGGTATGGTTGTTCGCCATAATTCTCCTTCCCGGTCTCACAGGACCGGCTTAAAGGTGTGTAGTTAGGCCTCGCGGTATTGTAACCGCAAGTATGCCTCATGGCGTTAATTTCATTGAAATGTTTACGAAATGATAATTATGACTTTCTATGCATAATGATTTTTGAATCCCCGTCCCAGAAAAATCATCCCGCGTGGTCACTTGGCTCACGCGGGATGATGGCGTCTTATTTTTTCTTGTCCTGCTCCAGCAGTTCGGACGGTGAGCGATCGGGCTTGCCGCCGCGGAAAATCTCGCGGCCATGCAGACGATGCTCCAGGTCACGTTCGGCCTTTTCCTCGTCAATCTTGGTCTGGCTCACCACCGGGTCCTCAATCAACGACGACACCGAGTTCACCTGCTTCTGAATGCGCTCGGCGATGGTGTCATCCATACTCACGATGCGCATCTTCCAGTCGATACTCGTGGCGTTGGATGAGCTCTTGGTCCACACGAACGTCAAAATGGCGCTCTGGTGGCCCCGCGCGGGGAACATGCCAAAGAAGGAATCGTGCTGAATGTTGCTATCCTCGTCGATATAGGCGTGAACGTTATACACCACGCGGTCGATCTTATCGTTGAGCAGCGCGTTGGTCGCAAGCGCCGCGGCCTGGATCTGCCCGTTGGACAGCAGCTCGAGCTCGTTGGCAGACGATGTGTCCAACACCGTCACCTCGACCGTGCCCGTACGCTCATCGGCTTCATCGACGGTAAAGTCGAGCGGGAACTGCGTAAAGCCGTTGCCCCACTCAAGGCCGCCCTTCAGCGCCGTCGAAACGGTATCGACCGAAACGCTCTCGGAGAGGTTGGCGGTATTCAGGCGACGCATCACGCCGTAGCCAATCTGCATGCCCACGATCAGCACCAAGATGCCGATAACCACGGCCATGGCAGTCTTCGTAATGGTATGGCTCACCTGCGAACCCGAAGGATCGTCCTCGGACAGCGGGTCGATATGTTTTGCCTGGCTCGCGCGGTCCTCGCTGCGCAGCTGCGCTAGCGCCGCTTTGTCACCGCGCTTGGCCGCAGCCTCCTTCTCACGCATGCGCTCGGTACGCTTTTTGGCGAGCGTGGGATCCAAGACGCCGGATGCATCGATTTCGGAGAATAACTCCGTCACTTCTTCCGGAGTCAAAGGGTTCTTGTCAGCCATAAACTTCCTGTCATATCAATCAGTCGAGCTCGTGCGCACGCGCACCTTCGAACTGCATTCGATAGTAACGGGCATAGGTGCCGCCACGGGCGAGAAGCTCCTCGTGCGTGCCACGCTCCACAACGCGACCATGCTCAACGGTCGCAATCTCATCGGCATGCTTAATGGTCGAAAGACGGTGGGCGATAATAATCGTGGTGCGGCCGCGTGCCAGCTCTTCGAGTGACTCCTGCACCGCCTCCTCGCTCTCGTTATCCAAAGCACTCGTCGCCTCGTCCAAAATCAGGATCTTGGGGTTCTTGAGAAACACACGCGCGATGGCAACGCGCTGCTTCTGTCCGCCCGAAAGACGGCTGCCGCGCTCGCCCACCACGGTGTCGTAGCCCTGCGGAAGCGACTCGATAAAGGCATCGATGTTGGCGCGACGGGCGGCCTCGGCGATCTCTTCTGCCGTGGCGCCCGGCTTGCCGTAGGCGATGTTCTCGCCAATCGTACCGTCAAATAGATAGACATCCTGCTGCACCAGGCCGATGGCGCGGCGCAGGCTCTGCTGCGTCACATCGCGCACGTCCTGGCCGTCGATGCTAATGGATCCGGCAGCCACGTCATAAAAGCGCGGCAGCAGCGAACAGGTCGTGGACTTGCCACCGCCCGAAGGGCCAACCAGCGCGATGGTCTGCCCGGGCTTGATGGACAGATTCATATGGTCGATAACGGGACGCTCGTCGGCATAGCCCTCGCCCAGCTCGACATCCTCGTAGTTAAAGCACACGTCGTGATACTCCACGGCGCCGGCAGTCACCTGCAGATCCGTAGCGCCCGGCTTGTCCTGGATATCCGGCGCGGTCGAGAGCACCTCGTCCATACGTTTAAAGCCGGCGATAGCCTTCTGATACGTTTCGGCCGAATTGACGAGCGTCTCGAGCGGCGTGCAGAACAGCGAAATATAGAGTGCAAAGGTCGCCATATCGACCGCCTGCAGCTGTCCCTGGGCGACCAGCCAGCCGCCCAGCAGCACCACGATCACATAGAGCACACCCGAGAGCAGGCCATACGTCGCGGTATAGACGCCCATGGCGTGATACATGTTCTCCTTGGACGAAAGGTAGCGATCGTTAGAGGCACGGAACTTGGCGCGCTCGGTCTCCTCGTTGGCAAAGCTCTTGACTACGCGCATGCCCGCAAGCGAATCCTGCAGCTGCGCATTGATGCCGCTGATCTTTTTGCGGTTGTCGCTAAAAACCTCGCGCATACGCATGTTCTGCCAAAACATGATGACCGCAAACGCCGCCGTCACCACGGCCATGGCGAGCGCCAGCACCGGGGCAATGGTAAAGAGGATCACAAACGAGCCGATGATCTCGATGCCGCAGATGATGATCCACTCGGGCACGTGGTGCGCCGCCTCGCAGATATCGAACAGGTCGTTGACCACGCGGCTCATCATGTCGCCCGAGCTGTTGCGGTCGAAGTATGCAAAGCTAAAGCGCTCATACTGGTCAAACAGGTCCTCGCGCATTTTGGACTCCATACGCGCGCCCATCACGTGACCCCAATAGCTCACAAAATAGCGGCAGGCGCAGCGGACGGCATACATCAGCACCAAGCCCACCGCGATCATGCCGAGCGCCTGCATAATAGCAGCCTGACCCTGAGTAAACAGCCCACCGGTCAAATTGCGCAGGATAATGGGGAACGCCAGGTCAATGGCGGCAAGCACCAGAGCACAAACAGTATCAGCAACAAAAAGCCCCATCTGGGGCTCGTAATACGAAAGAAACCTCTTAAACATGTGATCCTCAAAGAAATATCAGCAACATAAGGCCCTGGGACAAAGTAATCAGTAGTTCTTGTCCCAGGGCTATTCCCGCTCGTTACAGCTCGGCCCCACCCAAGCGGTGCGCGATGCTATCGCAGGCCAAGGCGCCCACGACGGTCTTGGCATCTTCGATCTTGCCGTCGAGCACGGCGTCGATCAGCTCGTGCAGCGGCACCAGGTCCACGTTGACAAACTCGTCATCATCGGGGTTGGGCGCATCAAACTCGAGCTTGGTGGCCAAGTAGATGTGGATGATCTCATCGCAAAAACCGCAGGACGTGACAATCGACGTCAAAAAGCGAATACGACCAGCCCTAAAGCCCGTCTCCTCGTGCAGTTCGCGCTTGGCGCAATCGAGCGGGTCCTCGCCTGGATCGAGCTTGCCGGCGGGAATCTCGACCGTCACGCGGTCGATGGCGGTGCGGTACTGACGCACCAGTACGATCTTGCCGCTCTCGGTCAGTGCCACAACGGCCGCCGCACCCGGATGGCGAACGATATCGCGGGCGCTGCGGTGACCGTTGGGCAGCTCAACCTCAAGACGGTGGACGTCAAGGATCTTGCCCTTCCAGGCGCACTCCTCCGAAAGAATCTTCTCGTGCAGCTCGGCATCGTGCGGGTCGTCGTCGCCCAGCACCAGTGCCGGCTCGTCAGCGACCTCGCCACCAGGCTCGCCCTCGGCGTGCCCATACATGCGGCTGTCCTCTTCGACGATCTGCGCGTCCATGAGCTCTTCGTTCTTCTCGTCCATCCGTCTCATTCCTCTCGGATTTTAGGCATCCCAGGCGTCGCGGCCGCGCAGCGCGCGCAGGCCGATGTCGTGACGCAGGGTCTTGCCCTCAAAATCAATCTTCTCGCAGGCCTCGTAGGCAAGGTTGCGAGCGTTCTCGAACGTGTCGCCCAGAGCGGTCACGGCAAGCACGCGGCCACCATTGGTCACGAGCTGGCCGTCCACCACGGCGGTGCCCGCGTGGTACACGGTCACGTTCTCCATGGCCTCGGCATCGGCGATACCGGTAATGACCTTGCCTTTCTCGTAGCTGCCGGGATAACCCGCACTCGTCAGGACAACGGCCACGGCCCACTCGTCACGCCAGTCGAGTTCAATCTGGTCGAGCTCGCAGTTGGCACAAGCCAACATGACCTCGACCAGGTCGTTCTTAAGGCGCGGCAGAACGACCTGCGTCTCGGGGTCGCCAAAGCGGGCATTGAACTCCAGCACCTTGGGGCCGGCAGGCGTGAGCATAAAGCCGCCGTACAGGCAGCCGCGGTAGTCGATACCCTCGGCAGCGAGCTCGGCCACGGTCTGCTCCATGACCTTCACCATGGTGGCGAGCTCCTCATCGGTCACGATGGGCACCGGGCTGTAGACGCCCATGCCACCCGTGTTGGGGCCAAGGTCCCCGTCCAGCGCGCGCTTGTGGTCCATGGAGGAGACCATCGGCACGAGCGCTTCGCCGTCGGTGAAGCTCAGCACCGAGACCTCGGGACCCGTCAGAAATTCTTCGATAACGATGCTGTCTCCGCTCTTGCCGAATTTCTTGTCGCGCATGATTTCAACGACCGCTTCTTTTGCTTCGTCGCGCGTTGCGGCGATTATAACGCCCTTGCCGAGCGCGAGACCGTCCGCCTTTATAACGGTCGGAACGGGTGCTGAATCGAGATAGGCGAGCGCGTCCTCCGCGCTGACGCAGAGCGACACCATGCGCACGGACTTATCCTGCAAGCGCTGGCGCAGCTTTGTTTCGCGCACGGCGAGGCCGCAGGCTTCAAGCGAGCGGAGCGCCTTTGCCGTCTTTTCGCCGCCAAGCTCATCGAGCGCGGCGCGCTCGATCTCCTTGGCGCTGAGCATGGCGCGCAGCAGCGTTTCCTCAAGGGAATCCGGCGCGACGGACGAGAGCGCATCCTCCGCGCTGATCTCGCCGTTCACATGCCACAGCTCGCGGTACTGGAGCCACACGCCGCCGGGAAGGATCGTCTTGATCGCGTCGTAATACGTGCAGAAATAGCGCGCTTTCATCCACCGCACAAGGCGGACGTCCTTTGCATCCAGCAATGGCGCGTCGTCGAGAAGAACATCGATGGGCTTGAGCGGCGACGTCGCCGCCTCGCGCCCGACTTCGAGCAAAAAGCCCTCCACGCGCCTGTTTCCGCGCCCAAAGGGGATCGTCACGCGCTTGCCGGCTGCCGATGAGCTCGTCCGGCACAAGGTAGGTGTAGAGCCGGTCGGCGGCATAAGGAACGGAAGAGACTGCGACGCGAGCAAGCATTTTCTCTGTCATACAGTCTCCCCCTTTGCGTTATTCAAGACTTACTTTGCGATGTGCGTGTCGATATTCTCTGCGGTGAGCTTACCGGCAGCGACCTCGTTGATGGCCGTGGTGACCGGCTTTTCGCAGAGGGGATAACCCTCTTCGTCGGCCTGCTCGGCGATCTGGCGGGCGCGGCGCGCGACCACGTTGACGAGCAGATAACGGTTCTCAACGTACTTGTTGAGCAGGCTCATTGCGGGATAAAGCATCATAATAATTTACTTCCTTCTGCCTTTTCGGCTGATTTTTGAACTTATTCAGACAAGATAGCCATGCGCTCGGCGGGCTTGCAGTGCTCGGCGAGCATGATGGCGTTGATCTCGCGCACGGCGCGTTCCACCGTGTCGTTGATGACGAAATAATCATAGGTATTAGCGGTCTGAAGCTCGACCTTTGCGCGGACGAGGCGTTTTTGCACCTTTTCGGGACTGTCGGTGCCACGGCTCGTCAGGCGTTCTTCAAGCGCCTGCCACGAAGGCGGCGCGATGAAGATGCGCACGACATCAGGCCGCTTATGCACGACCTGCAAGGCACCCTGTACCTCGATATCGAGGACGACGTCCTTCCCCTGCTCCATGGCCTCGTCGACAAACTTTTTCGGCGTGCCGTAGAAGTTGCCGACATACTCGGCATACTCCAAAAAGGCGTCCTCCGAGATCATTTTGCGGAACTCGTCGACGTCGGTAAAGTGATAGTGGACGCCGTTTATCTCGCCGGGACGCGGCGGACGCGTCGTGGCGGAAACGGAGAAATAAAGATCGTCGCGATCCTGAAATAACTCCTTGAGCACCGTGCTCTTGCCCACTCCGGATGGGCCGGAGATGATGAATGTTTTCCCCTTGTACATGATTTTCTATGCTTCCTCCTCCATGGCGAGCGTTTCCACGCCCAGCCTTGCGATCAGCTTGTCAGCGGCGATGGCCGAGAGCACCACATGGTCGCTGTCCATGATGAACACCGACGCGGTCTTGCGGCCGTAGGTCGCGTCGATCAGCATGCCGCGCTCGCGCGACTCCTGAATGAGGCGCTTGATCGGCGCGCTGTCAGGGCTGACGACGGCGATCAGGCGCTCGGCGGACACCATGTTGCCAAATCCGATGTTCAGCAGCTTCATTTGCTTCGCCCCTTACTCGATGTTCTGCACCTGCTCGCGGATCTTTTCGACCTCCGCCTTGAGCGCGACCACATCGCGCGCGATGGCGACGTCGTTGCACTTCGAGCCGATGGTGTTGCTCTCGCGGTTGACCTCCTGAATGAGGAAGTCCATCTTGCGGCCCATCGGCTCGTCGGAGACGAGCATGGTACGCAGTTGGGAAACGTGGGAGCGCAGGCGGACGGTCTCCTCGTCGACGGCGATCTTATCGGCAAAGATGGCGGCCTCGGTGAGAATGCGGGCCTCGTCGATGG
>OHZS01000327.1_pt1 | contig 19248 bp, 20 predicted proteins | sample 1580521 | NCBI WGS metagenome assembly OHZS01 (sample SAMEA3882503, study PRJEB24775) | human gut metagenome | biome: human-associated habitat; feature: intestine environment; material: feces | place: Netherlands | collected 2009/2010
CGGACACACGGGCGGGCGCCTTTGCCGCCACTGCTGCCGAAGAAAATCTTTGGCGCTGGCTGACGGTTCGCGGTTTGCTGCCGGGCGATACCCTGCAAGGGACCCGCCAAAAGCTGCTGGCGCGGCGGCAAATGCCCTGGGGGGATTTTTCTTTAGCGGGCTTTCAACAGGCACTCAGCGATCTGTGCGGCGCGGACGCAACTTATCATTGCACGGACGGCAATCTGGAACTGGTGATCCCTGCCGCCGGGCGGACCAATTTGGGTCGCCTGCTGCGGGACTGGGTGCCGCCCTTTCTCTATGCCCATTTGTCGGGCAGCGGGCGCACCTGGAATGCGTTGGACGCAGACGCGGTGCCTTATGCCGTCTTTGACCGGGCAGCGCTGCCCTTTGATATTTTAGATACGGAGGATTAACATGAGCAGTACCAACAAAACCACCAACTTAAAACTGAATGACTGGGTGGGTACCGATGTGCCTCAGCGAGAGGATTTTAACGCGGATAATCAGCGGATTGATAAGGCCATTGGCGACCACACCGGCAACACCACAGTGCATATCACCCAGGCGGAGCGGGACCTGTGGGGGCTGCCGTTCTACTATTACAACTATTTCGGTAACGGCAAGGCCACACGCACGGTGGAGATCCCCAGCCCCTTCCGCCCTCGCTTTGCCATTGTGTTTGCAGACGGTATGGCGCCCTCTGTGTGCAAATTCTCCAGCAGCGCCAACTACCACTATGTGGCCTTTGCCAGCCAGACCCGCGGCACCATCGGTATGACGCTGGATGACACCAGTTTGACGGTGAACCAGTCCGTGTCGCCGGTGACCGGCCAGGAGTATGCCTGCCTAAATCAGAACGGCACCACCTATGCCGTCTTGTTTTTTCGGTAAAGATCCCCTTTCTTTTTTGGTGAAGGTGTGCTATACTGAATATAGACTCGGTGCGGTGTACCCAATTTTGCAGCGCCGGGCAAGGGGGCTTTACCATGTCTGTAAAAGTAATTACCGTTGGTCGAGAGTTCGGTTCCGGCGGGCGCTCCGTGGGCAAGGCTGTTGCTGCGGCGCTGGGCTGGGATTATTATGACCAGGAGCTGGTGCGCCATGTGGCGGAGAAAACCGGTTTTGCCGAGCGCTATATTGAGGAGACCGGCGAGTATTCCGCCAGCAAGAGCCGCTTGGCCTACGCTTTTTCATCCGTTGGTTCGCCGGAGGTGATGAACGGCCTGTCTGCGTCTGATTATTTGTGGACGGTGCAGCGCAAGGTGATTCTGGATTTGGCAGAAAAAGGCAACTGCGTGATCGTGGGCCGCTGCGCGGATTATATTCTGGAGGACCGGGACGATGTGCTCAATGTGTTTGTGCACGCCGGTAAGGATTACCGGGCCAAGCGCATTGTGCTGCTTTACGGTGAAACGGATAAGCCGCCGGCCAAGCGCCTGGCGGAGAAAGATAAGAAGCGCGCGCTGAATTACCGGCATTATACCGGCCGGGCGTGGGGCGATGTGCACAATTACGATCTGTCCTTGGACTCCGGCCGCCTGACACCGGAGGGCTGCGTGGAGATTATCACCCGCGTGGTGCAGGAGAAGAACAAGTAAATCGGTACAGCAAAGCGCACGCGGTTTCTGCCGTGTGCGCTTTTTGTGGGTTTGCGGTTGTGCTATACGGCAATCTTTTGTCAACGCCCGGCGGCGTAGCCACCTCCCTTTGCAAGGGAGGCAAATCGGTTTCAAAATCTAAGCCCCCCTTGTAAAGGGGGGAAGCGGCGTAGCCGCAGGGGGGATTTTCTGCCCAAAAAGTCTCTTTACATTTGCCGGGGAATAGGCTATAATGAGGGCGCATTGTATCCGTAGAGAAAAAACGAACTTTCTCGGGGCGGCGCACGGTTTGCGTGGTGCGCGGCTTGGAACAGTAGCAGAAAGGAAAATTGAATATGAAAGTGAACGCAAAAAAGATCGCAGGCGTAGGTCTGCTCACGGCCCTGGTGGTGGTATTGCAGCTGCTGGGCTCATTTATTAAGTTCGGCACCGTGTCTATCTCCCTGGTGCTCATTCCCATTGTGGTGGGCGCTGCCCTTTACGGTGTAGGCGCCGGCGCTTGGCTGGGCGGCGTGTTCTCCGTGGTGGTGCTGTGCCAGCCGGATACGGCGCTGTTCCTCAACATGAGCATTGTTGGCACTGTTTTAACGGTAATGCTCAAGGGCATTTTTGCCGGAGCATTGTCTGGTCTGGTGTATCGGGTGCTAAGCAAGAAGCATAAGTACGCCGGCGTGGTCTGTGCCGCTGTGGTGTGCCCGGTGGTGAATACCGGGATCTTCCTGCTGGGTTGTCGGTTGTTTTTCTTTGACTGGATCTTGCAGAATGCAGGCGGCGCCAATGCGTTCATTTTTATGATCACCGGCTTTGTAGGGCTGAATTTCGTGGTTGAATTGGCTGTGAATGTGGTGCTCAGTCCTGTGATTGTGCGGCTGGTGAATATTAGCAAAAAGCAGTTAAGTTAAGAGAAAGAAGGTGCGGCTATGATTCTGGCCATTGATGTGGGCAATACCAATATAGTAATGGGTTTTATCGAGGGCGATACCATTGTGGACAAATATCGCCTGTCTACCAATAGTAACGAGACAGCGGAGGAGTATGCCATCAAGCTGCACAGTGTGCTGGATCTGATGCACCTGGAGCCGTCTGCGCTGGAGGGCGCCGTACTGGCTACGGTGGTGCCGCCCCTGGCTCGCACCATCTCTAAGGCTGTGGTGTTGGTTACCGGCAAAGCACCGATTTTAGTGGGTCCCGGAGTCAAGACCGGACTGAATATTAAGACCGATAACCCGGGCGAGCTGGGTGCGGATATGGTCGTGGGCGCTGTGGCTGCCATTGCCAAATACCCGGCACCCATTATCCTTTTTGATCTGGGCACGGCCACCACTGCCTCTGTCATTGACAAGAACGGCAGCTTTATCGGCGGGGCGATTCTGTGCGGAGTCAAGACCGCCCTGAGCGCCCTTGCCACCGGTACGGCGCAGCTGCCGCAGATTGATATTGCAGCGCCGGCCAGCGCCATTTCCACCAACACGGTGGATTGTATGCGCTCCGGCACCGTGTACGGCACGGCTGCCATGATTGACGGCATGGTGGCGCGCTTTCAGCAAGAGCTGGGTCAATCGGCTACGGTGGTGATCACCGGCGGGCTGGGTGCGGCCATTGCCAAATACTGTACCGTGGACGCTGTGGTGGATCGGGATCTGTTGCTGGACGGTCTGCGTATCGTGTACCAAAAAAATCAGAAATAAAAACGGCGCACAGGGCGACCTGTGCGCTTTTTACATGAAACTGCATACAATATATTGGAAAAAAAGAACCTAAAGGAGGGGCATTATGGCTGTATTTCGTCCGTTTCGGGCATTTCGTCCGCTGCCGGATTATCAGGCACTGATCCCGGCGCCGCCCTATGATGTGCTTACTACCGCCGGGGCGCGGGAGCGGGCAGCGGGCAATTCGCTGTCCTTTTTACATGTAGATAAGGCAGAGATTGACCTGCCGCCGGAGACGGATCCGTACAGTCCGGCGGTGTATGAGAAAGCCCGGGAGAACCTGCTGGCGCTGGAGCATACCGGCGCGCTGGTGCAGGATCCGGCGCCTTGCTTTTATATTTACAAGCAGGTGATGAACGGCCGCGCCCAGGTGGGGCTGGCAGGCTGCGCCGGGGTGGATGATTACTTAAACGGCGTGATCAAACAGCACGAGCACACTCTGGCCGCCAAGGAGGCGGACCGAATCCGCCATGTGGACACCTGCGACGCCAATACCGGCCCCATTTTCCTGACCTATCGCCGCTCACCGGCGGTGGAGTTGGCGCTTTCTACTTGGATGAGCGAACACACCCCGGTGTATGATTTTGTGCAGGATGATGTGCAGCAAACGGTGTGGGTGGTGGATAGCGCGCCCCTGTGCGAAAAGCTGCAAGGACTGTTTGCCGCCATCCCGGTGCTGTATATTGCCGACGGCCACCATCGCTGCGCCTCCGCAGTAAAAGTGGGGCTCAAGCGGCGGGAAGAAAAACCGGATTATACCGGGCAGGAAGAATTTAATTTTTTCTTGGCGGTGGCGTTCCCGGACAGCGAGCTGGAAATTTTGCCTTACAACCGGGTGGTGCGTGACTTGAACGGTCTGTCACCGGACGCACTGATTTCCCAAATCGAGCAGCGGTTTATCGTAAAGCACAGGGATGAGCCGGTAGAACCGGAACAAAAGGGCACCTTCGGTATGGTGGTGGATCGGGAGTGGTACACCTTGCAAATCAAGCCGGCGCTGGTGCCGGATGATCCGGTAGGCGCTTTGGATGTGTCGCTGCTGCAAGACAATTTGCTGTCGCCCATTTTGGGTATTAAAGACCCAAAGACAGATCCGCGTATTGATTTTGTAGGCGGGATTTACGGTGTGCGGGCGCTGGAGAAGCGGGCCAAAACGGATATGAAGCTGGCGTTCTCGCTCTATCCCACCACCATAGCAGAACTGATGGCAGTGGCGGACGCCGGGCGCATGATGCCCCCTAAGTCCACCTGGTTTGAGCCATTCGCTCTCCACAGACGGAAAAAAGGCTTGACATTTGATTATAATATGCTATTATAGTTATCGGTAAGTTGTAAGTTATTCAGTGAGAGTGGTCCCCGGGGACCGCTCTCCTGTTTTTGTAGGGAGGTTTTTCATTGGCAGGCAAGGGAAATGTGGTATCCCGTGTGCAGGCGCTGTGCGCCCCCATTGCGGCCGATCTGGGGCTTTCGCTCTGGGATGTGCGGTTCGTAAAGGAGGGCACGCAGCACTATCTGCGGGTGTTTATTGACAAGGACGGCGGTGTGAGTATGGATGACTGCGTGGCTATGAGCCGGGCACTCCAGGAGCCGCTGGATCAGGAAGATCCCATTAAGGAGGCCTACACCTTGGAGGTCAGCTCTCCCGGTATTGAGCGGGAGCTGGTGCAGGACAGCCACTTTTTGCAGTATATCGGCGCGCCGGTACTGGTGCGCACCATTCGCCCGGTTGACGGGGCGCGGGATTTCTCCGGCACGCTGGAGCAGTATAATAACGGCGAGATAACCGTTCGCCTAACTTCCGGCAAAGCGCTGTGTGTACAAAAGAAGGATACAGCCTTTGTGAAGTTGGACGATTTTAATATAGCAGATTTTGAACAGGATTTTCAGGGATAAAGGAAAGGTGATCGGAAAATGAGTAAGGAATTATTTGATGCAGTGCAAATGCTGGCGCAGGAGAAGGGAATCCCGGAGGATTACCTGTATGAAAAAATTTCTGCCGCCATCGTGGTGGCTGCCAAGCACGACTACAACGGCAAGGACATTGTCCATTGCGACATTGACCCGGAGAAGCAGCGCTTTAAGGTGTATGTGACCAAGAATGTGGTTGAGGAAGTGGAGGACCCGGACACGGATCTGACTTTGGAAGAGGCCCAGGCCATCAAGAAGAGCGCCAAGGTGGGCAAGACCATTGACATTCCGCTGAAGACCAAGGAGTTCGGCCGCATTATCGCGCAGACTGCCAAGCATGTGATCCGCCAGGGCATTCGCGAGGCGGAGCGGGGCAAGCTGATGGAGGAGTTCCAGAGCAAGAATCAGGAGCTGATCTCTGCCAAGGTGCTGCGGGTAGACCCGGTCACCGGCAATGCCACTTTGGAGATTGGCAAGAATGAGGCTGTGCTGCCCAAGGCCGAGCAGGTGCCCGGCGAAGAGTTGGTAGAGAACAGTCTGATCAAGATTTTTGTTGTGGATGTAAAAGATGGCAGCAAGGGTCCCAAGATTATGATCAGCCGTACCCACCCGGGTCTGGTGCGCCGTCTGTTTGAGCAGGAGGTGCCGGAGATCTTTGACGGTACCATTGAGATTAAGTCTGTCTCTCGTGAGGCCGGATCTCGTACCAAGATCGCCGTATTCAGCAAAGAGGAAGATGTGGATCCGGTAGGTGCCTGCATCGGTCCTCGCGGCCAGCGTGTGTCCAATATTGTGGACGCTTTGGGCGGCGAGAAGATCGACATTGTAAAGTATAACGACGATGTGCCCACTTACATTGCTGCCGCTTTGGCGCCGGCTGATGTGGTTGGGGTAGAGATCTTGGATGAGGAAGCCAGAAGCTGCCGTGCCACCGTGCCGGATGATCAGCTGAGCCTGGCCATCGGCAACAAGGGGCAGAATGTGCGCCTGGCTGCCAAACTCACCGGCTGGAAGATTGATATTAAGCCGGAGTCCGGCTTTTACGACGGCACGCAGCAGTAAGCGGCTGCCTGCAAACAGGGAGGCGGAAAGATGAAAGCAAAGAAAGTGCCTGTGCGTATGTGCGCCGGTTGCGGCGGACGGTTTGACAAGCGCGACCTGGTGCGGGTGGTGCGCACCCCTCAGGGGGATGTGCAGCTGGATCTCACCGGCAAGATGGCCGGGCGGGGTGCCTATGTGTGCCACGATCCTGCCTGCTTGCAGAAGGCGCGGAAGAAGCGGGCCTTTGAGCGGGCACTGGAGGTGACCATCTCTGACGCGGTCTATGACCGTATGGAGGCGGAGCTGAAAGATGAATAACGCCAAGTGGCTTTCTATGTTGGGGCTTGCCCGCCGTGCAGGCAAGCTGGCTATGGGGCACGACCTGGCTTTGCAGAGCGTACGCGACGGCAAGGCGCAGCTGGTGCTGACGGCGCGGAATGCGTCGCCCCGGCTGGTCCGCGAGTTTGAGACCGCCGGTCAAAAGCGTGCCAAAGCCCCCCGCATGCGTGCCCTGCCCTGCACCATAGATGAGATACACTTTGCCCTGGGTTATCGGGCAGGGGTACTTACGGTGGAGGACGCAGGCTTTGCAGCACGCATTGAAGAATTATTGCAACAGGAGGAAAAGGAATGGTCATAAAAGTAAAAGTATCCGATGTCGCTGCCGGTTTCGGCGTACAGAATAAAGAAGTTTTGGATCTGCTGGCCCAGTGCGGCGCGGCCAAGAAGTCGCCGTCCACTGTGCTGGAGGAGGGGGAGCTGAACGCCCTCTTTGACCGCATTACCAAGGCTCACAGCGTAGAGAATTTTGACAAGTTTTATGCGCTGCGGTCCAATAAGCCTAAGAGCCAGGCGCCGCAGCAGAAAAAGGAGAAGAAGCCCCAGTCCGCCGGTAATACGGAGAAGGACAAGAAGCGCCAGAGCCAGGCTGCCATTTTGCAGATGGCGGAGCAGGCGGCTAAGCGGGCTGAGGAAAAGGCCAAGAAGAAGGCCAATCAGACGCCCCAGGCGCGCACCAAAGGCGAGACTCGCCATGTGGACACCCGAGTGAACAATGTGGATCTGGAAAAGTACAATCAGAAGTACGAGGATATTGCGCCTGCTTCCAACATGGGCGACTACCAGAAGAAGCAGAAGCTCAACCAAAAGAGCAAGCAGTACCGCAAAAAGCGGCCCCAGGGTATGCGCGCCCGCTCCAAGAGAGAGACGGAGGCCCAGCGCCTGGCCCGCATTGCGGAGCAGCGTAAAAAGCAGCAGATCACCATTAAGGTGCCGGAGGAGATCACCGTGGGTGATCTGGCAAGCCTGTTGCGTATGACGGCTACCGAAGTGATTAAAAAATTGATGAGTCTGGGCGTGATGGCCAGCGTGAACGAAGTGATCGACTACGATACTGCAGAGATCGTGGCTACCGAACTGGGTGCCAAGGTGGAGAAGCAGGTCGTGGTCTCCATTGAGGAGCAGATCATTGAAGAGGACGACGAGAACGACGAGAATGCCGTGAAGCGCCCGCCGGTGGTTTGCGTGATGGGCCATGTTGACCATGGTAAGACTTCCATTTTGGACGCCATTCGTCATACGGATGTGACCTCTACCGAGGCCGGCGGCATTACCCAGCACATCGGCGCTTATCAGGTAGAAGCGAACGGCGAAAAGATCACCTTCCTGGACACCCCCGGCCACGCGGCCTTTACCGCCATGCGCGGTGCCATGGCTACGGATATTGCCGTGCTGGTTGTGGCTGCGGACGACGGCATTATGCCTCAGACCATTGAGGCCATCAACCACGCCAAGGCAGCGGGCGTTGAAATTATCGTTGCCATTAACAAGATGGATAAAGAGGGCGCCAACCCGGATCGGGTGCTGCAGCAGCTTACCGAGCACGAACTGGTGCCGGAGGAATGGGGCGGCAATGTGATTTGCGTGCCTGTGTCTGCCAAGACGAAGATGGGCATTGACAAATTGCTGGAGACCATTTTGCTGGTAGCGGAAATGCAGGAGCTGAAGGCCAATCCGGACCGTTCCGCCAAGGGTACGGTGATCGAGGCCAAACTGGATAAGGGCCGCGGTCCCATTGCTACCTTGCTGGTGCAGAACGGTACGCTCCATGCCGGCGATGTGATCGTAGCCGGTATGGCAGTGGGTAAGGTGCGCGCCATGACCGATTATCGCGGTCGTAAGGTGAATTCGGCCGGACCCAGTGTGCCGGTGGAGATTATGGGCCTGGACAGTGCGCCTATGAGCGGCGACGGATTTAACGCCGTGTCCGACGAGCGGCTGGCCCGCCAGTTGGTGGAGCAGCGTAAGGAAGCTGCCAAGGAAGAAGAATTCAGCGCCTTCCATAAGGTGACGCTGGACACCCTGTTTGACACCTTGCAGGCCGGCGAGTTGAAGGCCTTTAATGTGGTTATCAAGGCCGATGTTCAAGGCTCTGTCGAGGCTGTAAAGCAGTCCCTGCTGAAGATTGAAAACGACGAGGTGCGGGTTCATGTGATCCACGGCGCCGTGGGCTCCGTCAGCGAGAGCGATGTGATGCTGGCCGCTGCCTCCAATGCCATTATCGTAGCGTTCAACACCGGCGTAGACCCGGTGGCCAAGGAGAACGCAGACCGGGACGGCGTGGAGATCCGCAGCTACAATATTATTTATGACGCCATTGAGGAGATTGAGGCGGCTATGCGCGGTATGCGCGCCCCCAAGTACAGAGATGTGGACACCGGCACCGCCGAAGTGCGCGAGGTGTACAAGATCTCGTCTGCCGGCACCATTGCAGGTTCTCTGGTTACCAGCGGTAATATCCGCCGGGAGGGCAAAGTGCGCCTGGTGCGTGACGGCAAGCAGCTGGCTGATGTGCCGCTGAAGGGCTTAAAGCGGTTTAAGGACGATGTAAAGGATGTATCTTCCGGCTATGAGTGCGGCATCAGCCTGGAGGGCTGGGACGATATTCAGCCCGGCGACGTGCTGGAGTGCTATGTGGTCGAGGAGTACAGAGACTGAGTAGGAGTGCAAAATGCCCGGTTATCATATTGACAGAATTACAGAGGATATTAAGCGGGAGATCGTGGCAATTCTGCGGGAACTAAAAGACCCGCGGATCAGCGGTATGCTTACGGTAGTAAAGGTGAGCGTGACCAACGATCTTAGCTATGCCAAGGTGTATGTGAGCGCCATGGAGGGCATGGAGGCGGCCAAGGCGTCCGTTAAGGGCCTGACCGCCGCCCAGGGCTATATTCGCCACGAGCTGGGCCGGCGGCTGCACCTGCGCAAGTGCCCGGAGCTGCGCTTTATTGCCGACGACTCCATTGAAAAGGGCTTTGCCCTTTGGGATAAGCTGAAGGAACTGGAACATGAGGATTGATGTAAAGGAATGTGCCCGGCTGCTGCTGGAGCAGGACGACATTTTAATTCTGACCCATGCCCACCCGGACGGGGACACTTTGGGCTGTGGCTTTGCCCTTTGCCGGGCGCTGCTGCAAAAGGGCAAGTTTGCCTATGTGAAGAACGAGGCAGACATTCCCCCCAAGTACAATTATCTCTTTGACGATATTGTGCCTATGAAGTTCACCCCCCGGTTTGTGGTGGCAGTGGATGTGGCTACCGAGGGGCTGCTGGGTGCCATTCAGGGCAAGTACCATATTGATCTGTGTATTGACCACCACGGTACCAACACGGATTATGCGGATCGGCTGCTGCTGGACGACGGTGCCGCTGCTGCCAGCGAGATCATCTACAAGGTGATCCGGGAGATGGGCGTGCCCCTGGATAAAGGCATGGCCAACTGCCTGTATACCGGCATTTCTACGGACACTGGCTGTTTTCGCTACGCCTCTGCCACGGCGGAGAGCTACCGCATTGCAGCGGATTTGATTGAAGCCGGGGCAGATAACGGCCGGATCAATCGAGTCATGTTTGAGACCAAGACCAAGACCTATGCCCGGCTGGAACGGCTGGCACTGGAGTCTATGCGTTTTTACCTGGACGAGCGGGTAGCCATTATCACCGTGACCCAGGAGATGTACCACTTAACCGGCTCCAACGAGCAGGAGACAGAGGGGTTGGCTCCCCTGACCCGCCAGATCGAGGGCGTGGAAGTGGGCATTACCATTCGGGAGAAGCCGGACGGCACATGTAAAGCCTCTCTGCGCACCTTTGAGAGCGTGAACGCGGCGGAGATCGCCAAGGCCTTTGGCGGCGGCGGTCATCCCCAGGCGGCGGCTTGCAACCTGGATATGGATGTAAAGACTGCTCGCGCCAAGCTGGTGGAGAAGTGCGGGGAACTGCTGGTATGACCGGCGTTCTGTGTATTTGCAAGCCGGCGGAGATCACCTCTTTTGGCGTGGTGGCTAAGGTGCGGGGGATCACCCGGGAGCGCAAGGCGGGTCATACCGGTACGCTGGATCCCATGGCTACCGGCGTGCTGCCGGTGCTGTTGGGCGGTGCCACCCGCTTCCTTGATTATTTGCCGGACAGCAACAAGCGCTACCTGGCCACCTTCCGCCTGGGAGAGACAACGGACACCCAGGATTGTACCGGCACGGTGCTAACCCGCCGGCCGGTCACTGCGGATCGGGCGGCTGTTGAGGCGGCGCTTTCTGCCTTTCGGGGCGAGATCATGCAGGTGCCGCCCATGTATTCGGCGGTAAGCGTGGACGGTCAGCGATTGTACGAACTGGCCCGCTAGGGTAAGACCGTGGAGCGGGCAGCCCGCCCGGTGACCATTTTGGATCTGCGCCTGACGGCAGCGGAAGAAGAAAAAAATACCTATACCATAGATGTGACCTGCACCAAGGGCACCTATATTCGGACCTTGATCCACGATCTGGGACAGGCTTTGGGCTGCGGCGCGGTGATGACCGCCTTGCAGCGCACCTGCGCCATGGGTGTGGCGCTGGCGGATTGCGTGACCTTAGAGCAGCTGCAAGCCCTGCGAGACAGTGGCGGCGATTTTGCCCCCTGCCTGCGCCCGGTGGACGGGCTGCTGGCAGCGTATCCGGCCTTGCAGGTAACGGCGCCCCAGGCACGGCGCTTTGGCAACGGTGGTGCGCTGGATGCGGTGCGGCTGCACCGGCAGCTGACGGAGCCCTATTACCGGGTATATGACCCGGCGGGTGTGTTCCTGGGACTGGGCAGTCCGTCGGCAGACGGCAGCCAGCTGCTGGTGGATCGCGTGATGGTAATGAGATAAATTTGTATGCAAGAGTGTGAGAACCAAAAGAGAATAACGGCGGTGGCCATCGGGGATTTTGACGGTATGCACCGGGCGCACAATATTGTGTGCACCGGCGCGGAGCAGGTGATCATCTACTGCGTGCACAACCGCTTTTCCCTGCTGCAAAAAAGCATTTTCCAGCGTCGCTACCCGACGGCGGTGTTTGCGGATTTTGATGCCATTCGCAATATGGACGGGCGGCAGTTTGTGGAGGATGTGCTTATCGGTCGATTTGGCGCCGGTATGGTGCTGTGCGGGTTTAATTTCCGCTTTGGCAAGAACGCTGCCTGGGATGCAATGCGTCTGCGGGCGTACCTGGAGGATCGGGGCATTTGGGTGCGTATCTTGGAGCACCAGGACTACCAGGGCGCGCCGATCAGTTCTACCCGTATTCGGGCGGCGGTGCAGGCAGGCGAGATGGAGCAGGCGGCGGCTATGCTGGGCTACAACTTTACTTTTGAAAACCCGGTGCTCCACGGCGACGCGCGGGGTCGCACCATCGGCTATCCCACCATCAACCAGCAGTACCCGGATGGATTGGTGCTGCCCAAGTTTGGTGTGTATGAGAGCCGCATTTTGGTGGAGGACACTTGGTATCGGGGCTTTACGAACATTGGCGTGCGCCCCACCTGGCAGGTAGAGACCCCCTTGGCGGAGACTCATATTTTTGACTACAACGGCGACCTGTACGGTCAAACGGTGCAGGTAGAGCTGGTGCGTTATTTGCGCCCGGAACAGAAGTTTTCTTCCATCGGGGCGCTGCGGGAGCAACTGGATCATGATAAAAGCAGTATTCTTTGATTTTGACGAGACTTTGCAGGACCGTACGGCGGCCTTTGAGCGGTATATGGACGGCTTTTTTGCCCGGTTCTTTCCCGGTGTGACCGGTGAGGAACTGGCGGAGAAAAAGCACCAAATGCGCCAAAGCGGCAACGGCGGCTATGTGGATCGGGTAGAGTGGTACAAAGGGCTGATTGCCCTTTGGCACTGGACGGACGCTCCTGCGGCAGAAGCGCTGGCGGAACATTATGACCGCACCTTCGGCGACTGCTGCGTGATCTTCCCGGACGCGGTGCCTATGTTGCAGGCGCTGCGGAAGAAAGGCATTGTGACCGGCGTTATCACCAACGGCCCGTCGTATTTGCAAAATCACAAGATGGACGAAAGCGGCCTGCGGCCTTATCTTGATCTGGTGATCGTCAGCGGCGATGTGGGGGTTCACAAGCCGGATCCGGCGCTGTTCCTCTACGCCTGTGACAAAGTGCAGCTGCCTCCGGCGGACTGTATGTATGTAGGCGACCACCCGGTAAACGACATTGCCGGTGCCCTGTCTGCGGGTATGCAGGCGGTGCGGATGAACTGGGGCTGGTTTAAGGACCAAGACCTGCGCGCGGATGTGCCGGTGATCGGGAAGGTCAGCGATGTGCTGCAATATGTGTAATGCCAATTGCCTCCGCTATATGTAGAAATAGATGAAAGAACGCCGCCCGGTGTGCAAGTTTTGCTTGACAGGGGCGGCGCTTTCTGTTATACTACATAGGCTGTTCCGTGGAACAGTAATCCTTGCCGTGCACAGGATGTACGGCCAAAAGACCAGAAGGAGGTGCTTTAGAATGGCATTGAAGAACTATGAAATCGTATTGGTTTTCTCCCTGTCCAAGGGTGAGGAGGCTGCTCAGGCGCTCAAGACCAAGTTTACGGATCTCATCAGCAAGCATGGCACTCTTGGCGAAGTTGAGGAATGGGGCAAGCGCAAGCTGGCTTATCCGATCAACTACGAGACCGAGGGTTACTATGTGATCGCGCAGTTCAGCAGCGAGGAGTCTTTCCCGGCAGAGCTGGATCGTGTGATCAACATTACTGACGGCGTGCTGCGTTCTCTGATCGTCGCTAAGGGCGAGTAAGGGGGAGCACATGATCAATGTAGTGGCTATCATGGGTCGCCTGACCTATGATCCGGAACTGAGAACAACGCCCACAGGCGTTTCTGTCGTGCGTTTTCAGGTAGCTGTGGACCGCAACTTTCAGCGGGCCGGCGAGGAGCGCAAGGCAGACTTCATTGATGTGACCGCCTGGCGCCAAACTGCGGAATTCGTATCTAAGTATTTCCGCAAAGGCTCCATGATCGCTGTGGAGGGCTCTATCCAGACGGATAACTTCACCGATAAGGACGGAAACAAGAGAAAGAGTGTACAGGTCGTTGCCAGCAATGTGTCCTTCTGCGGCTCTAAGGCAGAGAGCGGCACTACCGGCGCAAACTCCAATCCCGCTTTTGCGCAACCGGCGCCCAGCTACGCCAGCGCAGATAACAGCGATTTTGAAGAGATCGTGGATGACGACGACGATTTACCATTTTAACGAAGGAGGAAACCAAGCATGGCTTACAATAAAGGCGGCGCTCGCAAAGGGCGCAAAAAGGTATGCGTTTTCTGCGTAGAAAAGGTAGACGAGATCGACTACAAGGATGTGACCAGACTGAAGAAATTCACCTCTGAGCGCGCCAAGATCCTGCCTCGTCGTGTGACCGGCACCTGCGCAAAGCATCAGCGTGAGCTGACCACCGCTATCAAGAGAGCGCGTCAGATCGCCATTATGCCTTATACCGCTGACTAATTGCAGTACAGCAGAACCTCAAGTTTTTTACTTGAGGTTCTTTTTTATGCAATTTATAGAGCGGGAGATAAAAGAAGCGGGACGGCTGTTTGAGCCGTCCCGCGTGTTTTAGATTCGCTTTTACCAGTGGTATTTGGTTAGGTGGCCTTTAGAGGTCAGTGCCGGGTAGCCCCATTGGCGCAGCACCTCGTAGGTGCCCACCGCCACGGCGTTAGAAAGGTTTAGACTGCGGATCATGCCTCGCATAGGCAGCCGCACGCATCGGTCGTGGTTGGCTCTCAGCAGCTCCTCCGGCAGCCCCTTGGTCTCTTTGCCGAACACCAAAAAGGCGCCGTTTGGGTACTGCATATCGCTGTGGGCGATCTCCGCCTTGGTGGAGAAGTAAAAGAATTCTGCCCCGGCGTTCTGTTCAAAGAATTCCGCTTGGCTGTTGTAGTAGATAATGTCCAGCTTGTCCCAGTAATCCAGCCCGGCGCGCTTGACCTGCTTGTCCGTAATGGTAAAGCCCATGGGTCCTACCAGGTGCAGCCGTGCGCCGGTGGCAGCGCAGGTGCGGGCGATGTTGCCGGTGTTTTGGGGAATTTCCGGTTCGATGAGCGCAATGTTAAGCCTGTATTCCATCTACATATACCTCCGCTACATTCAGATCTTCATCAACAAACAACAGATCGGCGTACTTGCCGGTGGCAATGGAACCGATCTGATCGTCCATGCCGATGGCACGCGCCGGGTTGATGGTGCAGCTGCGCAAGGCGGTTTCAAAATCAATGCCAAAGCGCAGCAAATTCTTAAATTCCGTAAACAGGTCGGTAATGGAGGCGGCAATGGTACCGTCCTCCAGCACCGCATAGCGACCGTTTTCTTTTACATACACAGTCTGGCCGCCCAACTCGTAGGTGCCCGGCCCCAGCCCGGCGGCTCGCATGCTGTCGCTGATGACGCAGGCTCTGTCCTGCCCCAGCAGGCGAAAGGCGTTGCGCAGCATAATGGGATCAATGTGACCCCCATCGCAGATCAGCTCGCAGGTGACCTCCGACCGATCCAGTGCAGCCCCCGGCAGTCCCGGCGCCCGGTGGCTCATGGGCGGCATGGCGTTAAACAGGTGGGTCACATGGCCCGCCCCCGCGTCAAAGGCGGCGTTTGCTTCCTCTGCGGTAGCACAGCTGTGCCCCAGGGACACCCGGCAGCAGCCGCTGATCTGGCGGATCAGGTCGGTGCTGTCAAAGGCTTCCGGCGCCAGGGTAATCAGCTTTACACTGCGGCCGGAGGCGTCAAACAGGGCGTTCCATTCCTCCACGGTGCCCGGGCGAATGTAGTCGCCGTTTTGGGCGCCTTTTTTGGCAGGGGCAATAAACGGCCCCTCCAGGTTCACGCCCAGCAGGCGGGCGCCGGCCTCCTTGCCCATATAGCCACGGGCGGTGACGAGAATGTCCGTCAGCTTTTCTCTGGGCAGGGTCATGGTGGTGCCGCAAAAGGCGGTGACCCCGCACTTAGCCAGGGAGGCGCTGATCCGATCCATACTGCTGACCGTGCCGTCGGAAAAATCACCGCCCCCGCGGCCGTGTATATGAATGTCTACAAAGCCCGGCAGCAGGGTGTAGCCCTGCATATCCCGACCCTCCTGCTCCAGCACACCGATGGCGGTAATGCGGCCGTTTTCCACCTGAATATCCGCCACATCTTTTTGGAACACTTCGTTATAAAAGGTCACATTCTTAAAAATCATTCTGCATTCTCCTTGGCAATTTCCGCAGCCAGCTTTGCCAGCTCCTCAAAGTGGCTCATTTGGCAAATGCGGCGGCGGAACCCGGCGCCACCCCGCAGTCCCTTGGTGTAGTAGGCGGCATGGTGGCGCGCCTCCATCATGGCGGTGCGCTCGCCTTTATATTGAATGGTGCGGTCAATATGGCGCAGCATGACGGCCATACGCTCGTGAATGCCCGGCTCCGGCAGCACCCTTGTGTCTGTTAAATAAGCGTTGATTTGGCGGAACATCCAAGGATTGCCCATGGCGCCCCGTCCCATCATAATGGCGTCGCAGCCGGTCTGCTCCAGCAGCAGGGCAGCGCTTTGCACATCGGTTACATCGCCGTTGCCGATTACCGGAATGTGCACCGCCGCTTTTACCCGGCGAATACAGTCCCAGTCTGCGTGGCCGCTGTACATTTCTTCTCTTGTGCGGCCGTGTACCGCCACGGCGGCAGCGCCGTTTTGCTCCGCGATTTGGGCCAGCTCCACCACATTGGGGTGCGCCTTGTCCCAGCCCTTGCGCAGCTTCACCGTTACCGGCAGGTCAACGGCCTCTGCCACTGCGTAGATGATCTCGCCTGCCAGCTGCGGGTCTTTCATTAAAGCGGAGCCTGCGCCGTTGTTTGCTACCTTGGGCGCCGGGCAGCCCATATTGATGTCAATGGCTTGTGGCTCAAATTCCAGGCACAGCTTGGCCGCCTGCGCCATTACCTGTGGCTCCGTGCCAAACAGCTGAATGGCGGCGGGGCGGTCGCTGCCCAGGGTCATCAACTCCCGGCTTTTTCGATCGCCCATTACCAGCCCCTTGGCGCTGACCATCTCCGTGACCGTGTAGGCGGCGCCAAAGTCCCGGCAGATCTCGCGAAACGCCCGATCGGCTACCCCTGCCATAGGGGCCAAAAACGCCTTGCTGTCGGGCGGTAAATTTGTAAAGTCCATGGTATCTCCTGCCTTTTCTGTCTTACTAATATACCACATAAGGAATTGTAATTCAAATCAAACTGTGATAAAATAAAAAACAGAGTGCGCCCGGGCGTTTGACCGGGGCCACAGCGCGATTTTTAGGAGGGCTTTCATGAATCTTTTGGTGCTGGACGGGAACAGTATCGTCAACCGTGCCTTCTACGGCATTAAGCTGCTGACCACCAAGAGCGGCTATTATACCAACGCCATTTACGGCTTTTTGAATATTCTGCTTAAGTTACAGGACACTTGCCACCCGGACGGTGTGGCGGTGGCCTTTGATGTGCATGAGCCTACTTTCCGCCACAAGCAGTATGCGGACTATAAGGCCGGGCGTAAGCCCATGCCGCAGGAGCTGCGGGCCCAAATGCCTGTGCTTAAGGAACTGCTTATCGCTTTGGGCTACACCACCGTGGAGTGCCCCGGCTGGGAGGCAGACGATGTTTTGGGTACTTTGGCTGCCGCTTGCCGAGACAGCGGCGACACCTGCTTTATTGCCACCGGGGATCGGGACGCTTTGCAGCTGGCCCACGGCGGGGTGAAGGTGCTGCTGGCGCGTACCAAAATGGGTCAGGCAGTGACCGATGTGTACGATGAGGCGGCCATTGCCGCCGAGTATGGCATTACCCCCCAGGCGCTGATCCAGGTAAAAGCCCTGCAAGGGGACAGCTCGGACAATATTCCCGGTGTGGCCGGGGTGGGCGCCAAGACGGCGCTTGATCTGGTGCAGCGCTTTGGCACGCTGGACGCCATTTACAAGGATTTAGACGCACTGGATATTAAACCCGGCGTGCGGGAAAAGCTGCGGCGGGACAAGGACAAGGCATATCTTTCTCTGGATCTGGGCACCATTCGCTCCAATGCGCCTATTGATGCTGCCCCTGCTCATTATGCCGTTACCGGCGGCGACCCGGCGGCAGCGGTAGCCCTGTTTCGCAAATTGGAACTGTTTTCTCTCATTGATAAATTCAATTTGGATCGGGATCTGGTGCCCGGCGGGGAGACGGAAGCCCCTGCCCCTGCCCACCAGCCGGAGCGGCTCACCTGTGTGGACGCGGACGATCTGCTGACCCGCTTGCGTAAGGCGGGGGATGTGTATGTGGTGCCTCAGATGGCAGAGGGCACGGTAACGGATCTGTTCTTCCCCCTGGGGGACACGGTGTTCGTAATGCCGGCAGACACACCGGAATTCGGCTATTTTGTGCGCACGCTGCTGGCAGAGGATACGGTGCGCATTTTTGGCTACAACACCAAGGAACTGCACCGCCTGGCACAAAAGCAAGGGGTGCGGTGCGGAAATATCTGCGGCGATTTGCAGCTGTCTGCCTATCTGCTGCGCCCATCGGACGCCAAGTATGATTTGGCCCAGCTGGCGCTGGAATACAATGTGCCGGTGCCGGCGTACCGCAACAGCCTGGATCAGGAGGAGCCGGCGGTGGCGCTGGCGGTGATCTTGCCGGAACTGTTTGCCAAGACGGACGCTTTGATCGACGATGCCGGGCAGCGCAAATTGTTGACGGAAATCGAACTGCCCCTGGCCGGTGTGCTGGCACGCATGGAGTGCGCCGGATTTGATGTGGACAAGGCGGGAATCGAGGCATTCTCCAAGAAGCTGAGCACCCGCATTTCCACCTTGACGGATGAGATCTTTGAGGCGGTGGGTCACGAGTTTAATATCAACTCGCCCAAGCAGTTGGGCGTTGCCCTGTTTGAGGACCTGGGTCTGCCTTGTAAGAAAAAAACAAAAAGCGGTTATTCCACCAATGCCGAGGTGCTGGAGGGTCTGCGCTCTGCCCACCCGGTGGTGGAAAAAATCATGGAATATCGCACACTGACTAAGCTGAAAAGCACTTACTGCGACGGCTTGCTGAAAGTGATTGATACGGACGGGCGGATACACACCCGCTTTAATCAGGTGGAGACCCGCACCGGGCGGATCTCCTCTTTGGAGCCTAATTTGCAGAACATTCCCATTCGCACGGATCTGGGGCGGGAAATGCGCAAGTTTTTCATCGCCGCCCCCGGGTGCCGACTGGTGGACGCGGACTATTCCCAAATTGAACTGCGGGTGCTGGCGTCCATGGCTGAAGATCAGACGATGATTGATGCCTTTAACAGCGGCGCGGATATTCACACCGCCACGGCGGCGCAGGTGTTTGGTCTGCCGCCGGAGATGATCACCCCCCAGTTGCGCAGTCGTGCCAAGGCGGTGAACTTTGGCATTGTTTACGGCATCGGCGCCTTTTCGCTGGCCAAGGATATTGGGGTCAGCAACAAAGAGGCCAAGGAATATATTGACTCCTATATGCACACCTATCAGGGCGTAGCGGCCTATATGCAGCGGATGATTGATGCCGCCAAGGACACCGGCTATGCCACCACGCTGTTCGGTCGGCGGCGGTATCTGCCGGAGCTGGCTGCCAGCAACCACATGCTCCGCGCCTTTGGAGAGCGG
>OHZS01000338.1_pt1 | contig 19016 bp, 18 predicted proteins | sample 1580521 | NCBI WGS metagenome assembly OHZS01 (sample SAMEA3882503, study PRJEB24775) | human gut metagenome | biome: human-associated habitat; feature: intestine environment; material: feces | place: Netherlands | collected 2009/2010
CGCCGGTCCAAGATGCGCACCTCGCCGTCTTCAAACCACGCGACATTCTCGTAGCGCAGCAAAAAGGCGAGGTCTTTGTCCGCTCTCTCCATGTTTCTTCTCTCTCACTTTCTATAAAGGCGCTCAACGGCACGCTCCATGTCGGCGCGCACCTTGTTCTCGTCCAGCGTCTTAAATTCACCGTTTTCGTACAGGATCTTGCCGTCCACCATCGTCATGCACACGTCGCCCGCCTGCGCCGAGCAGGTCAGGAGCGCGGGCGTGTCGAAATTGGGATAGAGGTGGGGCTTGCCCAGATCAATGGCAATGATGTCAGCCTTTTTGCCGACATCCAGCACGCCGGTGTCGTCGCGGCCCTGCAATTTTGCGCCGTTGACCGTCGCCATATCGAGCACCTCCTGCGTGGAGATCAGCGTCGGGTCGTTGTGATAGCCGTCGTGCATGATCTCAGCGAGGTGCATCTCCTCGAACATATTTAAATTGTTGTTGCTGGCCGTGCCGTCGGTGCCGAGCGTCACGTTGATGCCCTTGTCCATCATCTGGCGGATGGGGGCAAAGCCGCTGCCGAGCTTTAAGTTCGACGTCGGGTTGTGGATGACGCTGACGCCGTGGGCCTTCAGAATGTCCATGTCGCGCTCCGTCACCGCGACGCAGTGCGCCGCCGCCGTGGGCGAATCGAACGTGCCGAGCGATTCGAACCACTCCGTCGGCGTTTTGCCGTAGCGCTCGATGCACTCGCGCTGCTCGCGCGCGGTCTCGGCGAGGTGGATGTGCATGCGCCCGCCCTTTTCGCGGCAGAGGTCGCTGTACGCCTTGACGATATGGCTCTTGCAGGTATACTCCGCGTGGATGGAAAAGTCAATGTGAATGCGCCCGTCCGCCGCGCCGTGGTACTTTTCAAAAAGCGCGAGCGATTCGGGGATCTGCGTGTTCTGCTCCACGGTCTGGTTTTCGTCAAAGCACTGCACACAGCGGTTCAGGTTCGCCTTGATCCCCGCCTCTTCGACCGCCCAGACGGTCTCCTCGGGGAAAAAGTACATATCGGAAAAGCTCGTCGTGCCGCCCGCGATCATCTCGATCAGGGCAAAGCGGCTCGCTGCGGCGATATCCTCGCGCACGAGCTTGTCCTCGATCGGGAAAATGGCCTTGAAGAGCCAGTCCTGCAAAGGCAGTCCGCTGCCGATGCCGCGCATCAGCGTCATGGCGATATGGCTGTGGCAGTTGATGAGTCCCGGGGCAAGGAGCCTGCCGCTCATGTCCTTTTCAAGGTCATAGGCCTTTTCGGGTCTTTCCTCACCGATATAGTCGATCTTCGCCTCATCGACGCCGAGATAGGCGCCGTGCAGCGTTTCATATCCGTTTTCCTTGCGCAGCAGAATGTCCGCGCCTTTCAAGAGTGTTCTCACAAAAGAGCCTCCTATCTGCATTTTATCTCATTATGCAGTCTATCACGCGTGCTTTCAGATTGCAACGGGCAAAAGGATTAAGTTTTTCCATATTGCTGACCATGTCGACAAAAATTTCTCATTTTGCAAGCTCAACTACTTAAAATTTCACTATTGAATTTCCTAATATGCCTGATTATAATTAGCGCATACTTTTTCTTAAGGAGTGAAACCGGTATGAGCAAAGTCTATATCCCGCAGGACTACCACACCCCGCTGTCTGTCTATGAAATGCAGCGCGCCATCGAATTCATCAAGAGCAATTTTCAGGTCAATCTGAGCAATGCCCTCAATCTCCGCCGGGTTTCTGCTCCGCTGTTCGTGGATGAAAATTCTGGTCTGAACGACAACCTCAACGGCGTCGAGCGTCCCGTCTCCTTTGACATTCCCGACGTCGGCACCAATGCCCAGGTCGTTCATTCGCTGGCCAAGTGGAAGCGTCTTGCGCTCAAGCGCTACGACTTCAAGGTCGGCAAGGGCCTGTTCACCGACATGAACGCCATCCGCCGCGACGAAGAGGTCGACAACCTCCACTCCATCTATGTGGACCAGTGGGACTGGGAAAAGGTCATCTCCGCCGAGGATCGCAACGTCGCTTATCTCAAGCGCACCGTGCGCGATATCGTCTCCGCCGTCAGCGAGACGAGCAGCGCGCTGAACGTCGCCTTCCCCTCCCTGCGCACCAAGCTCCCCAGTGAGGTCTTCTTCATCACCACGCAGGAGCTGGAGGATATGTACCCCGACCTCAGCCCCAAGGAGAGGGAGAACCGCATAGCCCGTGAGAAAAAAGCCGTTTTCATTATGAAGATAGGCGGCGCGCTCAAGAGCGGCGACATTCACGACGGCAGAGCGCCCGACTACGACGATTGGGAGCTTAACGGCGATATCGTCGTCTATTACCCCGTGCTCGACATAGCCTTTGAGCTTTCGTCAATGGGCATCAGGGTCGACGAGGAGTCGCTCATGCGCCAGCTTGAGATAAGAGGCTGCCCCGAGCGCAAGGAGCTGCCGTTCCACAAGGCTCTGCTGAACGGCGAGCTGCCCTATTCCATCGGCGGCGGCATAGGCCAGTCGAGAATTTGTATGTTCTTCCTGCGCAAGGCTCATATCGGCGAGGTGCAGGCCTCCGTATGGCCGCAGGGCATGATAGATGAGTGCAAAGCCAAGGGAGTTGAACTGCTTTGAATTTCAGAGAGATACGCCGAGTCGGAGAATTTCTGAGGTTGCCGAATGAATAAGCCACAGCCCGATGACAAGCTGCTGCTTGCAAGGCTCGAGGATAAGGCTCGCCTTTGCAGCGATAATTCCATGATAACCAACAGCGACTTCCTCGATATACACGAGCGTTCGCTGGTGAAAAATATGCGCCTGCCGTACCCGGATGTGAAATGCGTATTTTACGGCGCTTTCCCCGACGCGGAGCGCACCGCAGCCGTGCTGCTGCCGCCTTATATCGAGGCGGGGAGCACGGAGCAGCTCGCCGAATATTTTGCGAGCGACCCCGACTCCGACCCGATAACCGTGCTGCGGGTGACAAAAGATAAATTCTCGCCGCCGCTCGGCCACCGCGACTATCTCGGGGCGCTGATGTCGCTCGGGATAAAGCGTGAAATGACGGGAGATATCCGTGTGACGGATGACGGCTGCTTCATCGCCGTGCTCGGCAAAATGGCGCCGTTTATCGCCGATAACCTCGGCAGGGCAGGGCGAGGCACCCTCTCCGCACGCCCTGCGGAGCCTGATGAAGTACGCGCTCTCTGCTCCGCCGATTCCGCCGAGCAGGGCAGCTTCACCGTCTCCACCATGAGGCTTGACAGCGTTGTGAAAAACGGTTTTGCAGTCTCCCGCACCGCCGCCTGCGACGCGATTGAGCACGGACTGGTCTTTGTCAATGACTGCGAATGCCTCAAAGCCGACAAACGTATCGGCGAGGGGGATAAAATAGTTTTTCGACGCAAAGGCCGCATCATCGTCACCGATTGCTCCGCCGTGAGCAAAAAAGGCCGCATTATCGTCAATATTAAAAGGTATAAATAAAGACTGCCGCAAATGCTTTCTAACATTTGCAGCAGTCTTTTTGATTTATAACTGTTTTAATAATTCTGCCCGCGCGGCTTCGTAGGCTTCTTTGCCGATTTGCCCGGCAGCATATTTTTCGTCGAGGGATCTGAATTTTTCCTCTATGGACAGGGTGCTATTTGGTGTTTCAATCTTAGAGACAATGAAAAGAAGAATCAATAGAGCAGCATTAAGCGAAACAGTAATTAATAGATTAACAATTTGACTGATAGCGAACGATTGCTTCAAATGTTCATTGTTAAATGTGTTTATGGTGTTCATAACTGAGCTGTAGCAATCATATAAAGAAGAAGCAAAAAGCACGATTCGCGATATTTTGAGAAGCATTCCCTTGTTATCAAAAAGAGAATAAAAAGTGTAACACGTTGCGGCAACAACTGCTTTAAGAATAGAAAAGTAGTTTACTAGCATGTATTCTCCGAGAGAATCATACTGTAAAAATCCCAGAGAGTCTTCCAAATTTGCCCATAATAAGTAATATGTCAGCACAATAAAGACTATTTGCACTAGGCTTAATACAGCCTCACATAAGAATAAGGCCTTAAAGTAGTTACCTAAATAACAATTTTGTGATCTGTTAATTATTATAAGGGTTATAACAAAAGGTACAACAGGCAACAAAAAGCCGTTTAACATCATGGCGTAATCATATGCCGAAGCCTTTTGCTCAGAAAAGAACATAATATAAGCATTGAGTGAAATTCTTGCAATTACAGCGATCCCAAGCAACACACAGACCCATGTCATCTTTTCCGGATAGAAAACAAGTTTTTTATTCATGTCAGCCTCTCTCCGCAAGTTTTTTCTGATACTCTTCTTCGGTGATGATTCCCTGCATTCTCAGCTTATGCAGCTCTGTCAGGTCACGGTTTTGCGGATAAGGCGCCGCGGGACGGGGATTCTGCTGCGGAGCTTTCCCGTCAGCGATTTTACCGCTGTTTTCCACAAGCTCGCCGAATCCGTACAAAACAAAAGACGAAACCCATGATATTAGAGCAGCAACCGCAATCAGCAAAACAGCGATAAGCGCAAGATCCTCATCAAACGATATGAGCGCCAAGCCGGCTATAACGCCCGCTATTATGCCACCGATACAAACAACGATCGCCAGCCCCTTGATTTTTGCTCCGATATTCGTATACATTATTAAATCCTCCGTCTGCCCCGCCGCATTTCAGCAGCGAATATTTTAATCATATATGACTAATTTAGTTCTAAAATAAATCATATATGGCTAATTGTCAAGCCAAACTAACCATATATGATAAAATTTCAGCGAAAGCAACAAAAGGAGCTCGTTGAAATTATGCAAAAATACTATTATCAGAGACTTCGTGACATAAGAGAGGATAACGAAAAAACACAGAAAGAAATCGCTGACGTACTCAACACGACATATCAGTATTACAGCGCCTACGAGCGCGGTGTGAGAGATATCCCCAGCCACCATATCAAGACCCTCGCTCAGTATTATAATATCTCCGCCGATTACCTCTTGGGTCTCACCGACGAGCCCCGTAAACTCAAATAGCAAAAAAACCTGCCTTATAACGGACTTGATCACAATTTAATACTCAATTGCAAAAAACGGGTGGTCATTGACCGCCCGTTTTTGGCTGTATTGATTAATTTATGGGGGTTATTTCATTTATCTCAGGTCTGCGATTTCGAGGATGAGGCGTTCGGTCTTTTCCCAGCCGAGGCAGGGGTCGGTTATCGACTTGCCGTAGACGCCGCCGTCGGGCTTCTGGTTGCCGTCCTCGATATAGGATTCTATCATCAGACCCTTGAGGATGTCGAAGATATCGCCCGAGAGGCGTGAGCTGTGGAGGATCTCCTTGGCGATACGGGGCTGCTGATCCCAGTGCTTGCCCGAATTCGAGTGGTTGGTGTCGATGATAACGCCGGGGTTCTTCAGCCCGCTGTCGGCGTAGAGGGCGCAGAGATGCTGCAGATCCTCGTAGTGGTAGTTCGGCACGGTCTGGCCGTGTTTATCCGCCGAGCCTCTGAGGATTGCGTGGGCGAGCGGGTTGCCCTTGCTCTCGACCTCCCAGCTGGAGTAAACGAAGGTGTGCGGGTGCTGAGCCGCCGTGACGGAGTTCATCATAACGGAGAGATCGCCGCCTGTGGGGTTTTTCATGCCGACGGGCAGGTCAAGGCCGCTTGCGGTGAGGCGGTGGAGCTGATTCTCGACCGACCTTGCGCCGACCGCAACATATGAAAGCACGTCGGAGAGGTAGTGGTGATTCTCGGGGTAGAGCATCTCATCGGCGCAGGAGAAGCCTGTCTGCTCAAGCGCTTTAAGATGCAGCTTGCGTATGGCGATAAGCCCCTTGAGCATATCGGGCGAGCCGTTGGGGTCGGGCTGATGAAGCATTCCCTTGTAGCCGTCGCCCGTTGTCCTCGGCTTGTTGGTGTAGATGCGTGGGATGATGAGGATCTTATCCTTGACCTTCTCCTGCACCTCGCGCAGCCTTGAGATATAGTCGAGCACGGCGTCCTCTCTGTCCGCCGAGCAGGGGCCTATGACGAGCACGAGCCTGTTATCCTTGCCGGTGAAAACGTCTCTGATCTCTTTGTCGTTTTGCTTTTTGCGCGCTGTCATCTCCTCGGTGACGCTGTACATATCCTTGACCTCCTGCGGAGAGGGCATTTTGCGCTTGAATTCCATATTCATATCCTTTGCTCCTTTAACAGGTTACTTAATGTCGAAGTATTCTCTGCGCTTTGCCGAGAGACGCATCATCTCGCGCAGCGCGTCGGTGTCGTCCTGCTCAATGCTGATCCTCAGGCGGTCGAACGCCGCCTCAAACAGCTTCATCTGGGCGAGCAGTTCGGTCTTATTCAGCATGAAAAGCTCGCTCCACATCACGTCGTTTATCTTGGCTATCCTCGTCAGGTCGCGGAATGAGTCGCCCGTGTATTCGCACATATGCTCCGATTCCTTTGATATCATCAGCGCCACGGCTATGCAGTGGGTCAGGTGAGAGAGGAAGCCGACTATCTCGTCGTGCTTCTCGGGGGTCAGGGTGCTGATGTTTTTGAAGCCTATCGCCCTGCCGAGAGCCTTGCAGGCGGCTATGGCCTCGAGCGTATTCGACTCGGTGGGGGTGACGATGTAGTTCGCGTCGGTGAATATCTCTTTCTTTGCGTTGCGGACTCCGCTGACCTCGCGCCCCGCCATGGGATGCGCCCCGATGAATTCAAGGTCGCTCCGCAGCAGCCTCTGCACCTCATAGACCACGCTGCATTTAACGCCCGTCACATCGGTGAGCAGAGCGCCCGGACGGATAAACCGCTGATTTTGCTTTATCCAGTCGATGAAAATATGTGGATAAAGGGCGAAAACTATCAGATCGAATTTGCCGATATATTCGCCGTCCGTGTCGGCTCTGCCGCTGCTTATCCAGCCCTTTTCGAGGGCAAAAGCTATCGAATCGGCGTTGCAGTCGATTGCGCCGACCTCGTAGCCGCCGCTGCTCAGCGCCTCGGCGTAGCTGCCGCCGATAAGGCCGAGACCGACTATCAGAATTTTTGTATCTTTATCAAATTTCATATGACTTTGACCTCCGTTCCGAGGGCGGCAAGGGTGTTGAAGAAGTCGGGGTAGCTCTTGCATATAGCCTCGGCGCCGTCGATAACGCCGCCGGTCATGCTCAGGAGCACCGAGAGCGCCATGACGATGCGGTGATCGTTGTGGCCGCAAAGCTCGGCGTTCGGGGCTGACAGCCCGCCCGAGATGAACGCTTCATTCTCACGGATATCGGAGCTTATGCCGAATTTCGCAAGCTCCCGAGCCATGGCCGCCGCGCGGTCGCTCTCCTTGATCTTGAGCCTTGCCGTGCCCGTGAAATGCGCCCCGTGCTTCGCCGCCGCAACGGCAAAAAGTATCGGCGCCAGATCCGGGCAGGCGGAAACGTCTATCTGAGCGCCCGGGGATTCGAGCCTGTCGAGCAGCTCGGCGCAGACCCTGTCGCCTTGCAGGCTGAGGGGATTCAGCCCGCTGACCTCAACGCTGCCGCCGAGGTGATTCAGCGCAAGCAGGAAGGCAGCGTTTGACCAGTCGTCCTCGACCGCTGCGTTTGTCGCCCTGAATTTTTGACCGCCCTTGACGGTGAAAACATTCGGCTCGCTCTCGGTTATCATCACGCCGAACTGGGCCTCGACCGCCGCCGTTATATCTATGTAAGCTCTGCTCTCAACGGGTGGGAGCACGCGCACGGTGCTGTCGCCGCCGAGGAGCGGCAGAGCGAAGAGCAATCCGCTGACGAATTGGCTGCTCACATTGCCCGGCAGTGTATATTCGCCGGGAGTAAGAGCGCCGCCGACGGTGATGCCGCCGTTTTTATTTACCGTAATTCCTTTTCCGGCAAAAAGTGTTTCATAAACGCCTATGCCTCGCTCCATGAGCCGCTTTGTGCCCGTGAAAGTGCCGCCGCAGCCCGCCGTCAATGCGACGGGGAGCAGAAATCGCAGAGTGCTGCCGCTCTCACGGCAGGGGAATTCGGGTTTGCCGCCGAAGCGCCCCGCAATGCCCGTGACGGTCAGCTTTTGACCGCTGAGGCTGCATTCGGCGCCCATTGCTCTGATGCAGTCGAGCGTTGCGAGCATATCCTCGCTCTCGGCGACGCCGTCGATAACGCTCGTGCCGCCCGCAAGCGCGGCGCATATCATCATTCTGTGAGCAAAGCTCTTGGATGGGGGAGCGTTGACCCGCCCGTGCGCCCTGCTCGGGGAAATAATCACTTTCATTTTTCATTCCTCACAAGATCGGTAAGGAAATCGAGCGCCTGATTGTAGCCGTCAAGCCCCTGACCCGCAATGGTTTTGACCGCCGCCGCGGAAATATAGCTGACCTGACGGAAGCTCTCGCGCTTCGACACGTCGGAGATATGCACTTCGACGGTCGGGATGCCGACACCCTTGACCGCGTCCGCAATGGCGACGCTCGTGTGGGTGTAGGCGGCGGGGTTGAAGACGATGCCGTCCGTATGGGAGAAATATGCGTTTTGTATGGCGTCGACCAAATCGCCCTCGTGGTTGGATTGAACGAATTCGACCTCAACGCCCAGCTCCTCGGCGTGACGCTTGATGAGCCGAACGAGGTCGTCGTAGGTCTGCCTGCCGTATATATCAGGCTCACGGATGCCGAGAATGTTGATATTCGGCCCGTTGAGAATTAAAAATTTCATTTTTGCAGCTCCTTTTTTATCAGCTCCGCCGCCTCGCCGACCGTGCCGTTTGAGTCGACCGTGATATCGGCCGACGCGGTGTATATCGGGTATCGCTGCTCATAGAGGCGAGCCATTGCTTCGCTGTTTTGGGATAGGGGTCTGTCCGCCGTGCCGCAAAGCAGCTCGGGGCGCCTGTCGAGAAATACGAGCACACCGTTTTGCTTTAATTTGCGGACGTTTGCGGGGTTCAGCACCGAGCCGCCGCCCGTTGCGATAACGCAGCCGCTCTTTGCCGCCACGTCGGCGATGACCTCGGATTCGAGCTTGCGGAAGCCGCTCTCGCCCTCGGCGGCAAATATCTCGGGGATGCTTTTGCCCGCCCGCTCGGCGATAAGGAGGTCGGTGTCAATGAATTCCCTGCCCTCGCTCTCGGCGAGCAGCCCGCCGACGGTGGATTTGCCCGAGGACGGCATACCGATGAGCACGATATTTTGCTTTTGCAGCTTAGTGCCGAGATATGCCTTGCCGATGAGGGATTCGTCAGCATCCTCGCCGAGGAAGAGCGCGCGGGCGTATACCGCATGAGCCGCCAGCATATAAAGACCGCCGCTGCAAGGGATCCCGCGCTCGGCGGCGTCGGATATAAGCTCGGAGCGCAGGGGATTATATATCGCGTCCGCCACGCCGCACAGACGGGGGAAAAGCGAAATATCTATCGGCTTCGCCCCGATATTCGGATACATCCCGACGGGGGTGGTGTTGATTATTATCTCGGCGTCGGCGCATTTTACGGCGGCTTCGTCATAGGTCACGCCGCCCTCTCTGCCGCTTCGGGAGACAAGGGTAATGCTCGCCGCACCGAGGCTTTTAAGCACGGCTCTCGCCGTTTTTGAGGTGCCGCCCGTGCCGAGGACGAGCGCCTTTTTGCCACTCGGGTCGATGCCCGCTCGGCGCAGCATCGCGGTCATGCCGGCAAGGTCGGTATTGTAGCCGTAAAGCCTGCCGCCGCGGTTGACAACGGTGTTCACCGCCCCGACCGCCTTCGCCGTGTCGGATATCTCGTCGAGCAGCGGCATGACGGCTTCTTTATAGGGAATTGTCACGTTTATGCCTTTGAAATCGCGCTTTGCGAAGAAATCCGCAAGCTCCTCACGCGGTATTTCACGCAATTCGTAGTGATAATCGGCTATTTTTTCGTGTATCTCGCAGGAGTAGCTGTGCCCGAGCTTCTCGCCTATCAATCCGTAAAGCATGAGGGCACCCCCTTAACGAGCGAATCCGTGCCGAAGCGCTGGGCGAGCAGGTCGCAGAGGACTATCGCCGTCACGCTGTCGATAACGGGGCAGATTCGGCGGATTATCGCCGGGTCGTGCCTGCCTTTTATATTTATTGGCGTATTTTCGTTTTTGATAAAATCGACTGTCTGCTGCTCACGGGCGATGGAGGGCGTGGGCTTGACGGCGCATTGGAATAATATCGGCATACCGTTTGTGATACCGCCGTTTATACCGCCGTTGTTGTTGGTGACGGTGACGGGCGAGCCGCCCTCGATCCGCATAGCGTCGTTGCATTCGCTGCCGCGCCTGTCGGCAAAGCCGAAGCCCAGCCCGAATTCAACGCCCTTGACGCCGCCCAGGCTGAAAAGCGCGTGGGAGAGCAGACCCTCAACGCTGTCAAACCAAGGCTCACCGACCCCGCCGGGCACGCCGCAGACCGCAGTCTGAGTGACGCCGCCGACGCTGTCGAGCGCCTCTCTCGCCTTGAGGATACGCTCGGTCATCTCCTTGCCGCGCTCATCGTCGAGCACGGGGAAGGTCTTGCCGCCGAGGAGCGCAATATCGGTCCCGATATCGTCAAAATCCCTGTCGTTTACGCCGCCGCAGCTGAGAATATGAGTGCCGACGGTGATGCCGAGGCTCTCAAGGGCGGGCAGGAGTATGCCGCCGACGGCTACGAGCGCAGCCGTCACTCTGCCTGAGAAGTGGCCGCCGCCGCGGTAATCCTCAAAGCCGTGGTATTTGCAAAACGCCGCATAATCCGCATGGGACGGGCGTGCGGCGCCGTATTGATAGTCGCCGCTGCGGGTGTTTTCGTTTGGGATGACTATGCACAGCGGTGTGCCCGTAGTCCTGCCGCCGAAAACGCCGCTGAGTATCTCGAAACGGTCGCTCTCGCGCCTTGCCGTGTCGGTCAGACCCGAGGGACGGCGGCGGGCGAGCAGCCGCTCTATACTTTCATTTTTTACGGGGAGGCCGGGGGCAAGGCCGTCGACTACGGCGCCTACCGCCGAGCCGTGGCTCTCGCCGAAGAGCGTTACGCAAACGCTGCTGCCGAATGAGTTTTTCATCTTAAGCACTCCGTTTTTTCGATAATTTCGTCGGCGCTCATTTTAACGAATTCAAATGAGCCGATCTCGTTCACCGTGACGGCGTTCACGTAGCCGCCCTGCACCTTTTTGTCGTGGCCGATGAGCGACGCCATCCTCTCGGGGGCGATTGCCGACTTGGTGGGGAGAGAGTATTTCTCAAGCACGGGCAGCAGCCTTGCCCTGACCTCTTCACTGCACATCGGCAGCATTCCGAGCGCAATGCATTCGCCGTGCAGCAGCTTGCCGCTCTCAAGGCTCTCTATGGCGTGGCCGACCGTGTGACCGAAATTCAGCACTCGGCGCAGGCCGCTCTCCTTGGGATCCTGTTCGACAACATCTTTTTTTATTATCAGCGAGCGGCGTATGACCTCGACTATATCGCCGCGGATGTTTTCACTCTTTGCGATAAGCTCAAACAGCTCCTTGTCGCTCGTCGCCGCCATTTTTATCGCCTCGGCAAGCCCCGCATGGAGCTGACGGTCGTCAAGGGTGGACAGCACGTCCGGGTCGATAACGACCTTCTTTGGCTGATAAAATGCGCCGACGGCATTCTTGACCTTGCCGAAGTCAATAGCGGTCTTGCCGCCTATCGAGGAATCGACCTGCGAGAGCAGGGTGGTCGGGATATTATAAAAATCTATGCCCCTCATATAGCAGGAGGCCGCGAAGCCGCTGAGGTCGCCGACAACTCCGCCGCCGACCGCCACAATGCAGTCGCCGCGGGTGAGGGAGAAATTCAGCATTGCGGAGAGCACGCCCTCGAGCGAGCGGAAGCATTTGCTCGCTTCGCCGCTCTTTATGAGCAGCAGCTTTGACTCCTTACACTGCTTTGCAACGCTCCTTGCGTATTTTATGGGCACGCCGCTGTCGGTCACGACAAGCACCCTGCGGTCAAGGTCGAGCAGCTCGCCGACTTTGTCGAGCGCGCCGCGCTCAAGGACTATATCATAGCTGCCCTGCTCTGTTTTAACGGGTATTATCATTGTTTATCACCGTCCTGAGTGCTTAGTTTTGAGTAATAAGTGCCCACGAGCTTCAGTTTGGCGCAGATAGCCGAAAGCTCGCGCAGCATATCTCTGCCGTTCTCGGTATTCACATTGCCCTCGGCTTCGATATAGAAGAAATAATTCCATTGCAGATCCTTCATCGGGCGGCTTCTGAGCGAGCGCATATTGAAGCCGTGAGCGCCGATGATATTCAGCGTCTTTGCGAGCGAACCCGCCTCATTCTGAACCGTGAATACAAGGATGAAGCTCTCATCCTCTCTCTTTGCCGCCGCTGCGGGTGAATTCTGCGCCCTTGAGAATGCGGCGAAGCGGGTGGTGTTGTTGGGGTTGTCGTTTATCCGCTCGACTATCGTTTTAAGCCCGAATATCTCCGCCGCCTCCGCCGAGGCAACTGCCGCCACGGTCGGGTCGCCGCCCTCCCTGACGTGCTTCACGGCGAGCGCCGTATTCGTGTCGCTGACGGTCTTGAAGCCGTGCTGCGAGATATATCCGCCGCACTGGGCGAGCGCCTGCGGGTGGCTGATAACGGTCTTTATCGTGTCAACGCTTGCGCCCTCAAGCCCCACAAGGCTATGAGTGACGGGCATATCAATGACCTGATTGACAAAGAGGCTGCCCGAGAAAACAAGATCCATCACCGTGCCGACCTCGCCCGCGTAGCTGTTCTCAAGCGGGAGCACCGTGCAGTCGCATTCGCCGTTCTCAACGGCTCTGTATGCCTTGGTGAAGTCGGGGTAGGATATCAGCTGAGAATCCGGGAACATACGCAGCGCCGCAATATAGGCAAACGCGCCCTCGTCGCCGCAGTAGGCGACCTTCATGCCGCCGAGCAGCTTTGACTGATATTTGCAGGAGAGATCTATGGTGCTTCTGAGGAATCGGACGTAATAGGATTCTATCTCCTTGCTCTCGATAAGCGCTCTTGAGCGGTCGATAAGCTCCGTCTCCCTTGCGGAGTCACGCACTGAAAGCCCGTGCTCCTTTTTGTACGCCGCCACGTTCTCACACTGATGCATACGCTCCTCAAAGAGCTTCGCCATCTCTGCGTCAATGCGGCTGATTTCTTTTCTGGAAAGTTCAAGTTCGTTCATTGCCGACACCTCCGTGCTATCATGCTTTTGATTTACTGTAGGATTCGGTATTGTCAATTGCGAGAGTGATACGGGATCACTCAAGGTAAAAAGAAAAGCGATTCCCCGACAGGAGAACCGCCCGATGACAATTTAAAAGCCTGCTGTTATGCCATAGCCGCTTTGCCATATGCGCCCTGTGCGGGAGAGAAAGCTACCGAGCCGTAAAAATAATAATAAAAAAAGCGGTACGCAAAAAAGCGCACTGCTTCGATAAGGGCAAAGGACGCAGCTTTGGAGCTACGGGCAGAGTGAGAGACGGCGTGGGCAGCAGCGAAGGTCATTGCTTTGCGGCTCATATCCGTATCTCCTTCCGTCATTGTTGATAAAAACATTATACTATCACGTTTTTTGCTTGTCAACCCCCGTTTTGCCGAATGCCGACTTTTTTCAGCCGGCAAAATCGGCGATTTTGAACAAATCTCGGGGCAAACGACCGTTATTCGCTCTCTGCCTCTGCGGGATGGTATTTGATGGATTCAAAGAATTCGTTGTAGCGCTCCGCCCACTTCGCAACGCCGTCACGGTCGTATTTTGATGGGAAGAACGGCTCAATTATCGTCAGCTTGCCGAACCACACCACCATGTCGAGCAGCTTTTTGCGAAGCTCGGGCATACCTTTAAGCTGGCGCAGCTTCTCCTTGACCTTGGATATCATCTGCGAATTAAGCAGCGAGCCGAGGGAGCCGGAGTTCAGCTCCGCGAGATCCTCGGTCGTGATGACCTTGGCGGCGAAGAGGTCGCTGACCTCCTTTGCGGTGAGGTAGGGCAGCAGATTTTTCATCAGCGCTGTGCGGCAGGCGTCGAAGCCTATCTGCCTGAAGAACGCTTTTTCGTATTCCCAAAGGGTGTCGCAGTTAAAGAGGCAGTCCTCGTCCTGCTCGATCGCATTTGCAAGCAGAGTGCCAGCCATGAGCGAATATGCTATGCCCGAGCCCTTGACGGCGTAGGTCATAAAGGCGCTGTCGCCCACCGCGGCATAGCCGTCGGCGACAAAGACCGCGAGCGGCTGGCGTACGGGGATATCGGTTATCAGCCCGCCCCGAACCAGCTTTTTGCCCATATGACCGTATTGCTCATAAAGCTCATTCAGCGGCTCGCAGAAGCCGCTCAGATCAGTGCCTTGGAAGCGGGCTATCAGCACGTCGACCGCGTCCTCCTCGGTTATCAGCCACGACATACCGACCGTGCCGTCATTCTTGAGGATTATGTTATAGCGGGTCGCAGGCTCCTGCTCGCCCTCGACTTTTTCGTAATAAGCCCTGTAGGTGTGGAGCACGTCAAATTCGCCCGGCTCATTTTGAATGCGGGTGAATTCCGGCATTGCGCGGCGCAGCGGAGAATGAACCCCGCAGGCGTCTATCACAAGGTCGCAGTAGCGCACGCCTCCCGAGGTGACTATGCCGCCGACTCTGCTGCCGAGCATCACGGGCGCGAGCACCTCCTCGCCGTAGACGAAGCTGACCCCCGCCTCCTCGGATAGGGATATCAGATGCCTTATCAGCTCCTTGCGCTCGACTATCAGCGAGCGGGCGTTTTTATCCTCAGGCAGGGTGAGTGGCGCGACCTCGCTGTCAAGAGGAACAATCGTGATTATGTTGTTGGGCGCGCGCCAGCTCTCGGGCACCTCAAGCCCCGCGAATTCCATTGCGCTTTCGTCAAAGGTGTCCTTATGAGGCAGCCCGAGCCGCTCATAGCTGCTCTTTTCATAAACGGTGACGCTGTGACCCTGTTGTGCGAGCTTCATGGCCGCCGCAACTCCGCCGTGACCCGCACCGGCAACGATTATATTTGACATTATCTCATCTCCGCAGCCTGTTGATTGTTTTTCAAAAATCTTATCTCACGATATCGACCGACTTGCCCGTCTTGGCGGAGAGATAGATAGCGTCAAGGATCCTCATCAGCTCAACGCCGTCCTCGGCGGGGGCGAGGCATTCCGCTTTGCCCTCAACGCTGTCGACGAAATTCTTCACTTCGCGCTTGAAGTCGCGGGCAAAATCAAAATCCGTCTCGCCGTGAATGGCGATGTCGGCGAGCATATCGTTGCACTCGGTATGCAGCTCAAACGGCGTGAAGCTGAGACCCGCCCTGTCGCCGAAGAATTCAAGGTCGCCCGAGGGGCTCTTGAGATTCAGGTTGAAGCTCGCCTCGACATGGAGCACCGCGCCGTTATCAAATCTTATCATAGCGGTCGCAAGATCCTCAACGTCGAATATCGGCTTCTCCACCACGGTCTCGCTCTGCCAGTCGCCGGTCTTGATGTTATCCCTTGCGCCTATCTTGTTGAATGTTGCGCCGAAAACGGTGACGGGCTTCGGCTTGCCCATAACATATCTCGACAGGTCAATGACATGAACGCCGAGGTCTATCAGCGGTCCGCCGCCGGAGCGGGACTTGTCGCCGAACCAGCCGCCGGGGAAGCCGCAGCGGCGCAGGTATGACGCCTTGGCGTAGTAAATGTCGCCGAGGTAGCCTTTTGAAATGAGGTCGACTGCCGTGCGGGCATCGCTGCCGTGTCTGCGCACGAAGCCGAGCATGAGCAGCTTGCCGTTCTTCTCTGCGGCGGCCTGCATTGCGAGCGCCTCCTCGGTGCTCATCGCCATGGGCTTCTCGCAAAGGACGTGGCAGCCCGCGTTGAGCGCAGCTATGGTGCATTCGGCGTGGGCGCTGTTCCATGTGCAGACGCTCACGGCGTCCAGCTCGTTTTCGGCGAGCATATCATAGCAGTTGTCGTAGCAATTTTTAACGCCGTATCTCTCGGCGTAGCTCTTTGCCTTCTCAAAATTGATGTCGCAGCAGGCGACGACCTCGACCCTGTCGCCCAGAGCCTTGTAGCCGTCCATGTGGGCGTTGCTTATGCCGCCGTTGCCGATGATTCCGATTTTCAGTGCCATTTTCAAAACTCCTTGCTGTTTGATGTTTTATATTGCGCTTGCATACACTAATAATATACCACATTATTCCGCCGGAATCAACGGTAAAGGGAATCAAAAATTCGTATAGTGTAATAATGTTTTGATAGAACAATCTAATATTTATGTTCATAGTCTTAAAGTAACTGCTTCAGCGCAATTAATGGATATGGTACTTTCAACAAAAACAATCTGATAAAATCGTGTATTTTGACATAATGGAATATAATTGACTTTTTACAAGATTTATGATAAGATTTATTTGTAAAGATAATAGTGTGCAATTACTATGTATAAAGTACAATATTATTTAATTCAATTAAAGGAGTCGATTCCAATGTGGCATTGATATGTTGAAATCTCTAGAAAAGATGTGATAACATGATTGCTAAGTGTTTGTCTATTGTGATGGCCTTATTGTTGTTAGCATTATTGCCATCATGTAATGATTTGAAGTCTGATTATATTTGTACTCCAACCAATAGGGTTCAATGGTAGCTTGGAGATATTAATTGGAACAAAAGGTTAGAGTATGATGGTGAAGGAATTGTTATAGGAGTAATTGATTCCGGAATTGATGAAGAGCATCCAGACTTAAAGGGGAAGTCCGTGTGCAATAACTGTATTTATAAATTACAATAGGTAAGCTTGGTGAATAATAATGAAGAAAATATTATCTTTGCTAATTGCGGGAATATTCGTTTTGCTCGGTGCAGCTTGCGGAAAGAGAAATCCTGATGAATATTTCGTTATGCGTTATGCTTTAAAGCCCATTTCGTCCGTTAAAAATGAGTTCTATATCTTAGAGGAGCCGATAAAGTGTGAGGTTCCCCACGGCAAAGCAGAGGTCAGATATTGTTATTACGCAAACGACACTTTAGGCGTTGTAATTTTACTCGAAACCGATAAGCCGGAGGAAATGCGTGAGAATGCCGATGATCCCGAGTGGGGTCTGTATTCGTCCGTTAAGGTGAATCGCAAAAAGCCTGAGCTTAAAAGCTATAGCTGCAATGAGATTCAGCCGATTGAGAGCAGCGCAAACAATAAGGCGCTCTTTGAATTTATCACAGAGTATCCATGCAAAGTCAAAAGCATCAAAAAGCCCGTCGAGGTAACCTTTGACAGCGTTACACTTGAAATTCCCCTTACATTCAAAACGGGATATCCGGCGAGTTCGATCGAGGGGATGGAAGCACTAAGCGGAGTAGCCGCCGAATAGTGAAACAGAAAAAGACCGGGCAGCTGTTAAAAGCTGCTCGGTCATTATTTATGCCTGTATTATCAAACTATACCCTGTGCGTTCATGGCGGTGACCACTCTCTCGAAGCCCGCGATATTTGCGCCCGCCACATAGTTGCCGGGCATACCGTATCTCGCGGCTGCGTCGTCGAGGTTGTGGAAAAGCTCCACCATTATCTTCTGGAGCTTGGAGTCGACCTTTTCAAAGGTCCAGTTGAGCCTCTCGCTGTTCTGCGACATTTCGAGAGCCGAGGTGGCGACGCCGCCCGCGTTAGCGGCCTTGCCGGGCAGGAAGTAAACGCCGTGCTCCCTCAGATAATCGGTCGCCTCGATGGTCGTGGGCATATTTGCGCCCTCGCATACTGCGATAACGCCGTTCTCGACCAGCTTCTTAGCGTCCTCAATATCAAGCTCATTCTGAGTGGCGCAGGGGAGAGCGATATCGGCCTTGACGCCCCACACGCCCTTGCCCTCGTGATACTCCGAATTCGGGCGGTACTTCTTATACTCTGTGAGCCTTGCTCTGTTGACTTCCTTTATCTCCTTGAGGGCGGCGAGGTCGATGCCGTCGGGGTCATAGATCCAGCCCGTCGAGTCGGAGGCGGTGACGACCTTCGCGCCGAGCTGCTGCGCCTTCTCGATGGCATATATCGCGACGTTGCCCGAGCCGGAGACGGCGATGGTCTTGCCGCGGAGCTCGATGCCGTTGCATTTAAGCATCTCCTCGGTGATATATAGCAGGCCGTAGCCCGTGGCCTCCGTCCTTGCGAGCGAGCCGCCGTAGGTCAAGCCTTTGCCGGTGAGCACGCCCTCAAAGAGGCCCTTTATCCTCTTGTATTGGCCGAACATATAGCCTATCTCTCTTGCGCCCGTGCCGATATCGCCCGCGGGCACGTCGGTGTCAGCGCCGATATATCTGTAAAGCTCCAGCATGAAGCTCTGGCAGAACGCCATTATCTCACGGTCGGATTTGCCCTTGGGGTCGAAGTCCGAGCCGCCCTTGCCGCCGCCGATGGGGAGTCCCGTCAGCGAATTTTTGAATATCTGCTCGAAGCCGAGAAATTTTATAATGCTCATGTTGACCGAGGGGTGGAAGCGCAGACCGCCCTTGTAGGGGCCTATTGCGCTGTTGAACTGAACTCGGTAGCCGCGGTTTGTGTGAACCTTGCCCGCGTCGTCCGCCCACGAGATGCGGAAAACCGTAGCTCTCTCCGGCTCAACGAGCCTTTCGAGCAGCGCCCAATCCTGATATGTCCTGTTCGCCTCGACAACCGGGCGAATGGAATCGAGAACCTCCGTCGCAGCCTGAACGAACTCCGGCTGAGTCGCGTTCTTCTGCTGAACGTGAAGTATCATGTCGTCAATATAGCTCATATTATCACTCCCAAAACGATTTGCGGCAAAAAATAAAAACAAAAAATATATCCCGCCGCCAATGCCAAATATTTTAATATACCGCGCATAAAAATGCAAGTGAATTTATAAAAGTTTCAAAAATTTAAGAAAATCAAGTGAATTTAGCTGTACTGCGGTACAAAAATGCAATTTATATAAAACTTCATTCAAATTTTGCAATGAATGGCAAATGCGGCTTTAAATAAAATTGATATATAATCATAAATATAATTGCATATTAACTATCATTGAACAATACTTAAT
>OHZS01000382.1_pt1 | contig 17763 bp, 14 predicted proteins | sample 1580521 | NCBI WGS metagenome assembly OHZS01 (sample SAMEA3882503, study PRJEB24775) | human gut metagenome | biome: human-associated habitat; feature: intestine environment; material: feces | place: Netherlands | collected 2009/2010
TGGACAAGTTTGGCAGAAACATTCCGAATTATCATTATGAGGATCTGCAGAATCTTCTGGAACATTATGAGGAGGCACGGGAAGCGGGGCATGAACTGGCGCATCCGGCGGTCATCATAGATACGAACCACTCCAATTCCAGCAAACAGTTTATGGAGCAGATCCGGATCAGCAAGGATGTCCTGCACAGCTGTAAGGTGTCGGGAGAGATAAGAAAGCTGGTAAAGGGATTGATGATCGAGAGTTATATCGAGGACGGTGCGCAGAAGGTCGGCGACGGCTGTTACGGAAAGTCGATCACGGATCCGTGTCTCGGCTGGGAGAAGACCGAGAAGCTGATCTACGAACTGGCGGAACTGTGGTAAAGGAGAGGGAATGTATCGGATATTGATCGTGGAGGACGATGAGATCATTGCGCGAAGCTTAAAAAAGCATCTGGAAAGCTGGGATTATGATGTGGTCTGCGTGGAGGATTTTTCCGACGTCATGAAGGAGTTCGCGGGGACGGCGCCCCAGCTGGTGCTGATGGACATCAAGCTTCCCTTTTACAACGGGTACCACTGGTGCAGCAGGATCAGGGAGGTGTCGAAGGTTCCGGTAATCTTCGTGTCGTCGGCGTCGGACAATATGAATATCGTCATGGCGATGAACCTCGGAGCGGATGATTTTATCTCAAAGCCGTTTGACGGCAGCGTCCTCATGGCGAAAATCCAGGCTCTTCTGCGCCGTACTTACGATTTCGGCGCCAATGTTCCGGTGCTCGAGCATCGCGGCGCATTGCTTGATACGGGCGAAAATTCTCTCGTTTTCGGCGATGAAAAGATAACGCTGACCAAAAATGAATATCGCATTCTGCTCTGCCTGATGGAAAATAAAGGCAAGGTGGTCAGCCGCGAAAAGCTGATGGAGCGCCTTTGGGAGACGGACTCGTTTGTCGATGAAAACACGCTGACCGTCAATGTCAACCGCCTGCGAAAAAAGCTTGACGCGGCGGGACTCAAGGATTTTATCGCCACAAAGTTCGGCGTAGGGTATATAATAGCTTGATTTCGGAGGGGTTATGAGCTTTTTCAAGGGTTATCTCAAGGAGCGGTGGAAGCGGCTTTTGATGCTTCTGCTTTTCGCCTGCATATTCGCGTTTTCTTTTTGGGTCTACCGTCTGCCCGTGCGCGCCGTGATGTATCCGTGCGCACTGTGCCTGCTTTTCGGCGCGGTGTTCGCCGCCTATGATATTACAAAAGCGTATCGCCGCCACAAGTTTTTTGAAGAGCTGCACCGCAGGAACACCGAACTTATATCTGCTTTGCCCGAGCCGGAGGGGATAGTTGATTCCGACTATCAGCAGCTGATATCCGTGCTCAAGGAAAAAATAGCGGAGATAACGGCGCAGACGGACAGCCGCATACGCGACACCGTCGATTACTACACCGTCTGGGCGCACCAGATAAAAACGCCGATAGCTGCGATGCGTCTGACTCTTCAGAAAGAGGATGTGCCCGAAGCGCGCAGACTCGCATCCGAACTGTCGCGGATAGAGCAGTATGTCGAGATGGTGCTCGTCTTTGTGCGTCTCGGCTCGGATTACAGCGACTATATTTTTGCTCGGCAGGATATAGATGAAATAATCAGAAGCTCGGTGAAAAAATTCGCCTCGGAATTTATAGACCGCAGGATTCGCCTCGAATATGACAGCGTTGATATTCAAGCCGTTACGGACGAAAAATGGTTCGCGTTCGTCGTCGAGCAGCTGCTCTCAAACGCGCTCAAATATACCCGCGAGGGGAGCATAAAGATTTATTCCGAGGGAAAAGTCCTTTATATCAAAGACACCGGAATAGGCATCGCGCCGGAGGATCTGCCGCGCGTGTTTGATAAAGGCTATACCGGATGCAACGGCAGAACCGACCGCCGTGCGAGCGGGCTCGGGCTTTATCTCTGCCGCCGCATATGTCAAAACCTCGGTATTGATATCTCGATTTCTTCAACAGTAGGCGAGGGGACAACGGTTCGCCTCGATCTCGGGCAGTATAAACTGGGAAAAGAATAACTTCTTACAAAACCGTAAGATTTGAAAGGGGAAATGTAAGCCTTTTCTATGGAGGCGCATTTCCCTTTTCGGCTATAATAGAGCCACAAAATGACAGGAGGTCAACTACAGTGAGTATTTTGGAAGTCAACGGACTCAAAAAAGTCTATTCAACCCGTCTCGGCGGCAATAAGGTCGAGGCTCTTAAAAATGTTAACTTCAGCGTGTCAGAGGGCGAGTATGTCGCTATAATGGGCGAATCCGGCTCCCGCAAGACCACTCTGCTCAATATTCTTGCGGCTCTTGACAGACCCACTTCCGGCAGCGTTATGATTGACGGCAGGGATCTTTCAAAGATAAAGGATTCGGCTGTCTGCGCTTTCCGCAGAGACAACCTCGGCTTCGTGTTCCAGGATTTCAATCTTCTGGACACCTTCAGCCTCCGGGACAATATTTATCTTCCTCTCGTGCTGGCAGGGGAAGATTATCAGGAGATGGAGCAGAAGATCCGTCCCATTGCAAAAGCCCTTCACATCAACCAGCTTCTGGAAAAATTCCCCTACGAGGTTTCCGGCGGACAGAAGCAGAGAGCAGCAGTTGCAAGGGCACTGATCACAGATCCGAAGCTGATCCTTGCGGACGAACCGACCGGAGCCCTGGATTCCCGTGCAGCCTCCGATCTTCTTTCCATGTTCAATGAGGTAAATCGGGAAGGCCAGACCATTCTCATGGTAACTCACAGCGCGCAGGCCGCCAGCCACGCATCCAGAGTACTTTTTATCAAGGATGGCGAAGTGTTCCACCAGATCTACCGTGGCACAAAAACAAGACAGGAAATGTACCAGATGATTGCAGATACCCTGACGATCCTTACGACAGGCGGTGAGAGCCATGCGTAGAGGACTGTTTGGAAAACTGGCAGTACAGAACATCCGCAACAACCGGAGCACCTATATTCCCTATATGCTTACCTGCATTTTCTGCATTGCCATGATGTATATGATGGAATTTCTGCGGGACTGTCCCACATTGGAGAAAGCAGTGCCCCAGGCAGCAGAAGTGAGGATGATCGTAGGAACCGGTGAAGTGGTTGTTGGAATTTTCTGCGTTATCTTTCTGATCTACAGCAACAGTTTTCTCATGAAACACAGACAGAAAGAAATCGGGCTTTACAACATTCTGGGACTGGAAAAAGGCCATATCGGAAAAGTGATGTTTCTGGAAACAAGCATGACTTCGCTGCTTTCTCTGACGGCAGGGATCGGGATTGGCATCCTTGGAAGCAAGCTCTCCCTGCTTTTGCTTTTCCGTTTTCTTCATGTTCCGGCAGTGCTGGGATTTTATGTTTCCATTACAGGAATCCTGTTTTGCATCGCAGGATTTGGAGGGATTTTTCTTGTTATTCTGGCACTGAATCTTACCAGAGTAAGGATGAATAACCCCATAGAACTTCTGAGAGGCGGAAACACAGGAGAGAAGGAGCCCCGGGCAAAATGGCTCATGGCACTTCTGGGGATGATTTCTCTTGGAGTGGGATATTATCTGGCAGTAACCACGGAATCCCCAATCCAGGCAATTTTCATTTTTCTTCTGGCAGTGATTCTGGTTATGGCAGGAACGTATCTTCTTTTTACCGCAGGAAGCATTGTAATCCTGAAACTTTTGCGAAAGAACAAAAAGTTCTACTATAAAACCGGCAACTTTATCAGTGTCTCCGGCATGATCTATCGTATGAAACAAAATGCGGCAGGCCTGGCCAGCATCTGTATTTTAAGTACAGGAGTGCTCCTGCTTCTTTCTATGACTGTGTCGCTGTATTTTGGAATGGGTGACATCATGGTGAACCGGTATCCTTTTGATACGGATGCCAGGATTTCGGGCATCAGCCAGGAACAGAGTGAACAGATTCAGAAAGTTTTTGCACAGGCAATCAAAAATGATCAGGTGCCGGCAGAAAAAACAGTGACTGAAACGTATCTCGAGATCGGCTGCAAGCATGGAAAAAACGGCATTATGATCGGACAGGCCTACAGTTACTCGGAAGATGGGAATTCCGTAGACCTGTATACAATCCGCCAGTCTGAGTATGAGAAACTTACCGGTGAAAAAACAGATCTTCACGACGGCGAGATCTTTGCCTGGTATCCGTCTGAAAAGGAAAAAGACATATTAAAAATTGATGACCGGGATTTTGCAGTAAAAAAATGGCTGGAAAAAGCACCTTTAAGTGCCATGAACAATCTGGTATCCAATATGGCGGCAATTGTTGTAACGGATTCGGACTTTGAGTATATTGACGGGCTTCGGACAAAGATGTACGAAGGAGTTGATGCTTACGAGGCGGGAAAAGATCTCACAGTTCATCTTGGTGTAGATATCCGTGGCAGCAGTGAGGAAAAGATCCGGTATGGCCAGGCTGTTTATCAGGCACTGAAAGATTACTGCAGAAGCGGTGGCTTTTCAGAGAATACCATCGTGATCGGTGGTGTCCGCCAGAGTGAGTACGAAACTTATTATGTGGATAACGGAAGTATCCTGTTTATTGGAATCTTTCTGGGAGCACTGTTCCTTATGGGAACGGCGATGATCATTTACTACAAACAGATCTCAGAGGGCTACGAAGATCAGGGAAGGTTCCAGATCATGCAGAAAGTAGGTATGAGCCGCAGAGAGGTGAAAGGAGCTATCCGCAGACAGATCCTTCTGGTATTTTTTATCCCGCTTGTGATGGCAATGGTGCATATTTCCATGGCATTTCCGCTGATCCGCCGGCTCCTGCTGCTGTTCGGAATGGCCAATACAAAATTGTACGTGGGCTGCACTGCGGGAACGGTTCTGGCCTTTGCGCTGGTCTATGGACTGATCTACTCCATGACAGCCAGATCTTACTATAAAATAGTGGAAAAAGCATAAAATCGGTGAAAAAGCACAGCTGTGTTTGCTGTGAAGTATTGAAGTTTTGATATGGCAATGCTACAATAAAGGGGCGTGTCAGGAAGCAGAAAAGTTTCCGGACACGCTCTTATTTACATGTACAACGAACTATAGCGATGCACTAATTTATTGGATCGCTGTAAGACGAGACGCTGGTGATCGCTGCACAGATCGGAGAAGCCTGCAAAGGTGCTTTTCATAGTTGCGTTTTATAACGGAATGTACATACAATGGAGGAAATCGATGAAAAGAGAAAGTTTCAGAAAAGGTATGAAGGATGGAGTTCCCATCGCTCTTGGATATTTTGCGGTATCCTTTACCTTTGGCATGATGGCTGTTGCCGGCGGCTTGCGTATCTGGCAGGCAGTTCTGATCTCCCTGACCAACCTGACATCGGCCGGTCAGTTTGCGGGACTGGACATTATTTTTGCGGGAGGCTCCATGTGGGAGATGGCAATGACCCAGCTGATCATCAACCTGAGATACTGCCTGATGTCATTTTCCCTGTCCCAGAAATTCCGGCGTGAGGAGTCCGGTATCCTGAAATACATCGCTGCTTTTGGTATCACCGATGAAATTTTCGGGATCAGTGCGGCCCAGGAGGGAAAGGTCAGCGTATTTTATAATTACGGAGCCATGTGCGTGGCAATTCCCGGATGGACTCTTGGAACTCTGGCAGGAGGAATCTCCGGAAGCCTTTTGCCGGATTTTATGCTTAGTGCGTTGAGCGTTGCCATTTACGGAATGTTCCTGGCCATCATCATCCCGCCGTCCAAAAAGAGCAGACCGGTTCTTGGGGTGGTTGTGGCATCCATGGCAGTCAGTACTGTTTTTGCGGTGACACCGGTGTTAAAACAGGTATCATCCGGATTTATGATCATTATCACAACACTTCTGGTAGCAGGCCTGGCAGCTTATTTCTGCCCGCTGGAAGAGAAAGGGGAAGCCGTTCATGAGTCATAATGTATATCTTTATATCCTGGTGATGGCAATTGTCACCTATCTCATCCGTATGCTGCCCCTTGCTCTTGCAAAAAACGAGATCAGAAGCCCGTTTATCAAGTCCTTTCTGTATTATGTGCCATATGCCTGTCTGGCAGCCATGACCTTCCCGGCCATCCTGAAGGCCACAGACAGCATCATCTCCGGTGCAGCAGGTTTCCTGGTAGCACTTATTGCTGCATATAAGGAAAAAAGCCTGATCACAGTAGCCCTGCTGGCGTGTGCGGCGGTGTTTATCGTGGAGAGGGTTCTGGTATTTATCTGAAAAGTATAATATGCAGGAGGGAGCTTCGAAAAGCTCCCTCCTTTTTCATTTATTCACCTAAAAATCCAAGATCGATCTCTCCGTCAAACACCGTAGTTGCAGGTCCTGTCATATATACAAGGTTTTCATCTCTTTCCCAGGAGATGTTTAAGTCTCCGCCAAGAAGCTGTACAGTAACCGGTTTGCTGCCGTCAACCTTGTCATTGAGGATGGAAGCTACCGTAACTGCGCAGGCGCCTGTGCCGCAGGCAAGGGTTTCTCCGGAGCCACGCTCCCATACACGCATCTTTACGGTGTGGCGGTCGATCACCTGAACAAACTCAGTGTTGACTCTGTCCGGGAAGCATACGTGATTTTCAAAGGACGGGCCGATCTTTTCCAGGTCAAGGCTGTTCACATCGTCTACGTAGATGATGGCATGAGGATTACCCATGGAAACTGCGGTCATGTGATATTCTTTTCCGTCGACGGTGATGGGAGCGTCGATCACCTGCTCGGTTTCGGCAACCACCGGGATCTCTTTTGCAGTGAGAATCGGGGAGCCCATGTTGACTTTTACCATGGAGGCCTTGCCGTCGCGGATAGTAAGATCTACATATTTGATACCGCTTCTTGTGGCGATGCTTAAAGAAGTTTTGTCCACAATGCCGTGGTCATAGACATATTTGGCAACGCAGCGGATACCGTTTCCGCACATGGCACCCTGAGAGCCGTCCAGATTGTACATATCCATCTCGCAGTCTGCGATCTCAGACGGGCGGATCAGGATCAGACCATCGGAACCAATGCCAAAATGACGGTCGCTGACAAATTTTGCCACTGCGGCCGGATCCTTAACAGTCTCCTCAAAACAGTTTACATATACATAATCGTTTCCAATGCCGTGCATTTTCGTGAATTTCATAATAGTAACCTCCTCTTGTTTCTGAATATTATACTTGTTTTTTCTGTTGGAGCACAAGCCCCCATGGAAAAAACACGCAGGTTTTTTCCATTTGTTGCCTTTAATAGTATAGTATACTGAACAATTGTTATCGAAAAGTGAATTTTCCCTGTGAAATTCCCATAAATTACAGGTGGATTTTCGGATTTATGGGTTTTATATGCTTGCATTTTGTCAGAAACATGGTATCATAAAACAAAGTAATATGCATGGAGATGTATAATTATGCTGTACATTACGGATTGTGCTGTTACTGTTCACTGGTAATATTCCGCGAGGTGTTTTTTGTGACCACAGGTCACAGAAAACCCGAGAATCTCGGCGCGAAATCATGCAAAAGCATGATTTCTGTGCATCGCGGAGCGTGTTGCTGGTCACGAAGTGAACAGTAACATTGGACTGACACAAGCAGAGAGACAGTTAACGTAAAGTACATAGAATTCAGGAGGAAGAAAAAATGAAGAGAAAATTTATGGCACTTGCACTTGCAGCAGCTATGACAGTTTCTATGACATCCGCTGTTTTTGCAGCAGATGAGATCAAGAGCGCAGATGATCTGGAGGGTAAGAAGATCGGTGTTCAGCTTGGAACAACCGGTGATGCAGACGCTACAGAGGTTAAAGACGCAACAGTAGAGAGATACAACAAAGGTAATGACGCTGTTATGGCTCTGAAACAGGGTAAGATTGACTGCGTAGTGATCGACAGCGAGCCTGCCAAGAAATTTGTTGAGAAAAACGATGATCTTGAGATCGTTGAGGATATTTTTGATAAAGAGGAGTATGCGATCTGTATTTCCAAGGACAACACAGATCTTACCAAAGAATTCAATGATGCGCTGAAAGAGCTTGAGGATGAGGGAACTCTGGATTCCATCAGAGATAACTACATCGGTGATGATGCAGGTAAGACACCGTATGAGACTCCTAAGGATGCAGATCACTCCAAGGGAACTCTTACCATGGCAACAAACGCAACCTTCCAGCCATACGAATACTATGACGGAGATAAGATCGTAGGTATTGATGTTGATATCGCTCAGGCTGTCTGCGACAAGCTTGGATATGAGCTGAAGGTCGAGGATATGGAGTTTGATGCGATCGTAAATTCTGTTAAATCCGGAAAAGCTGATTTCGGTGCTGCAGGAATGACAGTAACAGAGGATCGTAAAAAGAGCGTTGATTTCACTGATCCGTACACAACTGCAGAGCAGGTTGTTATTGTAAAGAAATAATTTTGCACAGAGAAATCAGAGAATTCTGAACGGATAAGCTGAGAAACAGATATTCGTTGCAGGGTTCAGTAGCGAATGATCAGGTTCCGGATATCCGGGTATGTTTTCCGGATTTCGGAACCTGTAGTTTTGGAAAGGGTGGAAATTTTGAGTCTTATTGAACAGTTTCAGTTTAACTTTCTGGACGACAATCGCTGGCAGTTCATTTTGTCCGGTCTGAAAAATACCATCATCATTACTTTTTTTGCTGTACTTCTTGGTATTTTTCTGGGATTTGTCATTGCTATTGTCCGTTCTACACATGATAAGACAGGTAAGCTTAAGATCCTTAATGTGATCTGTCGTGTTTATCTGACTGTGATCCGTGGCACCCCAACGATGGTACAGCTGCTGATCGTATTTTATGTTATTTTTGCAACCATAGATCCGGGTAAGATAGTTGTTGCCATTATCGCCTTTGGTATGAACTCTGCTGCATACGTGGCTGAGATCGTCCGTTCCGGTATCATGTCTATTGATCAGGGACAGTTTGAGGCAGGACGGAGCCTGGGTCTTAACTATACACAGACTATGATCAAGATCATTCTTCCGCAGGCGGTCAAGAACATCCTGCCGGCCCTTGGAAACGAGCTGATCGTACTTTTGAAGGAGACATCCATCAGTGGTTATATCGGACTTATGGATCTGACCCGTGGCGGAGACATTATCCGAAGCCAGACCTACAGTGCACTGTTCCCGCTGCTGGTAGTAGCTGCGATCTATCTTGTGATTGTTTGTTTTCTTACCTATCTGGTAGGAAGACTTGAAAGGAGGCTGAGAACCAATGAGCGTAAGTAATGAAGTGCTTCTGGATGTACAGGGACTTGAAAAGGCCTATGGCGGCAATCAGGTTCTCAACGGGATCACCACACAGATCCGCAGAGGTGAAGTAGTAGCCATTATCGGACCATCCGGCTGTGGTAAATCTACATTCCTCCGTTCCCTGAATCTCCTTGAGGAGCCGACCGGGGGAAAAATCCTCTTTGAGGGAACCGACATCACAGATTCCAAGGTGGATATCAACCGTCATCGTCAGAAGATCGGAATGGTATTCCAGCAGTTTAATCTTTTTCCACATAAGACAGTAAAAGAGAATATTATGCTCGCACCTGTGACTCTGAATCTTATGAGTAAGGAAGAGGCTGAAAAAACGGCACTGGAGCTTCTGGAGCGAGTAGGTCTTCCGGATAAGGCAGATTCCTATCCGGACATGCTTTCCGGCGGTCAGAAGCAGCGTATCGCCATTGCAAGATCTCTTGCCATGAACCCGGACGTGATGCTGTTTGATGAGCCTACATCTGCTCTTGATCCGGAGATGGTAGGAGAGGTCCTGGAACTGATGCAGGAGCTTGCAAGATCCGGCATGACCATGGTTGTGGTAACTCATGAGATGGGCTTTGCCCGCGAGGTGGCAACCAGAGTCCTCTTCATTGATGAAGGAAAGATCCAGGAAGAAAATTCTCCTAAGGAATTCTTTGCAAATCCAAAGAATAAGAGACTTCGAGAGTTTCTTTCAAAGACATTATAATGACATTATAAATATAAGAATATTAAAAACGGATGCTTTATCCTCCTGTGGAAATGCTGCAGGAGATAAAGCATCCGTTTTTTATAGTTACAGAATAGTGACGTAGTTATTTCACCGGCTGGTTCAGATCACTGTAGGTTACATCCTCAAAGGGGAGAGAGATGCGTTCTCTTCTGGCAGAGGAAAGGTAGATGCCCTTTACCATTTCAAGGGTTTTTCTGCCTTCCAGTCCGTCGATGGCAACAGGAAGATCCTCACGGACAGAACGGTAGAAGTCACGGATCTGCAGGTGATGGCTGCTTCCCCAGTAATCAGGGCCCACATTTGTGGTCTCATAAGTGTTTCGGATCTCGGCATAGGTGCCGTCCAGCTCGTAATAGCCCATGTCCTGCTTAAGACCCAGGCGTCCTTTTTCTCCGATCAGTTCAATATTGATCGGGGAATCGGCTCCGTAAATGTTGCAGGCATAGAGATTGTAAAGACAGCCGTTTTTAAACATGATAGCAGCGTCTGCGGCATCCTCCACTTTTACAAAATGATGAACATAATTATGAACACTTCCGTCGATCCATTCCACATCGGAATCCAGCATATATCGAACACGATCAATGCTGTGGATCGCCTGGTCGATGAGAACACCGCCGCCCTCTTTGTCCCATGTTCCCTTCCAGTCACTTCCGCTGTAATAGTCGAGCGGACGGTTCCAGGTCAGATAGGAACGTGCGGTAAGGATTTTTCCGAAATCACCCCGCTGGATCATTTCGCGGAGCTTTTCTACACTTTTTGTGTAACGGGTCTGGAAGATAACGCCCAGCTTTACATGAGTTTCTTCGGCGGTACGGATCATTCTGTCTGCATCCTGAAGACAGGTGGCAATGGGCTTTTCGGTAAGGACGTTAATGCCGGCTTTCATGGCTTTGATGGCCATGACCGGGTGCAGGAAATGCGGCAGACAGAGATGTACCACATCAATATCCTTATCCAGGATCTCATCAAAGTCCGTAGTCCAGGAACAGTTAAATTCCTCTGCAAAGGCTTTGGCAAGAGCTGGATCTTTGTCAACGGCATATGCTAATTCTACTTCATCGCTGAGACGATGGAATGCATCCGCATAAGAGACGGAAATACGGCCGCAGCCTACAATAGCAGCTTTCAGTTTTTTCATGGCTTCCTCCTTATATCATCCGATAAAAAAATTCGTCGGATCCTGATTTGTAAAAGAATAGTGGATATCAAAAAAGTATTTCATGGCTCCGTTCAGGAACGAATCACTCTGGAGCTGGGAGTAACGGACAGTCACGTTATCTACCATCCTGCGGAACCCGGTTTTTTTCAGGTCTTCCCGTACTTCATTGAGAAAATATTCGCCAAGATCCGGAATCTTTCCGCCAAGAACGATCAGAGATGGATTTACGGTACTGATCAGATTACTCAGGGCGATGGACAGCTCCCATGCCATCTCCTTTACCATAGCAAGAGCGGTTGGATCGCGGAAGGTGGCAGCCTTTCCCAGATCTGAGAAGGTGATTTCTGAAAGTGCGCTTAAGGATGGAATCTGTCCGAATTCCGGGATCCTGTTTTTCAGAGCCTGCTCCGAGATCATAACTTCCAGACATCCGTGATTTCCGCAGATACATTCCGGACCGTGAGGATCGATGGAATAATGGCCGAACTGGGTAGAGGAACCACTGGCAGTTCCAAGCATGCTTCCTTCTGTGAAAAGGGTGGCACCGATGCCGCGGCCGAAATTGAGAAAAGCAAAATTTTTCTCTTTTATATTGCCATAGACCTTTTCCGCGTAGGAATAGCAGGCGGTATCATTGAGAAGATCAACCGGGTATCCCGGGAATGCAGTCTTCAGAGATTTAATGATCTGAGTGCTTTCCATGGAAGGCAGATTCAGGGTCGTGGAATATACTTCATTGCTGGAGGCGTCGATCATGGCGGACATTACTATGCAGATGCCAAGGATACGGTCAGGAGCACAGTGTTCCAGAATGGATTCCCGGAAACAGGAGCCGGAGCATGCGACATGATTTTCGTCTTCGGAAAGCTTCCGTGATTCATGAAAGACGGAAGTACCGGCAATGTCCACAAGATAAGCTTCGACAGCATTTTCATGCCAGTTCATGACAACAACGTAGTAGCTGTTCATCCGGACCTGAAGGCAGTTCGGCTTACGTCCGATGCTGTCGGATTCTCCGATACCGTTGTCCACAATGAATCCCCGTTCGATCAGTTCATCTACAAGAGTAGATACGGTTGTTTTGCTGAGCTTCGTTTGCTTGGCAAGGTGTGCTCTGGATATTCCGGGACTGGAATAGATGGAAGTATAGAGCCGTTTCATATTCGTGTTCTTAATAACCTGCTGATTAACAAGTTTCATAGTTTCTTTTCATCTCCAATCCTTTAAAAATAAACGGTACCGAAAAATGGTAAAGTCTCCGTACTAAATATATCCTATCATAGATGCAGAAAATAATCAATATGTGGCTGTACAAAGAAAATATTGACTATTTATAGAAGGAAAAATATAAAAATACGACAATTCTAAAATGAAGAGCAATATAATACAGGCATTTTTTCGGAAGACTGGTAAAAAAACGGAGATAAATAGTACAGTGATAGAAATAATTGATTATAAATGTGCAAAATGCACAAAAAATACTCGAGATATTGTTTATTATAGAAGAAATGCACATTGAAAGACGAAAAAACGGGAAAGAATGTTGACAGATACGGCAAAGAATGCTATCCTAAATCCAAGCTAAGAACAGCAAAAAAGAGAGTTTGTAACAAGAAACACAGATGTTTTTGCAAAAAACTTTTATTTTTTGAAATATTAGTTAGGCCACTGGACAAATAAAGAGAGGTAGAGAGATGAGAATAGGCGTGATTGGATGCGGCGGAATGGGAACGACTCATTACTTATCCCTGAAAGTCTTATCAGAAAAAGAGGATGATGTTGAGGTAGTTGCCCTGTCTGACTGCAGAAAAGAATTTCTGGACAAAGCGGCATCATATTTTCCGGAAGCTGCCACATATGAATACGGAATGGAACTGATCGAAAAGGAGCAGCTGGATATTGTACATATCTGTCTTCCAAGCTATCTGCATGCAGAACATGCAGTGAAGGCACTGGAAAAAGGGATGAATGTACTGGTGGAAAAACCGGTATGTCTGACCGAAGAGGATTGCCAGATGCTTCTTGAAGCAGAAAAAAGATCCGGGAAGAAGGTTATGGTAGGACAGGTAGTACGTTCCTTTGAGGAATATAAATATCTGAAGGAAGCTTACGACACAGAAAAATTCGGAAAGCTGAAATCCATTACTATGGAGCGTATCAGCGGAGATGTGAAATGGGGATTTGAGGACTGGTTCCATAATGAAGAAAAGAGTGGTTCCGTTGTGCTGGATCTTCACGTGCATGATCTTGATTTTCTGCGTTATATGCTGGGTGAGCCGGACAGCTTCCAGGTAAAAGCCAGCAGATTTGAAAGTGGCATGATCAATCATATCATCACGGAGTATGAATTCGGAGATGTTTTTGCTACAGCAGAGGGTATTTGGGATGAGTCATCGGCAATGAAGTTCCATGCAGCGTTCCGTGCACATTTTGAGGATGCTACGATAGAATTTAACGGTGCTCAGTCACCGAGCCTGACAGTATATAAGAAAGACGGAACTGTGGAGACGCCAGAGCTCAAAGCTGAATATGAAGGCGAGAGTGATGTGGCGGGAATCAATGTCTCCAATCTGGGACCATATTATACAGAGATCAAATATTTCCAGGAATGCGTCAGAGAAGATAAACCTGTAGAGGTTGCTCCTTTGATCGAAGGAGTAAGATCCGTACAGCTTGGGATTAAAGAGTGGAATGCGGCAAAAGAGTATGTAAACACACACGAAAACAAATAATGAAATTTTCACTGAAAGGCAGTGAGAAAAATAAAAAAAGCTATTCAAAAGGAGGATATGCAAATGAAAAAAAGAGTGATTTCTATTCTGTTATCAGCAGCAATGATCTCATCAATGGTAGTTGCAGGAGGGGTAACTGCACATGCTGAAGAAAATGTAACACTGAATGTATTTGATGCACATGCTTATGGTCTGGAAGAATATGACGAGATGGTAAAAGCCTTCGAGGAATCACATCCGGGTGTGACTGTTGATGTACAGCATGCAGCCAACGATTACGACACACTGCTTCAGTCCAGAGTAAACTCCGGTGATACACCAGACGTATTTGATGCTGAGGCCGGAACAAAAGCGAAAATGTACTATGATTATGCTTACGACTGGAGCAATGATACAGAAGTTCTGGACAAGTTCAATGAGGACGCTGTAAACCTTGGAAAAGATGACGAGGGAAATGTAAAATCTCTTCCATGGACCTATGAGAACATGGGCCTGATCTACAACAAGGACTGCTTTGAGAAAGCTGGTATCGACAAGCTTCCGACAAACATGGATGAGCTGGAAGAGGCATGCAAGAAGCTGAAGGATGCAGGCATCACTCCGTTTGCACTTGCTGCAAAGGAAACATGGGTATTAGGACAGGTTGCAACACATTTCATGATCGACAAAGACAAAACAGCTGCTGAGACAGTAGATGCGATCAAATCCGGTGAGACAGCATTTGCAGATATGCCTAACTGGGAGAACCTTTACAAGTTCCTTGATCTTGCTGTAGAGTATGGTCCGGACAAGCCGCTTGAGGTTGACTGGGAGACATCAGAGAATATGCTTGCAAACGGCGATGCAGCTATGATCCATATGGGTGACTGGTGCCAGTCTACACTGGATTCCTTTAATCCTGATGCAAATCTTGCATTTCTTCCATTCCCGGTAGGCGCCGGTGAAGATGATGCAACTGTATTATCCTCCTGTAACTGGACTTATATTGTAAATAAAGATTCCAAGAATCTGGATCTTGCAAAAGAGTATTGTGAGTTTATCCTTACATCCGAAGAAGGCCAGAAATGGATGGCAGAAGGTGTAGGAGCTGTTCCTGGTGCAAAGTCTGATATGGAAGTGACCGGCGCTCTTGCAAATGATGCCAAGACCTATATCGACGCTGGAAAGACAAACGGCTGGATCCACACGATTGCTCCTGGCAGCTACGCAGATGAGTGTGGTCCGTATCTCCAGTCTTACATGCTTGGAGACATGAGCGCAGATGAAGTAACACAGCTCTTCCAGGATTTCTGGACATCAGCAGAGTAACAAGGAACTCCAGGAGCCGAAGAGAAACAGATTTGTTGATTTTGGGCTGACGGAATGTAACTGACAAAAGAGGGAGACAGGCAGCAGCTTTGCCTGTTTCCCAAATATAAACCAAAAATGAATTTCTGGAGGGGATAGGATTGAAAAACAAAAAAACAAAGGATCTGGCAATTTTTGCATTGTTTGTCTTTCCGGCAGTCGTTTTTGTACTGTTTGCCACAGATATTCCATTTGTAATGAATCTGTACTATTCGGTATTTAATTGGAATGGAATCGGCAAGAACATGGAATTTGTAGGACTTGCCAACTATGTGAAGATCTTTACTGCTGACCCGCTTTTCTGGAAAGGTGTCAGATTTACTCTTAAATTTGCAGTATTTTATGTTGTTATCGTAAACATTGTTTCTCTCACAGTCGCTGTCGTAATGGCACGTGAGAACAAAGTGAACAGTCTTGGTCGTGCTTTTTATTATATTCCTTATATCATCAGTCTGACAGCGATCAGTCTGATCTGGAAATTTATCCTGGGACCTGGCTTTGAGGCTCTTTACAGTGTTACAGGATGGGAATTCTTTAACTGGAGCTGGCTTGGAACACCGAAGCTTGCTTTTTATGTAGTTGTTGTCATGGCAGTATGGCAGAATCTTGGTTTTTACATGGTCAATTATATCGCAGGAATCATTGCAGTTCCGGGAGAGCTTCTGGAAGCGGCAAGAATCGACGGAGCAACCTCTTTCCAGGTATTCCGCAAGATCACAATTCCGATGATCATGCCTGCGATCTCGATCTGTATGCTGACATCAATGACATTTGCGTTTAAGTTATTCGATATTATCATGGTATTTACAAAGGGCGGACCTGCGAATTCAACTGTTTCCGTTGCGTATAATATTTATAAGGAAGCTTTTGTTAACAGCAAATATGGTCTTGCCACTGCCAAATCTCTTGTATTTGTAGTATTTGTTCTGATCATTACAGCAATTCAGATGAAGATTACCAAGAGTAAGGAGGTTGAGGCATAATGAAGAAGAAACCAAAGAACCTGCGGCAGGTGAATGCACTGACGATCATTATTTTTGTATGTGCGATCTTCTGGCTGATGCCGCTGGTATTGATCTTTATAAACTCATTTAAACCATATAATGATATGCTGCAGGACTTTCTGGCTCTGCCCAAGTCATGGAGCCTGAAGATGTATATGGAGACCTGGACGAAATTCGGTTTCCCGTCTCTGATCTTTAACACACTGCTCTATACATTCTGCACGGTTATCCTAGTAGTGCTCATGGCGCCGATGGCAGCCTATAAGCTTGCAAGAACAAAAAGCAGACTCAGCAAAGTATGCTTTGTTCTGATCATCATGCCGATGATGGTTCCGTTCCAGTCTTACATGATCACCCTGACAAGACTGGTTTCCAACGTGAATCTGACTGGAACAAGAATCGGATATATTCTGGTAAGTGTAGGCTTGTGTATGCCGCTGGCTGTATACATGATCCATGGATTTGTAAAAAATGTGCCTATCGATCTGGAAGAGTGTGCATGTATTGACGGTGCAGGTAAGATCCGCACTTATTTCAGCATTGTACTTCCGCTTCTGAAACCGATCCTCACTACGGTCGTTGTTTTGGATGCGCTGGCAACTTGGAATGATATCATCACCAACCAGCTGATCGTTGGCGGAAATACAGTGGCAATGAATATCCAGAATGCACTGTACATGCAGTTTTCCGCACAGACAGCAGACTGGGAGCATGCACTTCCCGGAATCGTAATGTCTATGATACCGAGTCTTATCTTCTTTGTTGTGATGCAGAAGCATATTGTAGGCGGTATTACTGCCGGTGCGGTAAAAGGTTGATTTTGGTGTTATAAGTAGTATAATATAAGGTAATACTGGAAGGAGAACAGAACCTATGAAAGTTGGAGTTTTGATCGAATTTACAAGCGATACAGATATTGATGCAAAATTTGCGGAGCTGAAGGAAATGGGTGTGGATAGCTGCCAGCTGGTATGTTGGGATCGTCCAACACTTCAGGACGATGCTATGGCAGAGGCTATTAATAAAGGTCTGGAGAAATACGGGATCCACGCAACCGCATTCTGGTGCGGATGGGAAGGCCGCAGAGTATGGGATTTCTATGAAGGACAGCTGACACTTGGCCTGATTCCGTCTGATTACAGAGTTGAGAGACTGAAGATGCTTATGGAAGGTTCTGACTTTGCGAAAAAGATCCATGTGACAGACCTGGCAACACATGTTGGCTATATGCCGGAAAATCCATACGACCCGAAATACGAGGAAGTATTGGTTGCATGTAAGGCTATTGTGGAAAAATGTAAGGAAAATGGTCAGAACTTCCTGTTTGAAACAGGACAGGAGACTCCTGTAACATTAAAGCGTGCGATCCAGGATATTGAGAAAGCTGTCGGAAAAGGAAATGTGGGAATTAACCTTGATCCTGCAAACCTGATCATGTACGGAAAGGCAAATCCGGTAGATGCTCTGGAGGTTTTCGGTGAGTATGTCATGGGAATTCACGGAAAAGATGGAAAATATCCAAC